>Ga0210398_10002950_pt1 | contig 16408 bp, 14 predicted proteins | sample IncBWC4OmetaG_FD_161047 | JGI IMG/M metagenome (GOLD analysis project Ga0210398, IMG submission 161047) | Forest soil microbial communities from Barre Woods Harvard Forest LTER site, Petersham, Massachusetts, United States - Inc-BW-C-4-O | ecosystem: Environmental > Terrestrial > Soil >... | reverse complement strand
GGAACCAGCTTTGCGACGCCTATGTGGGCCGGGTACCTGGCTCTGGCCAACGAACAGGCAGCGTCCAACGGAGACACGATCGGCTTTATCGACCCGATCATTTACCCTGCGGCTCTGACCTCGAGCTATGGCACCTATTTCCACGACATCACCAGCGGCAGTTGCGGCACCTATTCGGGAATCACCGGCTACGATCTGTGCACCGGCTGGGGCAGTCCGAATACGACCGGGATCATCAACCTGTTGGCTGGATCGGCGACACCGAGCTTTACGCTTTCGGCTACACCGAGCAGTCTGTCGGTAACCCAAGGCAACAGCGGGACCAGCACTATAACGGTGACCGATGCGGGCGGATTCACGGGTAGCGTTACGCTTGCCGCGTCCGGCCTGCCCAGCGGTGTGACCGCGGCGTTCGGCACGAACCCCACAACCGGGACCAGCGTGTTGACGCTGACGGCGAGCTCCACGGCGACTACCGGAACGTCCACGGTGACCATCACCGGAACCTCCGGCAGCCTGACCGCAACCACTACCGTTGCCCTCACGGTGAGTGCGACGGCGTCGCCGAACTTCACGATCGCTGCTTCGCCCGCATCCTTGACAGTAACCCAGGGCGCCAAGGGAACGAGCACGATCACCATCACCAGCACGGGCGGCTTCAACTCTGCAACCACCTTGAGCGCTACCGGCCTGCCTGCGGGCGTTACGGCGGCGTTCTCGACTAACCCGGTGACTCCGGCGGCGAACGGCAGCGCGACCTCAACGCTCACGCTGACTGCTTCCGCAAGCGCCACCGTCGGCGCGGCTACGGTGACGATCACCGGAACCTCCGGCTCGACCAGTCACAGCACCACGATTGCCCTAACCGTGAATGCTTCTTCGGGGACGAAGAACTTCACTCTGTCGTTGTCTCCTTCTTCTTTCACTATTGATGAAAGAGGCAGCGTGTCGACCACTCTCACTGTCACCAGCGTGAATGGATTCAATTCTGCTGTTGACTTGAGCGTGAACGAATTTCCCAGCGGCGTATCGGCGACGGCATCGGCCAACCCCGTCACGCCTCCGGCAAATGGCAGCGTAAAGGTAACGATTACGTGGAGCGCTTCCAGGCGCGCGCCAACTGGAACGACAACCATCGAGCTGATCGGAACTTCCGGATCACTCACGAACGAGACGCCCGTCACCATAACGGTAGCGCCTTGAACTTCATCATGAAGAGCTGATTGGTTTGACGAAGCAATCGAGCCGGCCCGAAAGGGCCGGCTCGATTTTCGTAGCACCGTCGTCTCGGCGGTGCCGCGCTATCCCTTCCACGCTCCCAGCAGGCGGCGCATATCGACCAACTGGCCGAGGTGGTACGCGTTGTGATCGGCCAGAAGCAAGGCCTCGCGCAGAATAGTTTGGCCGTCTCCCCAGGGGATGCGCGCGTAAAGATCGGTTTTTGGATTCGCCACCAGAGCCTGCATCGATTTCAGATCTTTGCGGAATTGCTGAACGCTCTTATTCCACGCGGCCGGGTTCGGCGGAGCTTCCGTCTTCGGCCAATAGCCTTTGGGCCACTCGGGAGAAGTGTGTTTCGAGTTGCGGCTGAACTCCAGGATGTCCGATTGCGCCAGGTGAAGATGGTCAAGCAGCATCCAGGCAGTGTGCGGGAGGCCGCTGGGCTTGGTGCCGCGCAGGTCCTCCGGCCAGTTTTTCACGACGTCGTCAAAGCGGGCGTGGGCGCCACCGCCGTTGAGAAGGTAGAGCAGGTGCTCGCGGAGTTGTTTGCTGTTTGGATCCTGGGTGGCCATCGGGTCTCCTTAAAACAAAATTCTTTCACCACGGGGGCACAGTGGCACAGAGAAATCCTTGGATTTTTCGCAGGTTTAGGTTTCTCTCTGTGTCTCAGTGCCTCCGTGGTGAGAACGTGTTTCTCCGATCTCTTCCGGTCCTTCGCCTCTTAAGACGCGGCCGATGCCGCGCACGATTCGGCGCATAGGGAATACTCCTTTGTCATCGGCAAGAAATATTTCTCCGGTGCGGTGGCCGCGATAGTACCAGCGCTTGAGCAGTGCCAGGTGCTCCATGATTTCCAGCGCAGGTCTGGGTTTCGCGGGCTGAAACGAATCAAGAACTGCCTGCACCCGCGATTCCATCGATTGCGATTTTGCATGCTCCACGGCTTGAATCGAAAATGGCGCTGGGCCCGAGATTTTGCCACCATCCACCCGGAAGAATGTGACTGAGTCGATTACGTGGCCGGGCTGGACGATCAGTGCCGAAAAGCGGTCGAGGCGGCGAACTATTTCGGGAAACTGGTTTATCGTAGGTTTCAGTTTTTCCAGGCGAACGTGAATGGCAGCGGCTTCTTCAAATTGCAGATTGGCCGAGGCCGCGTCGCGCTGTGCGGAGAACTCACGGACGAGAGATTCTCCCCCGGAATCGAAATAGGCTTGCACGCGGTTTACTTCGCCGGAATATTCCTGGTCGGTGCAGCCCTTGAAGCAGGGGGCTAGGCACATCTTCATTTCGGAATAGATGCAGCCAGGGAATTTAGGATCGGGATGCAAGTCGTCGACGCAGCGCCGCATCTTGAAGAAGTCGAGCGAGTCGTTCATGAACGTTTCGGCGGCAGCGCGGGACTGGAATGGGCCGTAGAAAAGATTACGGCTCTTGAGGCGCCCTAAACGCGTGGTAATCGACGCGCGAGGATATTCGTTTTCCAGATGCAGCTTGACCAGCGGCGCGAACCGGAAGCGCATGCGGTTGCCGTAGGTCTTAGGGAACGCTTCACGCAGGATCCGGTAGAGCAGGAATCCGGATTCGAACTCGGAGCCGGTAGAAGAGTATTCGATGGAGCGGATGCGGTCGCGCAGATTTAATTTTCTGGTTCGCTCTTCGACCAGGCCCAGCAGGCGTTGCAGACGGCGGCGCAGATTTGCGGTCTTACTGACGTAAGGCTCGGCTTGAGAGTCTTTGCCGCGCAGCAGGAATACGGCAGGGGCCGCAGGGGCCGCGGCGAAAACCTCGGCGTCGCGTTCAGGGACGAACTCCAGGCGCTCGGTGAGCACGGAATCATTTTAGTGCGGAACGCACCGCGCTAGACGTTGAAACCGCACAGATCAACGATGCAAGGATCGCTCGGCAATCTCGCGTAGGCGTCCCATCGTGATTCCGACACGCTGTTCGATTGCTAGAGGATGGTCCGTCTGTTCCAAAAGAAGATAAGGACGCCGACTGATGTCCTTACTGTGAACGTTAATTTTCAAGTTTAAAGTATGGGGATACAAATCGATTGAATTGCTCAGCCAGCCGAAGTACGGCGGTTCTTCAAGCAGCTTGGGGTCGCGCCAGAGATCGACGATCCTGTCGAAGTTGCTCTTGCTCAGGGAAGTCCAAACGCCCCAGCGGAAGGGTTCGTCGCGTCCAATCACGGGTATCTCGATTAAGCCCCGAACGAAGAAATCCTTTTTCTTAATCACGCAGAAATCAGAATTTAGAAAGGAATCGCCGTCGGCCCGTAGACTTTCAGACCAATAGTATGGCGCATCGTAGGCGTAGTCGAGCGGAAGTCCCTGGTGCCACTTTCCACAGGTATGACACTGAAATCCTTCTAGTTCGGCCACAAGCCTCATTTTCAGCGGTCCCTTAAGAGTTAGCAACTAGCAACTTAAGAATGCCCCGTTCACATTCCCCCGTGAAACCGTCCGAAATAGTGGGCCAGATTCAGCGACATGATCAGGACGCCCGCCCCGAGGACGAGCACGTGCGAGGTCTTGCGAAGGTCGAAGCTGCCGACACGACAGACGAGCAGATAACCGATGGCAAGATTGAACAGGCCCCACGCGACATTGACCGTCGAGGACGATAAGCCCACGCCGGGCGGCGATGCAAAGGGGCTCTGGAAGGCATGCCCGGAAATTCCATTGCCGAGATGGGGCAAAGCGTTTGCGAGGAATACGCCCCCGAAGAAATACGCTAAGTAGTGGTACCAGCGCATGATTGCTTCCTCCTCAGATGAAGATCGTCTCGCGGCCGATACGCGTTGGGCTTACCGGAAGCTGGCGTTGCGCAACTTCTGGCGGAAGTCCTCGCCTTCCATCTTGATGATGCGGCACATTTCATGCAAGCGGGAGCGCATACGCTCGCCGATGCGGTCGCCGAGAGTTTCGGAACGCGTGGCGGCGCGCGCTGGAGAAACAGAGCCGCCTGCGCCGGCTGCGGGCTGATCTTCAAAATTTGTCGTGATGATGGTGGTGCGATTGTCGTTGTAGCGCGTGTTCAGAATGAGGCTCACGGTGTCCCAGACCCATTCCGTCGGCTTGACCGCGCCCAGCTCGTCGAGAATGAGAACGTCGGCTTCAAATACGGGGCGAAGAACGTCCAACTCCGTGGTCTGAACCGCGGCGTTGTATGAGTTCTGGATTTCTTTTAACAGTTCACGATAGTCGTAGAACAGGCAGGAAATGCCTTTCGTGACGATGAGCTCCTTGGTGATGCCAACTGCTAGATGAGTTTTGCCGGTGCCGATCTGGCCGATGATCAGCAAGCCGGTGCCGTCACGCGGATCGTACTCCTGCGCGAACCTGCAAGCCGAGAGGTGGGCAAAGGCGAGCGAGGGATGGGCGCCCGGAAAGTCCGTAGTGTAGCTGGCCAGCTCGCAGTGCTCGTACCTCTTCGGAATTCGCGCTGCGGCGAGTAGAGTCTGTGCTCTCGCCCGCAGCTGGCAATCGCAGCGCGTGACTCGCCGATCGTTATTGCCATTACTTTCTTTCGGTGCACCGGAGCCGGCGGAAAGCGTCTTCCAGCCTGTTCCCTGGCACAGCGGACAGACCTCTGCCTGGGTTTTGGCTAGCTTCAATCCTGTATCTTCGATGCTTCTCAAATCCACCTTCCCGATTCCGGTTCCCTTAAACTGTATCAGTTGACTTTGCACCCGGGTGCGAGCTTCCCGCAAGTGCGAAACTGCAGGCGCCTGTGTACAACCTGTGAAGGTGCGGCCGGGGCTGTGGAGGGCGGAGGAAAATCCGCTCCCGGCTTGTTTCCTGGTGACCGGTGCTGATCGAAGTACGAGTTTTCCACCGCCCGCTCCAGCCCGGAACCCGCCACCTTAGCCCCAATCCGGGACATGGGGGTGCGAAACAGGCTTCGGGCGCGGATTTTCACAGTTGACATTCTCCGTGGAGAGAGGAGAATACCAGCCGTCAGGTTTCCCAACTCAGCCACGAGCTTTTGTCCTCCCGGTGTCGGCTGGGCATGCAAAATAAAGAGACCTGCGAGGAGAAACAAATGAATAAAGCCGATCTGGTTGACAAGATCGCGGGCGCTTGCGAAATCAGCAAGGCGCAGGCTGCAACGGCGATTGATACCGCGGTGAGCAGCATTACTGGAGCATTGCGAAAAGGGGATCGAGTGGCTTTGATAGGCTTCGGCACTTTCTCGGTATCGCAGAGAAAGGCGCGGAATGGACGCAATCCGCAAACCGGCGCCACTATCAAGATCGCTGCCCGCAAGGTCGCGAAGTTTACCCCGGGTGCCGAACTGAAGAAAACCGTGAACAAGAAGTAACGAAAACAGAAGTCGCGGAACCAAGAGTCTTACATCCACGAAACGGCAGGGGGTCGGCCCTGCCGTTTTCGCTGCATGGTCTTCAGTACCGAGTACCCAATACCTAGTACCGAGCATTGAGGTCGGAGTGGCGCGCGACTATCCTCTGGGTACTAGATATTCGACACTAGCTACCAACATGATTGCCCATCTGCGCGGAAAACTGCTGGCCAAGCATCCCAATCAAGTCGTTGTAGAGACAGGCGGCGTCGGCTATGAAGTGAACATCAGCGTGCCAACCTTTTCTGAATTGCCGGCCAGCGGTTCCGAAGTTGCCCTGCACATCCACACTCATGTGCGCGAAGAGGTGATTGCGTTGTATGGATTTCTCCGTCCCGCGGAGAAGCAGTTGTTCGAGAAGTTGATGACGGTGAGCGGCATTGGGGCGAAGCTCGCAATCACCATCCTGAGTGGGATGGCGGCTGACGAAATGGCGGGCGCGATCCGCGGCAATGATGTAGCTCGCCTGACGAGGGTCCCCGGCATCGGTAAGAAGACCGCCGAACGCATGGTATTGGAACTTCGAGACAAGCTGCCAGCAGCGGGAACTTCGGCGCCAACTGTGCCTGCGCTGAATGCGACAGAAGAAGATGTCTTGTCTGCGCTGGTCAACTTGGGCTACCAGCGGGCCGCGGCCGAGAAGGCACTGGCGAGTGCAGTCAAGAGCGCCGGCGGCAAGAGCGATAAGGCTGGATCATTTGACGCCCTGTTCCGGGAAGCGCTCGCTGGCCTCTCGAAATAGCGGTTGCATTCCGCGGGTCCGCAGGTTTCTGGGGCGCGGCACCCAGCCGTCTTCCATACAGAAAATCATATTGTTATTCAACAAACCGGAGCTTTCTCCTGCGATAACCATCGTAAGTCAAACAAACATAACAGTTTCGAACAGGTCTTTGTTTGGAACGACAGTTGCACTCTTGCGCGTGGGCTTCTGCTGTAAGTTTCTAAGTCTGTCTTCGGTTGGTTTTCTATCCGTTTGGAAGATCTATTTCGTCGGGGCGTGTTGGTTGACAGCAATTTTCGAAGATCTCGCAAAGAGCGGGCCAGTTTCTGTAGTCTCCCTTGGTTTCTCTCGGTCAGTCGTGAACGTTCAATCTCTTGGTAGGAGGAAGCAATGTACATGCGCAGCGTAAAGTTGGTTCTGGTTGTCCTGTTGGCAGTTTGTGTGGGCGGTGCTCTGCCCCTGTGGTCTCAGTCAGCATCATCCGGCACGGTTTCCGGCATTGTGACTGACCAGTCGAGCGCGGTGGTAGCGGGCGCCGCGATTACGCTGACCGACACCTCGACCAACATCTCGCGTACCGGGAATTCGAACGCGACCGGTCGCTACTTCTTTGCAGACGTTACGCCCGGCACCTACAGTCTCACGGTCGCTAAGGCTGGATTCGCTACCACGAAGACCGAGAACCAGATCGTGCAGGTTGGAGTCAACCTGACGGTGAATTTGTCTCTGCAAGTGGGCGGGGCGAATGTGGTAGTAGAAGTTTCCTCCGTCGGCAATGAATTGCAGACCATGAACGCCACGGTCGGCAACACGATTAACACCGTCACCATCGATAACCTGCCCAGCCTTGGCCGCGACGTCAGCACGTTCGTCGAATTGCAACCGGGCGTAGGTCCCGACGGCAGCGTCGGCGGCGCCGTTCTAGACCAGAACTACTTCTCGCTGGATGGCGGCAATAACACCAACGACATGGACGGCAGCATGAACGTCTACACCAGTAGCTATGCTGGCGATCCGACCGGCGGTGTGGCCACGCAGAATAACCTGGGAGCAGGTTCAGGCGGCCCGACGGGCGTAATCCCGACTCCGCAGGATAGCGTTGAGGAATTTAAGGTGAATACCGCGGGCCAGACAGCTGACTTCAACAGTTCCGCCGGTGCCGAAGTAAAGATTGTCACGAAGCGCGGAACCAATGCCTGGCACGGCACGGGCTACGAATACTACAAAGACAACAACTGGTCGTCCCAGAGCTGGCAGAATGACTTTAACCACATTGCACTTCCCAGCTTCCATTACAGCCGTTACGGCGGGGCCATCGGCGGTCCGATCATCCCGAAAGAAATTCTCGGCGGCAAGACGTATTTCTTTTTCAATTACGAGGGCTTCAACTTCCCCCAGTCGATCACGGTCGCAAGAAACGTCCCATCGCCAAGCTTGATGGCAGGCAACATAGTGGATCCCGTGACGGGAGTTTCCACTTCCCTGGCAAGCATTGACCCGCGCGGCATCGGGCTCAATCCGCTGGTCTCACAGATATGGAACACGTACGAGCCCCAGTCGAATGCAGCCTGCGCCCAGACGCTTTGCGACGGCACCAATGTGCTGGGGTTCTCGGGAAATATTGGCGTACCGGAAACTACCAAATTCATAGCCTCGCGGCTGGATCACGATTTTTCGCCCAAGTGGCATTTCAACGCCACCTATCATTTTTTCAAACTGACGCAATCTACGACTGACCAGGTCGACATCGGCGGGTTTTTCCCCGGCGACACGAAGGGTGTGCCGGCGTCCCTGTCCAAGGATCCTGCCGAGCCAAATATGTGGGCAGTGGGTCTGACCACCAACATCACCTCGAACACGACCAATGACTTCCACTACAGTTTCCTGCGCAACTTCTGGCAATGGATCCGCCAGGGGGATACGCCGCAAATCGCCGGCTTGGGTGGAGCGATCGAGATTATGAGCGGCCAAACGCAGGGCGCAGCTAACGATCTCGGCCCCTATAACGTAAACACCCAGCAGACCCGTACCCGTTTTTGGGATGGGCACGATCAGATGGTGCGCGACGACATTTCCAACCTGAAAGGTAACCACCTGCTGCAATTTGGCGCTACCTATCAGCACAACTGGAACCAACATCAACGTACCGATAACGGCGGCGGAATCAACTACGCTCCCGTCTATGCACTTGGCGTGGGATTAAGCGGATCGGGACTTGCGAGCGACTTGCCGATTTGCACGACCACGACCGATATCCCGAACTGTGGCGCTCTTACCGCAGCGGCACTGGGTATCGTTTCCATCTCGCAGATTGCCTATACTCGCTCTGGCTCAAGTCTCACCTTGAATCCTCCGCTGACCCCGGCGGAAGACACGCTCACGATTCCATATTTCAATTCTTATTTCAGCGACACTTGGCACATGAAGCCGACGTTCACCCTCACCTACGGTTTGGGCTGGACGCTGGAACAGCCTCCGACGGAAGCGACGGGCAAGCAGGATGTGCTGGTGGATGCGAGCGACACGCCGGTTTCAATGTCGGCCTATCTGGCGCAGCGCAAAGCCGCAGCGCTAATCGGCCAAGTCTACAATCCCGCGCTCGGCTTTGCCCTGGTGCATAACGTTGGAGACGGTTCGGGTCGGGTGTATGACCCGTACTACGGCGAATTCAGCCCGCGTATCGCCGTGGCATGGAGCCCGCACTTCGACGCTGATTCCGCCATGGGTAAAGTGTTCGGCCATGAAGATACGGTCATCCGTGGCGGCTATGGCCGCATCTACGGCCGCTTGAACGGCGTGGATCAGGCGCTGGTACCATTGCTCGGCGTCGGACCCATCCAGCCCGTGCAGTGCGCCAACAACCTGGCTACAGGTTTGTGCCCGTCTGGTGCCGTAACGGCCGACCCTACGACTGCTTTCCGGATTGGGGCAACTGAAAACGGCTTGATCGCGCCGCTGCAGACTGCCCCGAACCTGACACCCAGCGCAACGCTGCCACAACCTCTCTTCACAGGGATCAATTCCACGGAGGGCAGTGCCAGCGAGGCATTGGATCCGCATTTCCGACCCAACGTATCAGATGCGTTCAACCTCACCATACAGCGCCAGTTGACCCACCGGGTCACTTTGGAATTCGGCTACATCGGGCGCAGAATCACTCACGAATACCAACCCATCAACCTCAATGCGGTGCCCTACATGATGACGCTGGGCGGGCAGCAGTTTAAGCAAGCCTATGCGAACACCGTGATGCAATACTGCGGCGGCATAGCGGGCCTGGCCGGCGGTGGTTGCGCGAAGAACGCGGCTGCCGTCAACAACCAGCCATTCTTCGAAACGGCCCTCGGCGGCGCTACCTCTACTTACTGCAGCACTCCTGTCGGCGGGGTAACTCCGACAAGCTGCACCCAGGCGGTGTTGCTGAATGAGAGTGCAAACCTTGCCAACGCGCAAGTATGGAGCATTTGGAGCGACTTGGATGCCGGCCCGATGCAGGTTGCCAACGGCGGCGCCCTCTCAGGGCCAACTATGCTGAATAACTCCGGCCAGTTCTCGTCTGGCGTCGCCAGCAATGGCAGCATAGGTTACGGAAACTATAACGCTGGCTTTGCCTCCCTGAAGATGGCCGACTGGAGAGGATTGACGTTGCAATCGAACTTCACTTGGTCCAAGGCGTTGGGAACTGGAGGTGTTGTCCAGGCCAGCAGCGAAATTACTCCGGATGATCCGTTCAATTTGGGGACCACGTACGGCTACCAGGATTACGATCGCAAGTTCGTCTACAACGCCTTCTTCGTCTACCAGCCTCCGTTCTTTAAGGGGCAGCATGGGTTGATGGGACGGGCACTGGGCGGCTGGACCTTCGCATCCGTCTTCACAGCCGGAAGCCCCGAACCGGTCGAGATATTCACCACAACAGGAGATGGCCAGGAGTACGGTGCTGGCGACAACATCAATTTCTTCGGCAATGAAAACGCGGTTCAGATTGCGCCGATTAAGTCGGGTCATGCCTACTACAACAACCCGTCCGGTGCGTTGCCGGTTAACTTGTTCAAGCAGGGCATATCTGCCATTAATGACTTCCGCAATCCGATTCTCGGTATCGACAACAAGGACGGCGGCAACGGCAATTTCTTTGGCCTGCCCTACTGGAACATGGACTTCAGCGTCCGGAAGAACGTTCAACTGGCCGAAGGCATCAGCATGGAATTTCAAGGTGTCTTCGCGAACGTCTTTAACCATAACCAGTGGCTGGATCCAGTGGGCGCGAACGCGATGGGGCTATTCGGGGCTTCCACTTTCGGCGCACTGGGTGGCTCGGCGCAGGAGCAGCCCGGCGGCGATCGACAGATCGAGATCGGCGCTCGCGTTCGCTTCTAACTCAAACGAAGTTCGTAGCTTTCTTCCGGCCGCACCTGTCAGGTGCGGCCGTTTTTTTGGCGTTCGACCTTCTGCATGGAGTATCGCCGCTACTTTCCGATGCAGAACTTGCTGAAGATCAGATTGAGAATGTCATCGGTGGTGCTGGCGCCGGTGATGGCATCGACGGGCTGGAGAGCGCTATAGAGATCGAGCAGCAGCATTTCGTGCGGGACCTCCGCGTCTACCGCGATGCTCGCGGCGTTGAGCGCTGCGATTGATTCCTGCACGAGGCTCTGATGGCGGACGTTGGTGAGGAATCCAGTCTCGGCCTGGGCTCCGGTTTCGCCGCCGATGTGGCGCAGAATTTCGGCGCGCAGTTCAGTGATGCCCTCGCCGGTGAGAGCCGAGGCGTAGAGCAACGGTGGGTAGCGGACGGCGATTCCCAGGTCGCATTTGTTGCCGACTACGATTGCCGGGCGGCCTTCTGCGTGCCGCAGCAACTCGGTATCCTCATCCGGTCGGGATGCGTCGAGGACCACCAACACTAAATCGGCGTCGGCCAGCGCTTCCATGCTCTTGCGGATGCCGATGGATTCGGCTTCGTCGAGCGCCTGCCGGATTCCGGCGGTGTCGACGAGCTGGATCGGAATGCCGCCGAGGGCTACCGTCTCACTGACCAGATCGCGTGTGGTGCCGGGAGTTGCGGTCACGATGGCGCGCTCGCGCTCGACCAGGCGGTTGAACAGGCTTGATTTGCCTACGTTTGGGCGCCCGACGATGGCGAGGGTAAGCCCCTGATGCACGATCTTGCCATAGGCGAAGCTTGCAGCAAGCTGCTGAAGTGGCTCGAGAACGGCGGCGATACGTTCAAGAATGGTTGCATCCGGCAGGACGGACACGTCGTCTTCAGCGAAATCGATGCCGGCTTCGAGCACGGCGATCAACTCGATGAGTTTCTGCTTGACCGGCTGCAAACGACGGGAGAGAGCGCCCTCGAGCTGTTGCGCGGCGATCTTCGCCTGGTAGAGCGTCTGGGAGTCGATGAGGTCACGGACGGCTTCGGCCTGGGTGAGATCGATGCGGCCGTTGAGAAAGGCGCGCATGGTGAACTCGCCAGGCTCGGCGAGGCGCGCTCCGGCGGCGACGCACAACTCGACGATGTGCCGAAGCACGACCGGAGAGCCATGGGCCGCGATCTCGATGATGTCGTCGGTGGTGTAGGAACGGGGCCCGGCGAAGTAGGTGACGACGACTTCGTCGATGCGAGTCGGGCTTCCGGCTTCCGGCTTCCGATTTCCAGTATTTGCGTCGATGGGAACCGGTTCGATGAGTTCACCGAAGACGGCTCGTCCTGGCTCCAGATCATGTTTGAGCCGCAGCATTGGATAGGCGATTTCGCGTGCCCGCGGCCCGGAGATGCGCACCACTCCAATGCCGCCACGCCCAGGCGCTGTGGCGATAGCAACGACCGTATCGTCAAGGTTCACCGGGCGATTGTAGCGGGTGACGCTACGACTTTTTCAATCTCCGCTTTCAGCTGACCGTAGGGCAGCGCGCCGGGGTGATACATGGCAACCTTGCCCGTGCGATCGAGCAGGACCAACGTGGGCGTGGTCGAGGCTCCATACACGTCGAAATTGTATTTGCTGATGGGGACGGGCATGTCGAGCAGCCCCGAGTAGAAACGGTGGCGCACCGCGTCGATGTAGGCGAGTTCGTCACTGGGCGCCGCGTGCTCGACTTGCGCGGTATAGCCGTAGAGCCGCGTGGGGCCGAGGACGGTCAACCCATGAGGCGCAAATTCCGTCTGCAATTGGGTGATGATGGGGGCTTCGGCTTTGCAGTCTCCACACCAATGCGCCCAGAAAAAAAGCAGCACGGGAGAACCTTTCAACTGGGCGAGCACCGGCGGTTTCGAGCCGAGGAACTGCTCCTCGCGAAGCGCGGGCGCGAGTTTTCCTTCGATGGAAAGCAGGTTGAGATTCTTTTGCAGGCGGGCGCGGATCGACGTGCTGCCATAGGTGCGCAGCGCAGCCTGTAGAACCGCACTTGCCTGAGCACGCTGGCCTTGAGCCGCCAGCACTTGCGATTGGACCTCGATGGCCGCGCCCAGGGCGATCGGCAGATGCGGTTCGGCATCGAGCGGTCGCTGCTTGAGTTGATCGAGTGCGAGGGAGCTGGTTTGCTTAGCGTAAGCCGCTGCTTGATCGTAGTTGTGAGCGGCGAGGGCAGCACGCGCCATCCAAGAGTAGGCTTCGATGTATTCGGGCGTGACACCTTTGCTGCTGCGGTAGGACGCGAGGTCCGAATCGGCTGTGCTGAAATTATTCTGAGCGAGAGCGGTGCGGACATCTTCAACAATCCCTGCCCAGGCTGGAGTCACGAGTGCGATCAGAATCAGAAGTTTGCGGAAAGGCATTTGCTTAGTTATCAACCTCCATCATACTGTTATCAGATCATGTATCTTTTATGGTCCGATGGCAAATCCGGCAGCCTTGGGGCAACCGCTTGGATACTCCGTAACCCATTGATATGGCAAGTGTTTAGGTCCACGCACAACGAAATATTCTAGCTTTTTCGCGGTGTCTCCCTTACAATTTAGTTGCGTTTGATCTTTAGATTTCTTTCGCAGTATCCAGTTTCTCCGCCAACCAGCGCGTGACCTGCCTGCAGAAGAAGCCTTCCAAAGTTTCAGCGCTACATCAAAGAAAAAGGAACAAAGCAACACCATGGAAACAGGAACAGTGAAGTGGTTTAACGACGCCAAGGGTTACGGTTTCATCAGCCGCCAGAACGGCGAGGATGTATTCGTACATTTCTCCGCCATTCAGGCGAGCGGCTTCCGCAGCCTTCAGGAAGGTCAGCAGGTACAGTTTGACGTGGTCAAAGGCCCCAAGGGCTGGCAAGCCGAGAACGTGAAGGGTGCATAAACCACTTCGCTAACAATCCGGAAAGAGGGCGGCCAGAAATGGCCGCCTTTTTTTCTTTCGCAGAAGATTCATTACTGCCGCTACGGTCGCTACTGTCGTTCATTGCGTATCAGCACGACGTCAGAATCGTTGTGTCCGCGCACCATCGCCAGCCTGCTGCCGTCGGGTGACCAGTGGAAGTCGTAGATGTGTTCCGAGGTGAATGAGGTGATCTGTGTTCCCGGGGAACCGTCGAGCGGCTGCCTCCACAAGTTGTCGACACCATTCTGATGGACCACGTAAACCAACGCCTTGCCGTCGGGTGAGAGATGGCCCATCCCTGGCTCCCGTTCGAACTTAATTGGCTTGCCGACCTTGCCGGTATCGGTCGCGATGAGAGCCAAGCTCACCTCGTGACCTCCGGCGTGGTTTATGGTGGCAAAGGCAACCGTGCTGCCGTCCGGAGAAATATCGAAGGTTCCTAGATTGGGCAGGTCGGTCACTTTGTGCGGGGCCCCGCCGTCAATCGGCACTCGCATTAGATCTCCAAAATTGCCCTGGAGGTAATAGACCCACTGCCCGTCGGAAGAACAAATCGGCCTATGGTCGAGTTTCCCATTCGAGAGTTGCTTCAGATTTCCCCCAGCCGCGTCGGCGCGCCAGATGTTATAGCTGCCCTTGCCGCCACGCTGGCCATGGTCAAAAACAATGTAGCGGCCAGCGAAGCATTCAGAGGGGTCGCTGCTTGCCGAGTCGGGCTCGGTGACGAAGATGCCCTTGGCTCCCGAATCTGGGTTGACCCAGTAGAGCGTGCCGTCTTTGTCGTCGATCAACCGGCCGTCTCGCATCCAGGTGAAGTTGGTCGAACCACTCGCAGGCCCGATCTGCCGAGCGTCTCCGCCGCTGGAGGTGGCGGACATAACCGAGAGATTCCAATGCCCCTCGCTGAGTATGGTGCCCAGCAACTGGCCGTTCGACGCAACACTCAGATCGGAATAGTCGTTTGTATCGCGGGTAACCGGAATCAACCTTCCTTCTGGGTAAGAGACGAAGACGATCTGTTGTCGCGAATAGTTAGAAGAGAGGTTGCTGTCCAGAGCCAGCAGACCGTGGCCATCGGGCATCCAGGCGATAAAAGAGAAGGAGTCGGCGGAACCGAGGAACAGGCGTTGCTGGCCGGTGCTGGCGTCAACCGCCATCAATCCGGAAAAGGCCTTTTCGGAAGGCTGAAGCGCGGAACACAGAATCGTCTTGCCGTCAGGGGACCATGCGGGATTGTAGAGCGCCTGGCTGTTGGGGCCGCCGGTAAGCACCGTCTCGCCCCCGTTATCGACGGACTGCACAATCAGCTGGTACTTGCCGGGGTCGGGATTGTCGTAGCGCATGAAGGCTAACTTCCGGCCGTCGGGAGAGAACGTGATGTTCGAATCCACGTCAGCCGATAAACGTTCGGGCGTGCCGCCCAGCAACGGCGTCCGATACAAGTACTTCAGCTCCGGGTTCCCCGGTTCACTGTGCACGGAGTAAAAGTAGTTCCCGTCGGGCGAGAAGCGCAGGCCGTTGTACCAGACGTCAGCCGGAGGCTGCACTTGCGTCATGCTGTTGGTGGGGACATTTCGAAGCCAGAGACTGGCCAGACCGTTGTCGGTCTTGGCCCGCACTAGGCTCAGAATATATTTGCCGTCGGGCGAGAGTGCTGCATCGACCGCGTCGCCGGTTTCCGTCACCTTGGTGACAGAGAAATTCGAGAATGGCTGCGCACGATTGCGCGAGAGCAGCGAGTAAACGCCGTAACCGGCGGCGAGCAGAACGATGAGGGCGAGGAAGGCAGCGAGGCCAGTCCCAAGCTTGTGGCGGCTGACCGCGGCAACTGCTGCGGAAGCTTGACTGGAAGTCTGCGAAGAAACGGCGGCGGGCAATCCTCCGGCGGTAACACCCAACCAACTGTCACTGGCGGCTGCAGCAACTGAGGCCGATCCCGAGGACGCAGCTTGCGCGGGCTTGCGACCAGATTCCGTGTCGCGCTTCAGCCGCTTCAGGTCGCCACGCAGATCCGCAGCCGACTGGTAGCGCAGGTCGCGATCCTGTTCTAAAGCCTTCGCAATAATCTCCTCTAGTTTCGGCGGCAGGGTGGTGTTCAGTTGGAGCGCCGGGACGGGATCAAGTTCAAGGATGGCGTGGAAGACTACCGCTGAAGTAGCGCCCGAAAAAGGCAAGCGGCCGGTTGCCATCTGGTAAATTACAGCCCCCAGCGAGAACAAGTCTGTGCGGGGATCGAGTTCGAAGCCACGCGCCTGCTCCGGAGACATGTAGGCGATGGTACCGACGGTTGCGCCCGGGCTAGTCAGATGCGCAGGATGGGGATCGTCCTGTGTAGCTCCGATGGTCTCCATCGCCGCCTCGGGATGCGCCAGCTTGGCTAGGCCGAAATCGAGCACTTTCACCGGTCCGCGCTTGGTGACAAAGATATTCGCCGGCTTGATGTCGCGATGGATAATGCCCTTGGTGTGAGCCGCGTCGAGCGCATCTGCCAACTGAATGCCCCAGTCCAGCAAGCGATCCAGGGGCAGCCCTCCGGGGCCCAGCCGCCGATCCAGGGTATCGCCCTCCAGCAACTCCATTGCGATAAACGATTGGTCGTCTACCCGCTCGACCGCATAAATCGTGCAGATGTTGGGATGGTTTAGGGCTGAAGCGGTGCGGGCCTCAAGGAGAAAGCGATCCAGGGCATTTTGATCGCGGGAAGTCTGCGGGGGCAGAAACTTGAGCGCAACCCGGCGTCCCAAGTCGAGGTCTTGCGCTTCGTAAACAATTCCCATCCCGCCAC
>Ga0210398_10002949_pt1 | contig 16412 bp, 11 predicted proteins | sample IncBWC4OmetaG_FD_161047 | JGI IMG/M metagenome (GOLD analysis project Ga0210398, IMG submission 161047) | Forest soil microbial communities from Barre Woods Harvard Forest LTER site, Petersham, Massachusetts, United States - Inc-BW-C-4-O | ecosystem: Environmental > Terrestrial > Soil >... | reverse complement strand
CCGCCGCGAAATCCACACCGCTGTCTGCTGCTCCGATCATGAGCAATATCGGTCTGACCTCCAGCAATCCGGGCGGCGCTGCATTCCTCGCGGTATCGGACCTGGCGCTCCTCATTGCGCAGCGATCGCTGCCCGGCACGGCAAGCGGTGGGGTCGTCAACGTGGAAAGCGGCGCCACTCTCGCCACCCGCGGCGCTTTATCCCTCGATGCACCCGGCGGTGCGGCGCTGTCAGGCACGGTGTCGGTGACCGGCGCCTCGGTTTCCCTATCCTCGAGCAGCATCGGCATCCTGACGTCCGGCACCGGCGATGCGCTGGTGATAGACGCTAACCACATCAATGCACTCAACCAGGCGGCGCAAGTGCAGCTAGCCAGCCTGGGCGCGATCGACATCGGCGCGCCGTTCACGTTGGGCGTTTCCTCCTCGGGCGCACCCACGCTCACTTCTCTCACGTTGATCGGTACCGGATTGAATGCGCCTGCGAGCGGCAACGTCGAACTGGGCGCACAGAGCGTCACATTGCAGGGCGCCAATTCGGCTCAGGCTCCGATATTAGGTGCGGCGGGCGGCACCCTCAGCATCAGCGCCGGCGAGCTTGATGTGGGCCCGGGTACGTTTGTCATTAGCGGATTCGCGCAGACCGGCGTTGCGGCAAGCAGCGCCGTCGTCGGCCGTGGCAGCGGTTCCCTCATCCTCGGCGGCGATCTGTCTGTCAATGCGCCCCAACTGACGGCCGCCGCCGCTTCCAACACTGTGATCGACGTGCCCAATGGAATCTTGACTATCGGCACTGCACCCACTACGGGACCGGCAGCTGCGCCGATGATCGGCGGCAGTCTCGCCTTGGCGGCGAATAGCATCCAAGACGACGGCGTGATCAATGTACAAGGTGGGCTGGTATCGCTGCAATCAGCTCAAAACTTGATACTCGGGCCTGCCGCGTCCATCAATGCGGGCGGTAGCCTCGTCAATATTCTCGGCCAGTCGATCGCCGCGGCGGCCGGTGCGATCAGTTTGAGCGCGGGCGGCAACGTTGATGTTGCTTCCGGCAGCACGTTGAACGTGGCAGCCGCGGGTACCGGCAGCGCCGGCACGCTTGCCGTGGTCGGGGGAGGAACGGTTACGCTGCAGGGTCAGCTGAGCGGCAATGCAGTCAGTACCTCGACCGGCGGCAGCGTCTCGATCGATGCGGGTCAACTGGGCACCGACTTCAATAGCTTGAGTGCCGGATTAAGCGCCGGTGGCTTCACCAACCAGATCAATGTGCACGTGCAATCCGGTGATCTGGACTTGAATGCCGCCAATTCGTTGACTGGGAATCAAGTGATTCTCACCGCTGACACCGGCACGGTGCGGATCGACGGGACCATCAGCGCACCCTCGGCTGGGCAACGCGGTCAGATCGGATTATTCGGCGGTTCCGCCGTGCAGATCGATGGGTCGGCGGCCCTGCACGCGGATGGGACCGGAACCACCGGACTCGGTGGGCAGCGCGAATTGGGCACCGGCGCCGGCGGAACCGTGTCGCTCGCAAGCGGCAGCGTCGTGAGCGCGCTCGGCTCGCAAGGCATGGGAACATTGCTGATCCGCGCGCCGGAATCGGGCGCATCGGACGTGGCGATATCGTCCCTGCCGGGCGATCTGAGCGGCGTCGGGCAAGTATTGATCGAGCCAATCGCGACGTTTGCCATCTCGACTGCGCCCACGGCCGCTGACTTTAGCGCCATTCAATCCTCGGTCGCCGCGTACATGTCCGCAGCGGGACCGGCGATTTCCTCGCGGCTGAATGCCTCCGGCGCCCTGCCGTTGGCGCTGCGTCCCGCGGTGGATTTGACGGCAGCCGGCAACCTGACGTTCTCCGATCCACTGGACTTGAGTTCCTGGCGATACGCCGGACAACCCGCGGACCTGACGGTTCGTGCGGCCGGTTCGATCAGCATCGACAACGTGGTTTCCGACGGCTTCTCAGCCGGTTTCACTTCGTTGGGTAATCCTTCGGTCGAATTGGGCTCCGGTCCCTCGGCTTCGCTTCGCTTCGTCGCGGGCGCAGCCGGGCAGAGCCCGAACCCACTGGGACTCAATGCGGGCAGTGACGCGGATTTGACGTTGGCGAGCGGCGCCATCGTGCGGACCGGTACAGGAGACTTGGACTTGGTTGCTGCGCGCGACGTGGTGTTTGGTACCGGAAGCTCGGCGTATACCGCCGGTCTGGCCGCCACCGCGGCCATTCCGGTGCCGAGCTCAAATCACGTCTTCAATTTTCCTTCGCAGGGCGGCAATGTCTTGGTGAGCGCAGGACGCGACATTCAAGGAGCACCGGTCTCGCAAAGCGTTTCGGACTGGCAGGTTCGTCAAGGAAACACCTCGGTTCGGCCGCAACCCGCGCAATGGGGAGTGGATCTGGATCAGTTTGGATGGAATGTCGGCGCGCTCGGCGGCGGCGATGTCCGGCTCAGCGCTGACCGGGATATCCTCAACGTCTCCGCTGCCGCCAGCGACAGCGAATTTATCTCGAATGGCACTGTCACGCACGTCAACAGCGGCGGCCTTGACGTCAGCGCCGGCGGCGATGTCGGCAGCGGCCAGTTTTACGTCGCCGATGGCATCGGCACGTTGCGCGCAGGCGGCGCATTCAGCGCCGTGCGTGCCGTTCCCGGCGGCGCTGCCGGCACCAATAATGTAGGTTCGCTGATTGCGCTCAACGATGCGCAAGTGTCAATACAAGCCCGCCTCGATATCGACATCGATGCGGTCGTCAATCCTACGACCTTGGATCAAAGTCTGACTCCAAGGGAACGGCCATTGATCAGCGGCTACTTCACCTATGGTGAGGATTCCAGTCTGAGCATGCAAAGCACGGCAGGTTCGGTGTTACTGCAAAATCTGGTCGCCAATCTCCAGGAACTGGAGGGTCCGACCGCCGCAAGCGGATACGGCGGCCAGTTTGGACAGGCCTACCCCGCCTCGCTCACGGTGCGCTCTTTGCAGCAAGACATCACCATCAACGGCGGCGGCTTTTCGCTGTTTCCTAGCGACAGCGGCCAACTCGAGTTGACGGCGGGTCGCGATATCGTCGGTAACAACGTGCCGGTCATCATGTCGGATGCCTTGGCCAGCGCGCTGCCCACCCCAGCTGCCCCCGGCAACGGCGGGCAGATCGCTAATGATGTCTTGACGCCCTTCGCTGGCGCACGCCATGCATCCGATGCGTTGCCCGCGCTGGTGACCGCGGGCCGCGACATTGTCTCGTTGAATGTCAGCATTCCGAAAGCCGCGCAAGTTTCGGCCGGCCGAGACATCACCGACCTGACTTATGAAGGGCAGAACCTCAATCCTACCGACCTGACGGTGCTATCCGCGGGGCGGGATTTCGTCGATTCGCTCAGCAGAGCCTCGGATTTGGTGGAGGTGGGCGGGCCCGGCGCGGTCGACGTGGTGGCGGGGCGCAATGTTGATCTAGGTTTTTCCGAGGGCATCGCGACGATCGGTAACCTGAAAAATCCGAATCTTGCGACGGCCCAAGGCGCTGACTTGACGGTCGTCGCCGGCTTGACCCAGGAGGCGGACTTCGGCGGCTTCCTGAAAACCATCATCGATCCCTCCAGCGTTTACATGCAAACCCTTGTCAATTATGTCGAAGCCCAAACGGGGGAATCCGGATTGACCCCGGCGCAAGCGAATGACGCATTCACGGCCTTCACGGTCAATCAGCAGCGCGCGCTCATCGACCAGGTATTTTTCAGCGAGCTGCTGCTGTCGGGTCGCGAAGCCAATGCGACGCCGGGCGCGGGCTTTGCGCGGGGCTATGCCGCCATCGACGCGCTCTTTCCGATGAGCAGGACCTCTACGCTGGCGGCGGGCGCGACCAGTCCGTATGTGGGCGACCTGTCGCTAACCTTCAGTCGCCTGTACACGATCAGCGGCGGGAACATTTCATTGTTGGTTCCCGGCGGTCAAATTGATGTTGGCCTCGCGAACCCACCGCCGGGCGTACCTCCGCGGCAGCCTTCGCAACTGGGAATCGTCGCGCAGGGAGCGGGAGACGTGGATATCTATTCGAAGGGCGATGTGCTGGTCAACGCGTCGCGCATCTTCACGCTCGGCGGCGGCAACATTTTGATTTGGTCGGACGAGGGCAGCATCGATGCCGGCCGCGGCTCCAAGTCGTCTCTTTCTGTCCCGCCCCCGCAAATCGTGTTCGATGCGCTGGGCAACCCCACCTTGAGCCTCACTGGCGCCGTCGCGGGAAGCGGTATTCGCACCATCCAAATCGATCCCAGTGTTCCGGCGGGTAATGTAGATCTGGTCGCGCCGGTCGGGACGGTCAACGCGGGCGACGCGGGCATCGGCGCCGCCGGCAATATCAATATCGCCGCCCAAACGGTGTTGGGCGCCAGCAATATCAACTTCGGCGGCTCCGCCACCGGTGTGCCTGCCCAGGTCAGCAATATCGGCGCATCGCTCGCAGGCGCCTCGGCGGCGGCAGGCAGTACCACCAACGCCGCGACCGCAAGCGCCAATCAGGAGGCCAGCAAGGAGACCACGGCCCCGCTGGCCCAAACCGCGCTCAGTTGGCTGGATGTTTTTGTCACGGGGCTTGGCGAAGAGAATTGTAAGCCGGACGACTTGGAATGCCTGAAGCGGCAGATTTCGTCTAAGTAATCGTCGCAGGCCGGCGGTCCGGATGACGCCGATTGTCATGGAACCTTCATGCCTTGTGGTCAAGCTTGCGGGTTTCATGCGCGTGAAGCGGCGAAGACTGCGCACACAAGGGCTGATTTCGGAATCATCTATGCAGCGTCGAAGGCTAACCTGGGTATTCTTATTGATCGTCGTGCCGGCGATTGCGCTCGCGGCTTCGTGGTGGAACGGCGACTGGAAATATCGCAAGGAGATTGTCTTTGATATGTCGCCGAGCGGTGCGGATGTGGCGGGTACCGCGCAGGATGTCCCGGTGCTGCTGCGCCTGTCGCTGGCCAACTTCAATTATTTCAATGATGTCAAACCGGACGGCTCGGATTTTCGGGCGATCGGCGGCGATGACAAGACGCCGCTCAAATTCCACATCGAGCGAATCGATGCTCAGAATCAGCTCGCATACATCTGGGTGGCAATGCCGCGTATGAACGGCGGCTCGAAGTCGGACAAAATGTTTCTGTACTACGGCAGTCCCTCGGCGGCTGCGGCCGGCGATACACCGGGCACGTTTGACGTCAATCAAGCCCTGGCGCTGGAATTCGACCAAACCAGCGGGTTGCCGTTGGATGCGACCGCCTACAAGAACAACCCCACGGCTTCGACGGCGGAACTCGTAGCGGCTTCGCTAATCGCGGGAGGGGTGAAGTTTTCGGGCGCGCAAAGCATCACCGTTCCCGCGAGCGCGAGTCTGCGTCTATTGCCCAACCGTGGCCTCACACTGTCCGGCTGGGTAAAACTGAGCGGTCCGCAGCAGTCTGATTTCTTGGCGTTGTCCGAAGCCGGACGTGAACTCGTGCTCGGCATCAACGGCACGCGCGCATTTGCGCGCTACAGCGGCGACGGTCCGCCGGTGGTGGTGGCCCAGACGGGCAGCGAGCTGTCGAGTGGCGATTGGCACCACCTGGCACTGACCGCGGGCGCCGGGCAATTGATCCTGTTCATCGACGGCGTCGCCGCAAATCAGCAAGCGGTTAACCTGCAGGAAATTGGCGGGACGCTGACGGTCGGTGCTTCCGCCGGCGGTGGCCAGTTCCTCTCCGGCGAGGTCGATGAGGTAGGGGTCGCCAATACTGTACGCAGTGCAGACTGGATCAAAGCCGTGGCGCGCAATGAAGGCACCACGGCGAATCTGGTGCTCTATGGCGCCGACGGTCAAAAGGAAGGCGGCCAATCCTCCTATTTCGTGACCATCGCCAAGAATCTAACGGTGGACGGCTGGGTCATCATCATCATCTGTATCACCATGCTGATCATTGCGTTGGGCATCATGCTGCTCAAGGCTATATATCTCGGCCGCGTCGAACGGGCCAACGACCGCTTTCTCGAGGACTATCACGGTCTATCCCCCGGCGGCAATGCAGCAGCACCGGAAAATGAGTTGCCGGAGCGAACCGCGGTCGCAGATCGCGCGCCGGCGATGGCGGCCCTTGCGCGGTCCGAAGAGAAGTTCTTCGCTTCAACATTATTTGCCTTGTTTCAAATGGGCATGGCCGAACTCAACAAGCGCATGAGCGGCCGCGCCGCCGGGGCGGACGTCGCGCTGGTGCTTTCGCCGCAGTCGATCGAGGCGATTCGAGCATCCATGGATGCCACCCAGACGCGCTTGCAGCAGCGGCTCGCCTCGCAGATGGTGCTCTTGACCATCGCCATTTCAGGCGGTCCCTTTTTGGGCCTGTTGGGAACCGTGATCGGCGTCATGATCACTTTCGCCGCAATCGCATTGTCCGGCGATGTCAATATCAACGCCATCGCGCCCGGCACCGCGGCGGCGCTGGCCGCCACCGTCGCGGGATTGGGCGTCGCCATACCGTGCCTGTTCGGCTACAACTGGCTGAACACGCGCATCAAATCGATTGCTGCGAACAACCGAGTTTTTCTCGACGAATTCGTGGCGCGGCTGGCCGAACAGTACAGCTAGCGTCAGCGTCAACCAGTATCAAGGAACATCATGTCTGGATCTGTCGACAGCGGTGACAAAGATGTCTACGACGACATCAACATCACCCCCATGCTCGATCTGGCCTACGTGCTCATGATCATTTTTATCATCATGACCACGGCAACCGTGCAAGGCATCAAGGTCAATCTACCCAAGGCAAGCGCGGCACCCACGCTCGCGAAGCCCCAGACCAAAGCCATTACCATTACATCGGACGGCACCATATTTCTCGACACGTTTCCGGTGACCATCGCCGAACTCGAGAGTTTGTTGCGTCAATACAAGGCCGCAAATCCTAATCTCCCGGTGATCATCAAGGGCGATTCTGCCGTCCAATACCAAAAGGTTATCGACGTGCTCGATCTGGTCGGCCGCCTGGACATTACGCAGCTGGGCCTCGTTACTCAACGCATCGTGAAGTGAGCGCTCACCGCTATGGATCGCCGTCCTTGGTATAAAAAAGCGCCGATGTTGAGCGGCGCGTTGGTGGTGTCCCTGGCCGTGCTCGGGATGGTGTGGGCGGCACGCAGCATCATGGCGAACAAGCAGCAAAAGCCCGAGCGGATCGTGCAGAACATCACGGTCATCCGGCCCCCACCGCCGCCGCCCGAGCAACCGCCGCCGCCGCCACCGCCGGAAAAAATACAGCAGCAAATACAGCAGCAGAGCGAGCCCGAACCCACGCCCGACAACGCGCAGGCGCCAACACCTAATCTGGGTCTCGACGCCGACGGCGCTGCCGGCGACGATGGTTTCGGTTTGGCGGCGCGCAAGGGAGAAAGCGGTATTACGGGCGGCGCCGCCTTCGCCTGGTATACCGGCAAACTCAAGGACGAAGTGAATGATCGGCTGGCCTCCGACCCGAAGCTGCACGCCAAGAAGTACACAATCGGCGTACGCGTATGGATCGAGACGGACGGACGTATCAAGCAGGTTCGCGTTAGCACGAGCAGCGGTAATCGCGACATTGATACTGAAATCGCAGCGGCGCTTTCGCAGATAAACCGCTTGAACTCCGCACCGCCGCTGGAAATGCCCCAACCCATCACACTTGAAATCGTGTCGCGCTCGTGAAGCGGCGTTGCATCAGGAGCGGACCAGGAATGTTGATTCGGAAAATTATCTGCATCGCTTGCGCCGTCTGCGCCGTTGTGACCTTCACGGCGCAGCCGGCCGCGGCCGACAACGCCAGTGAGCAGCGCTCCCTCGAAGAGTTGCGAAACACGGTGGTGAACTTGTTGCAAGCGCTGGTTGAAAAGGGGCTCATGACCCGAGAACAGGCGCAAACGCTCGTCAAGCAGGCCCAGGACAAGGCTGCCGCCGACGCAGCCGCTCGAGCCGCGCAGAATGCCGCCGCGGCGAAGGAAGATGAGAATGCGGTGCGCGTGACCCGAGTACCGCAGATCGTCAAGGATGAAATCAGCAAGCAGGTCGCCCAGGAGGTGCAGCCCGCCGTGGTCGCCGACGTGGTCAAACAGGCAAAACTGGAGAAATGGGGCGTTCCCGGCGCATTGCCCGATTGGCTGAGCCGCGTGGAAGTCTTCGGTGATGTGACGCTGCGCGCTCAGGCTGATCTTTTGCCATCGGACAATTCGTTCAACACGATACTCAACTACCAGGCTATCAACACCGCCGGCGGTCAGGGAAAACTCGACAATCCTTTCCTCAACACCACCGAGGATAGCGATCGATTGAGGTTGCGAGCCCGCCTGGGGTTGTCGGCGGCGCTCGATCCGCACTGGAGCGCTGCAATCCGCGTGTCGACCGGCTCCCTCACCGACCCGGGCTCGGAGAGCCAAACGCTCAGCAGTTATGGCGCTCGCGACACGATCGGACTCGATGAGGCATACATCCGGTGGACATCGAACCCGGTGGGGCAGCTTTCGTGGATGAGCGCGCAAGGCGGTCGATTCTTAAATCCCTGGCTGTCGCCCACGGAGCTCATTTATGCTCGCGATCTGACCTTTGAGGGCGTTTCGAGCACCTGGCGTCTTGCGCTGCCGTTTGGTTCTCAGAGCGGTCCTGAGCCCACTCACCTGTTCTTCACGGCGGGTGCCTTTCCGCTCCTCGATCAACCAACCTTTCCTGCGGAGAACAAGTGGATGGTGGGGGGACAGCTGGGTATCAGCGCACCTTGGGCGCAAAACACGCAGCGTTTGCGCCTGGCGGCAGGATTCTATGATTTCCTCGACATCGACGGACGCAGGAACTCGCCCGATTCGACTCTCCTCAATTACACCGCGCCCGCATTTTTGCGTAATGGCAATTCTGTTTTCGATATTTCCAACTCCACCACCGACCCCACCGTGAACCTGTACGCGCTGGCATCCAAATTCAGGCTGGTCGATGTGAGCGCGACCTACCAGTGGGACGTGGGGCGTCACGAGTTTTTCATAGACGCCGAGGCGGACCGCAATGAGGGCTATCACAAATGGGTGGTGGATGCGCTGACCGGCCAGATCGCACCCCGAGCGGAAAACATCGGTTTCGTCGGCGACATGGGATTCGGCACCCCGGTGGTGGCCGCATTGTGGGATTGGCGCGCACGCATAGGATATCGCTACGTACGCAGCGACGCCGTGATCGACGCGTGGACTGATGCCGATTTCCATGAAGGCGGCACGAACGTCGCCGGGTACTTTATCTGGGCTGAACTGGGTCTCGGGCGCAATGTATGGACGCGCGTACGCTACATGAGCGGCAACGAAATCGACGGGCCGCGGTATGGTCTCGACATCGTGCAGCTCGATCTGAGCACGCGATTTTAGAGCGAGGTACCTGCATGCTTAAGATCAGCCCTTCGTTGGTTATCCTGGCGCTGGCGCTGGCGCTGTGCAGCGCAGACAGTGCCCTGGCGCAAGTGGAGCGCAGTGGCGGCGCGAATGCTCAGCTGGCGATGCAATATCAGCAGTTGCAGGCGGAGAAGACGCAATTGCAAGCCGACAATGTCAAGTTAAAGTCAGATCTGGACGCCATCAAGAAGCAAGTCGATGCCCAAACCCAACAGCTAAAAGCTCTCAAGGCGGGTTCAGGAAGCGCCCAAGCGGCGCTGGCGGCGGCACAGGCGACTGGTCAGCGCACGGAGCAGAATCTGACTCAAACGACGGCGAAGCTCCAGGAGCTGATTTCGCGCTTTCGTGAAATGGCGACGACTCTTAAACAGGTGGAGGCGGAACGCGCGGATCTTCAACAGCAGCTGAGCCGCGGCACAGCGGCGCTCGATCAATGCGCGCAGCGCAATGAGCAGCTCTATCAAATCAATGCCGAAGTATTGAACCGCTATGAGCACGACGGTGCCTTCAGTCGTCTCGCTGCGGCGGAACCCTTCACGCGCATCAAGCGAACGCAGATCGAGAACATCGCGCTCGAGGACCGTCAGCGCGCGGAAGCGCTGCGGATGCAGCGGGCGGCACCCCCGCCCCCAACGGCGCCCGCCAAATAGTGGACCTCAGCGTCGGCCGTGCGGCGCCGATGCCTTGTCTCAGGGCGATCCCTTGCGCGCGATGCGCGCCAATTCGTCATCAACCAGTGCTCGCCACTGAAACAGTGGCAACGCGCCACCGACGAATCTCCCGTTGAGAAACGAGGCGGGTGTCGAAATGATGCCCAAGTGCTCGCCCGCGTCCAGATCGGTTTTGACCGCGACGCCGCCGTGGCCCGAGTCCAGACAGTCATCAAACGCCGCGGAGTCCAGACTCAATCGCTTGGCTTTCTCCTTGAGCGCATCGGCGCTCAGGGAATTCTGCTCGGCGTAGAGCAGATCGTGCATGACCCAGAACTTTCCTTGGTTGTCCGCGCACACCCCGGCCTCCGCCGCTTTCTGGGCATTGGGATGCACGGCAGCGAGCGGCATATTGCGAAACAGCAGGCGCACTTGCGTGGGATATTCTTTCAATAAATCCCTTAAAACCGGCTCCAGGCGGCCGCAAAAGGGGCACTGAAAGTCGGAAAATTCGACGATGGTGATCGCGGCATCATTCGGCCCGCGCTGCGGTCCGCGGGCCTCTATTTCTTCGCGCAACGGCTCCCAAGTCACCACTGCCTTATATTTTTTGCGCAGTGAATGCACATAGTTGTCCCGGGCTTCCGCAGCGGCCTCTTTCTCCAAGTATTGCTTGATCTGTGCAGCCACATCCGCAAAGGGTTGACCGATCTGCGCCTGCTGCGACTCGTAAAAGGCGTGCACCTGGTCATCCGAGATCACGCGCGCCTTAACGGCTTGCAGCAGGGCCGCCGTGCTGCTCTTACGGGCGGTTGCTTCCAGCGCCAAAACCCGTTGATCGATGACATCTTCGATCTGGTTTTCGATGAGTCCGGAGCGCGCACGCTCGTTACCCAGTCTCAGCTGTTGCAATTGCACGGCGTACTTGTGCTGCATTGGCTCGAGCTTCGCGTCGATATCGCTCGACACTTGTGCATAGGCGAGCGGTTTTCCATTCACCGTTGCCACGGCGGCGTCGCTGGATGGCGTCGCGACAGCCGGCTCGAATGCGCCGCCGATGGCGGCGTTAGCCAACCAACAACACGCGGCGGCAAGACAGCAAAAACCTTGTCCTTTCATCTTCGATCGTTCGCTCCGTTCAGGGACGGCGGAGATTACGGCAGTGTGATGACGGTTCGGTGACTTGCGCTGGCGCCCGTGAGTCGGCCGAGCACACGCCGCCGGCGGACAACCTCGCATCACATTGTGGGCAACCGCTACCACGCGAGGTAATCGAACCCTTGCAGATCGTCCGGGAAAAGTGGTCAATCTGTCATAATGTCGACACGCTCACGACACACCGTTGCCCTACGATGCAATTCTCTCAATTCAGCGAGGGGATTCAGTGGTCGAACATCGAAAACAGGCCGTATCCATACGGCTCGGAGAGGGGGATATCCGAAACATCAAGCGAATGGCTTCGCGTTTGGGAGTACGGGAGTCGGACATCATTCGCTACGCCATCAAATCCACTTTGAACCGCATAGCGCCGCTTGGCGATCAAGCGATTCGCGGACGAAATCTTGTGCCGGTTCTCGTGGAGTCCGGCGACGAGCTCATTCGCTATTTTGAGTTGGATGCTTTTCGACTTGAAACCATCATCAACGGCCAAGTGGAAGTGACGAGGCAAGTCGAGAGAGACGATATCGCCCTGTTGGCGATGAGTGGTCTGCGGGACGAGTACTTGATGATGCGTATCAAGGACGGGGAGGACAGCGTTGCAGGCGAGGCGGCCCTGCCGTCGCGCTCGTTGCGTCACTATTTATATGAGAAGTACGTGTATCGAAATTCAGAACAACGATCCGACTGCCGCCCTGAGAGCGATAACGACAGTGTCGTGCTGCAAGAAGGCGTGCGTGTGCAAATGCGCCAACCCGTGGTCTAGATGCGCAACTTAAATTGAGGAAGGGAATTACCGTGCGATCGAAATACCAATTGACGGCCATGATCTTGGGCTTTGCGCTCTATGCCTTACCGATGGGCCGAGCGAGCGCAGATACGGTGCTGTATGACGGCGCGGGCTTCTTGCAGGGCACCGAATCCTTTTCTCAAACCTTCAACCTTACGGCGCCGGGTACTCTGACAGTGACCCTGTCAAACATCGCTTGGCCGCAGCAGCTTGCCAGCTTGAATTTTCTGTTGAGTTCTTCGAGCGGAACGATGGGACCGGAAATGAGCACCGGTACTTACAGCTTTAACGTTGTCACCGGCGGCAATGTATTTGCACAATGGTTCGGAACGGCCCAAGGACCGCTCAATGCCGGCGTGTACTCGCTGAAAATAGACTTTCAGCCGCTAGGTGGGACGGCCGTGCCGTTGCCTGCGTCAGTGGTGTTGCTCTTGTCGGGGCTGGCGCTGTTGCTGTGGCAGCGACGCGCGAAAGACACCGCATTCGAACGAGCACCGGGACCCCGCTAACTCACGGTCCGCGCAATTGCGGTGCTGGCAGCAGGGGCCAATGCGCACCCGTTGCAATACGTTCGTATGCAGATTGTCCACGCTTGCAATCAAATCCTCACATATCGCCTTTAGACTCGCCAACTCGATTTCAATCGTGGCTGGGTTGCTGCGCTGCAAAATGAGGGTGTCACCGCTAAATGATGCGCTTGATTCAGCTGTTTTCCATTTACTTATTGACGTGCGCAATAACGCTGGCCGCCGAGTCATCGGCCACGCCAGACGGCTATAAATTGCAACCGGGCGACGTGCTGCAAGTCGTGGTGTGGAAGGAGACGGATCTGCAAAGTGAAGTCTTGATACGGCCCGACGGCGGCATCTCCTTTGCCTTGGCGGGCGACATGCAGGCAGCTGGGCGCACCACCGATGAATTGCGCCAGGAACTGGAAACGCGAGTGCGAAAACTGGTGCCGGGCGCGGTCGTTACCGTGGCGGTGAAAGCAGCAAACGGCAATCGGGTCTTCGTGATCGGCAAAGTGAACAGGCCTGGCGATTTTGCCTTGAATCGTCCGATCGATGTGATGCAGGCCATCAGCCTCGCCGGCGGCATCACGCCATTTGCAAGCGCCGACCGAATCCGGGTCCTGCACCGCGATGGGACCAAGCAAAACTCAATTCGTTTCCGCTATAGCGAAGTGGCGAAGGGTCGCAATCTTGCGCAAAACATTCTGCTGCAAAGTGGGGACACGGTAATCGTGCCGTGAAGGCATCGTTAACCATCTATATGAGCGGGATGCTATCAATCATCGCGGGTTCCGCGTCCGCCGAGCCCTGGAGCATCGAGCCGCGGCTGGGGGCCTCCGCGGACTACAACACCAATCCAGGCCTGATCGATTTCAATTCAAGTCGCGAGGAACATATTGCCGCCTTGGTCAGCCTGCCGCTGCGCTACGATGCCGACGGCATTGCACTGTCGCTCTTACCGAGCGCCCGAATCAGCAACAGCCCGGGATACTCTTCGCTGGCGTCGAGCTACACCCACATCGATGGCACCGCACAGTTCAGCAATGATTTGGGATCCACGACGGTTCAAGGAGAATTGGCGCGAGACTCGTCTCTCTATCACGTCGGTGGACTCGTTAACGGCATCGGCGTACGGCGCGACACTGCTTCGACCGGTGCTGATTGGAGCAGATCACTGACGGAGCGCAGCTTGCTGCAACTGGATGCAAGTTGGACCCGCGTGAACTACGGTCCGAACGCCAATTTACTGACCGATTACAAGTACCTCAGCGCGGGGCCGACGTTTACTTATGCATTGACCGAGCGCGATTCGGTCAAGTTGCTGAGCAACTTCGGGCGCTATCAGTCCCTGAACGGGATAACCGAATCTACTTCGGAGAATCTTGAGCTGGGACTCGCGCGACAGTTGAATGAGCTGTGGACCTTGTCGACCACGGCGGGTTATTCGCGTTCGACGAATTCCGAAAAATTCTTTGTTGGGCCGTTTTTTCTTGGCAGCGTGTCATCGAGTCTCAACGGCGCGGTGTACGCTGCGACTCTGACCCGCCAAAACGAGCAATTCAACTTTAGTGGCGGCGTTTCCCGCTCACTGCAACCAGCCGGTTTCAGTTTCCTGTCGCGGCAAGACAGCGTGAATCTTACCGCGACCTACGTGAGATCGGAGCGCTGGGATTTCGTGCTGAGCACCGTCTGGGACCAAGCCCGAAATCCTCTGCCTTTCGGCGCACAGGGTACTTTGGGCACGGCCAACACTGAAGTGCGCTATTTCTACGCGCAGCTCACGGCGGATTGGCATTGGACGGAGCAATGGATCATTTCAATGCACGCGACCCGCGTCTCCGAACAATCTCATCCGCCCCCCTTCAGCGCCGCATCAAGCGGCGTAAGCGTTGACATTGCGCGTCAATTCCTGCGGGTTGATCTCTGATGAATACCATCACGGCAGCTGTGACAGCGCCCGCGCCGACCGCGGATTTGCGCGAAAAAATGCGCGGCTATTGGCGCCGGCGCAGCACGTTTTTCGTCGTGACCGGAATCCTAACTGTGTGCACGGTCGCGCTGGCGCTGCTGCTGCCGCCGACGTATATGGCGGGCGCGACGATCTTGATCGAACAGCAGGAAATTCCTCAAGAGCTGGTGCGCTCGGCCGTCACTTCGTTTGCGGATCAACGCGTGCAAGTGATCAGTCAGAGGGTCATGACCACGCAGAACCTGCTGGGCCTGATCGAACGCTACAATCTCTATCCGGAGATGCGGCTCACCAAACCGCGCGAAGTGCTGTTGCTCAAGATGCGCGGCGACATCGGCCTGAAAATGATCAGCGCCGACGTGATCGATCCGCGCAGTGGGCGTCCCACGCAAGCCACGATCGCGTTTAACGTATCCTACAAAAATCATTCGCCCGAATTGGCATTGAAGGTCGCCAACGACCTGACTTCCCTTTATCTGAATGAAAACCTGACCTCGCGCACACAAATGGCGGAGCAAACTTCGTCGTTTTTTGCGGAAGAGGCGGCGCGGCTGCAGAAACGCATCTTCGAGTTGGATAAAGAGTTGTCGGACTTCAAACAAAAGAACCACGACAAGCTTCCTGATATAGCGCAACTTAACATTCAAGTGAGCGAGCGCACGGAGCTGGACGTTCGAGATGCGGAAAATCGAATCGCGGCGCTGGATTCTCAACGGGTGCTGCTGGAAGCGCAACTCGCGCAAATCAACCCCACGATGCAGGTATACGCCGACAACGGATTGCGCGTCATGAATGCCGAGGATCGGCTCAAGGCTCTCAAATCGCAGCTTGCCGGTTTCAAGGCTCGCTATGCACCGGATCATCCGGATGTCGTCAACACGGAGCGCGAAGTCGAAGGCCTGGAGAGGCAAGTGAAGTCCGACGATGGCGCGAGCGATGTAGCTCGGCAGCTGGAAGATGCCAAAGCGCAATTGGCGCGCGCCCGCGAAAAATACGCGCCCGATCACCCTGACGTTGTGCGGTTGACGCGCGTCGTCGACGGATTGGAAAAGAGCCTTGCTGCCGCGCCTGCCAGTGCTACCGGCGCCTGGGCCCAGGAACGCCTGCATGCGGATAATCCAGTTTACATTCAAGTAAAAGGCCAGCTGGACGCTGTCGGCGTCGAACGCGAGAGTGCGGTCAGAAAACGGGATGAATTGCGCGCCAAACTGGATGAGTACGAGAGACGGCTGGCGCTAGCCCCGGCCGTCGAGCGTCAGTATCGAGAACTCGCGCTCGATCTGGACGGTGCGCAGCTCAAGTATCAGGAAATGCGCTCCAAGCAATCCGAAGTGCAGGTGTCGCAAAATCTGGAGACCGAGCACAAGGGCGAGCGTTTTACGATGATCGAGCCGCCGCTGCCTCCCGAGAAGCCGATCAGTCCCAATCGGATGCTCATTCTGGCAATGGGATTCGTGTTGAGTCTTGGTGCCGGTGCGGGTGCCGCAGTGCTGCGCCAGAATCTTGACATCTCGGTGCGAGGAGTTCGCGATGTGCGCGCCCTGCTGAACGTGCCGCCGCTGGCCGCCATTCCCGTGATAGTCACACGGGCTGACTATCGAAACCGCCGGCGCGCGATCGTGCTTTCTTGGTTGGGATCCACAGCGGGTCTCGTCGCCCTGACCTCGGTCGTGCACTTTTATGTGCGGCCATTGGATGTCGTGTGGATCAGCTTACTGCGACGGTTCGGGATGTGAGCGTGGACCGCATACGCAAAGCGCTCGATCTTGCGCGGCAGGAGCGTGAACGGTCCTTCGAGCGGGCGGTTGAGACGCCGCGGCCGCTCGATTCAAAATCGGAAGCACGGCTACCGGCGGCCATCGAGTACACGAGGACAAAATCATTTTCCCCGTCGGCCGACTT
>Ga0210398_10002948_pt1 | contig 16414 bp, 18 predicted proteins | sample IncBWC4OmetaG_FD_161047 | JGI IMG/M metagenome (GOLD analysis project Ga0210398, IMG submission 161047) | Forest soil microbial communities from Barre Woods Harvard Forest LTER site, Petersham, Massachusetts, United States - Inc-BW-C-4-O | ecosystem: Environmental > Terrestrial > Soil >... | reverse complement strand
CGTATTGTGGCCAACGTATGCAGCAACGATCTCCGCGACTTCATCTTTCATCTGGTAGCCTCGCTGATTTGTTACCAGTTTAGCGCGAGTTGCGGCAGGTAAACCACCCGAAAAGGGTCGGTATCCAGATCGCTGGTCCGCATGTCGCCCCCAAGTGTACCGGCCACATGCGGGCCGAACTCCGCGAGCGTGCTCATCCCCCCGAGCCGGAATAGCGCCGCGCCATACGGAAGGTGGGCAGGGTTACCCGACTCATCCTTGTCGGCAACGAGCGCACGGAACCGTGGGAAGGCCGATACCGCCCTCGGCCTTTGTTGACCTCGCGCTCGACGAAATCGGCCGATACTTCGGCGCATTGACTTGGCTGCACAGCCTGTACGAAGAGGCGTTCTGCTCTTATCTGCCCGAAATCGGGTAGAATTCTTGAATCATGATTCCGCGCAGTTGAAGGTGACCCTATGGCTGAGCCGATAGAGCTATCCGACCTGGTGGCTTACCTGGTTCGAACGACACGGCTCACGCCATCCGAAGCCGGCCATGTGATCGGTGAGGTGATGTCGTTTCTCGATGACCGGCCGGAGGAGTTTGTCTGTCGCCGCCACCGCTCGCTGCAGGCCGAGGGCGTACCAAACAGCGAGATTTATTCGCGCCTCCGTGCCGAGTTGGGGCGATGGCGGTTCCGAGCACCGGATTACACGGAGCGTCAAATCCGCCGGCTGATCTACGGATAAAGGAAGAGATATGTGCGGAATTGTCGGGTACATCGGAAAGCGCAACGCGGCCCCGATATTGATGGAAGGACTGCACCGGGTCGAATACCGGGGCTACGACTCGGCCGGCATTGCCATCATGCGGTCGAGCGGTCTTCAAGTGACGAAATGCAAGGGTCGAGTACGCGATCTCGAAGCCATTTTACCAAAGCGGTACAGTGGCACACTCGGCATCGCTCATACCCGGTGGGCTACACACGGCGAGCCGAGCGATGAGAATGCCCATCCCCACTGCGACGCGGCCAACCGCATCGCTGTCGTCCATAACGGCATTATCGAGAACGCCGCTTCGCTTCGCGCCCGTCTTGTAGGCGAAGGGGTCTCTTTACGCTCTGAGACAGATACGGAGGTGCTTGCCCATCTGATCGCGGCCGCGCGGACGGATAGTCTCGCTGATGCGGTTCGGCTGGTACTTCGGGAAATCACTGGCACGTATGCCCTCGCCGTCCTCGATGCCAAACATCCCGATACGATCATCGTCGCGCGTAATGGCGGGCCTGTCGTTCTCGGGGTTGGCGATAGGGAGATGTTTGTCGCCTCCGATCCTGCGGCGCTGGTCTCTCATACCCGGAACGTCGTGCACCTAGACGACGGTGAGATCGCGGTTGTCCGCGCTGATGGCTTTGAGACATCGACCCTAGACGGCGGTGCTACTGCCAAAGTGCCATCGATGATCGATTGGACGACCGGATCGTTCGAGAAAGGCGATTTCGCACATTACATGCGCAAGGAGATCGTCGAGCAGCCCGACGCAGTGCGGCGTACCCTAAGCGGCAGGCTGGAGCCACGTTTCCAGACCACACATCTTGGCGGTATCGAGTTGAGCGCGACCGAACTGCTCGATATCCGGCGGGTCAAAATTATCGGCTGCGGTTCAGCCTATATCGCCGGAACGATGGGGGCGCATCTGATCGAGCAACTCGCGCGATTACCCGCTCATGCCGAGGCGGCGTCCGAATTTCGCTACCGCAATCCCGTAATCGAACGAGACACCCTCTACGTCGCGGTCAGCCAGTCCGGTGAAACCTTTGAGACCCTGGCGGCGGTGCAGGAGATCAAACGCAAGGGCGGTCGGGTCCTCGGCATCGTCAACGTTGTCGGCAGCACGATTGGTCGCGAGTGCGGCCGAGGTATCTACGTGCACGCAGGGCCGGAGATCGCCGTGGTCTCGACCAAGACGTTCACATCGACTGCCGTGGCGTTTGCGTTGCTCAGCATTCACCTGGGCCGCATCCGGGACCTGTCGACCGCCGATGGTGGCCGGCTGCTGAATGCGCTTGCGGCGCTCCCCGACCAAATCGAAAGCGTCATCCAGCAGGAAGGCGAGATCGCGCAACTGGCCGAGATACTGATGGGGCGCGAGCACGCATATTTTATCGGTCGGTCTGCTGGCTATACGGTCGCAATGGAAGGCGCGCTGAAGCTGAAAGAGGTGAGCTATCTCCATGCCGAGGCATATCCGGCATCCGAGCTAAAGCATGGGCCGCTCGCGCTCATCGCGCCGGAGACCCCCACCATTGTGGTGATTCCGCGCGACGACCTGTTCGCCAAGAACGTCTCAACCATCGAGGAAATTCGGGCGCGACGCGGACCGGTGATCGCCGTCACGCATACAGGAAAGCTTCCGGTCAGGGTCGACGCGGCGCTGTGTGTGCCAAAGAGTGAGGCCGAACTCGATCCGATACTGCTGAATATCCCCCTCCAGCTACTCGCCTACCATGTCGCGTTGAAGAAGGGCTGCGACATCGACATGCCCCGCAATCTGGCGAAATCCGTGACCGTGGAATGACCCAGGCAGAATTCCTGATTCGGCCAGCGGACGCCCAGGATGGAGCGGCGGTCGCGGAGATTTACGCTCATTACGTGCGCGAGACCTCCGTATCTTTCGAGATCGAGCCGCCAACCGCCGCGATGATGGCAAGACGGATCGTCGCGACGCTAAAGACGCATCCTGGCTTATCGCGGAGTGTAGCGGTGCGATTGCTGGCTACGCCTATGCGGGCACACATCGCGAGCGACCTGCCTACCGCTGGGCCGTTGAGACGACAATCTATGTGCGAAACGCAGCCCGTCGCACCGGGGCGGGACGAATGCTCTATCCGTCATTGTTACGGGTGCTGCGAGGGCAGGGTTTTCGTTCTGCTTTCGCGGAGATCGTGCTGCCGAACCCCGGCAGCGTCAGTCTCCATGAAGCGTTAGGGTTTGAGCACATCGGCGTTCACACGGATGTCGGCTTTAAGCTCGGACGCTGGCACGGTATCGGCTATTGGCGGTTGGGCTTGTCCGATGGAGACGCGCCACCGAGCGAGCCACTTCCATTCGCCGCCTTTAAGAAAACTTCGGAGTACGCCGCCGCCCTAACTATGGCAGCAGATGGGCCATCAAGGTCTGGACCCTGAAGGGATCGGAGCAGCGATCAGCCGCCTGAAATGAGCTGGCCGACACCAACGACCGCGCCCGATCGACCGCTGATCGCGTTGATACCGGACCTTCGGCCGACCGTAATCCAGCGTCGAGGATGCGCCGATTCCCGCCGTTGCGGCATTCCAGAGTTAACGGCTCAAGCCGACCCGCCATGGGGACTCCCGAAAATGGCGAGCGCGTCGGCTTCGGCCTCGGGTCGTTCGAGTTTCGCCAACACCGATCTGATGGGCTTGAGCCTCAGAGATAGCGGGTATAAGCCGTCGGCGATGGCCTCATTGAGGAAGTCGGCGAGCGCCTCGCGCTCTTCGTCCGAGAGGGGAAGATCCATTTAGTGTCTAGGTCCCCTCTGATGTTCGTGGAACGCACGCACGCCGTGCAACGAGCAATGGGGGTCAAGAAAATATGGGTTTTCGACCGTACCTCTGCCTAGGCGGGCGGGAGGACAGCTGCACCCATGAGTCCGAGCCGTGATGGTGCCCGGACATGAGTAGAACATGTAGTCGGGTGCGCGGTCCTGTGGAGGACGGTCGGAACTGCCAATATCGAGAGGATTCCGCTGATCTGCGGCCGTCACGTCGGGCTTGCGCGACATTTGAGCCATTATTGCCACCTTCACTTTTGATGAACGAAACCACTCATGCACAATTGTCAATCGCAGCCTGGGAATTATATGATGTGGCGTCCTAAGTTTTATAAGTCGGATGATTCAATAATATTGATTATCTCCGCACCCCATCTTCTTTTAAGAAAATATGTGCCATGAGGTATCGTCTGATTTACTCTAGCATCATGGCGGATTTAATCGTTTTGGGTGCCTTTGGATTTAATCCTCTTTTCCAGCCCCCAAGGCACGTTAGCGGAGGTCAATTCCTTCCACGGCTCCCTGCGAGACATTTGCGATACGTGATTCCCCAGGACCGGACGACAGCGGCCAGCTACAGCATCGGGAGTGTTCAAGATGACAAAATATCGAATGGACATCTTCAAACCAGGCCGTAAGCCGGGGCACCCTGCGCCCTTGCTGTGGTGCCGTCGCGATATATTCGCTGCTGACGATGCTGCCGCGAAAGCTGAGGCCGAGAATTTGTATCGCACTTACGCGTCTCAGCGGAGCCTGGCGAGCTTCTTCCTTTGCGACAGCGGCGGCAGATCGATTCACGAGTCCGTGGCAAGCCAGTGATCAAGTGTATGTGTCCACTCCGTAGGCTCCCCGAGGTAGATCAACCCCGCCTCATGCTGCGCCTGTTTGTGGCGTCCATCGTTACCATTCCCGACTGTCTTGAGGGATGGCACTCGCACTATGCGTATATTCCGAACCTTTCCGAGGCCGCTGGGCGCACGTAGATTGCCCGGTGCGATTCTCGCTGCCTCTATTACGGGACGCGGTACCGCTTCGATCCCTAATTGACGCCGATCGAGGTCGGCCTACGGACAATTTCTTTGCCGATAACAACACGACCTAAGCGGAGCCGCGCACCTGAACAGGTAACCACAAGAAAATACATTTGACGACTTAAACGGTTATGATTGCTGAAGATATAATTTTTTATTAAACGATATTTATAAGACTCATATTTTGTTTTGGTTGTATTCGACGCCTCCCCATCCCATGTGGCACGCTAGGCTCTGTCACTCTCCATCCGACAGTGCCAAACCCCTTGTAAAATTCTGGCCCGAGGAGACCATCTATGAAACTGCGCCCTTTGCAGGACCGCGTCCTGATCCGCCGTGTCGAGCCCGAGGCAAAGACCGCTGGCGGCATCTTTATTCCTGACACGGCTCAGGAAAAGCCGTTGGAAGGCGAAGTTGTCTCTGTCGGGCCTGGTGTACGCGACGAAGCCGGCAAGGTGCACCCACTCGACGTCAAGAGCGGCGACCGCGTGCTGTTCGGAAAGTGGTCGGGCACCGAGGTCAAGCTCAATGGCGAGGACCTCATGATCATGAAGGAATCGGACATCTTAGGCGTGATCGATCACGTCGTCGCGAATAAGAGAGCCGCTTAGCCAAGGGAGAGTAAACATGGCCGCCAAGGAAGTTAGATTTAACGGAGACGCGCGCGACCGCATGCTGCGCGGCATCAATATTCTCGCGGACGCGGTCAAGGTGACCCTCGGCCCCAAGGGCCGCAACGTCGTTCTCGATAAGTCGTTCGGCGCTCCGCGCATCACCAAGGACGGCGTGACTGTCGCCAAGGAAATCGAGCTTTCCGACAAGTTCGAAAACATGGGTGCGCAGATGGTCAAGGAGGTCGCCACGCGAACCAGCGATCAGGCCGGTGACGGGACGACCACCGCGACGGTGTTGGCCCAAGCAATTGTGCGCGAGGGATCGAAGGCGGTCGCCGCCGGCATGAACCCGATGGATCTGAAGCGCGGCATCGACATGGCCGTCGTATCCGTCGTCGATCACATTAAGAAGGGTTCGAAAAAGGTTTCGACCAACGCGGAAATCGCTCAGATCGGAACAATCTCGGCCAATGACGACCGCGAGATCGGCGAGATGATCGCCAAGGCGATGCAGAAGGTTGGCAACGAAGGCGTCATCACGGTCGAGGAGGCGAAATCCTTGGAGACCGAGCTCGACATCGTCGAAGGCATGCAGTTCGACCGCGGCTACATCTCACCCTACTTCGTCACCAACGCCGAGAAGATGTTCGCCGAACTTGAGGAGCCCTACATCCTCTTGCACGAGAAAAAGCTGCCCGGCGTGCAGGCAATTCTTCCCTTGCTCGAAGCGGTCGTGCAGAGCGGCAAGCCGCTGCTGATCGTGGCCGAGGACATTGAAGGTGAGGCGCTCGCCACACTGGTCGTCAACAGACTGCGAGGCGGGCTCAAAGTCGTAGCGGTGAAAGCGCCGGGCTTCGGCGATCGGCGTAAGTCCATGCTAGAGGACATCGCCATCCTGACCGGGGGTCAGGTCATCAGCGAGGATCTTGGCGTCAAGTTCGAGAACGTCACGCTCGACATGCTTGGCAGCGCCAAAAAAGTGCGCATCGAGAAGGAGACCACCACGATCATCGACGGTGCCGGCAAGAAGAAGGATATCGCTGCGCGCTGCACGCAGATCCGCGCGCAGATCGAGGAGACGACCTCGGATTACGACAAGGAGAAGCTGCAGGAGCGGCTGGCTAAGCTGGCCGGCGGCGTAGCCATCATCCGTGTCGGCGGCGCCACCGAAATCGAGGTCAAGGAGCGCAAGGATCGCGTCGATGACGCGATGCATGCGACCCGTGCCGCGGTCGAAGAAGGCGTCGTGCCCGGGGGCGGAGTCACTCTCCTTTACGCAAGCAGGGCGCTTGGTAGGCTCAACCCCGAGAACGACGATCAAAAGGTCGGCATCGACATCGTACGCCGCGCCCTGCAGAGCCCGGCACGGCAGATCTTCGAAAATGCCGGAGAAGATGGGTCGATCATCGTCGGCAAGTTGCTGGAGAAGGGCGATGCCGATTACGGCTTCGACGCCCGGAGCGGCGGCTATCTCGACATGGTAAAGGCCGGCATTATCGATCCAACCAAGGTCGTGCGCCTCGCGCTTCAGGGCGCGGCGTCAATCGCTGGCTTGCTCGTCACCACCGAAGTGATGGTCGCCGACAAGCCCGAAAAGAGCGCGCCACCCATGCCTGGCGGTATGGGTGGTATGGGCGGCATGGACTACTAAGTCCCCCGCCGACCGCCGCATTGGCCACGCCTCTCCCAGGTGAATCTGTGAGAGGCGTCGCTCTTTATGCGCGGTGGCGAATAAGGGGCAGGAATACGCGTGCTTGAGGTCACGGCTCCGCGGCCGCTTTGAGATCAGAAAGGCGGCTTTCGCCGGGGCGGCAGCGATGATCGAGGTGCGCCGGAAGCCGACGCTCGGATCGATTCAATAGAGCGAAGTAGCCCTGCCCGTGGCCAGGACCTCCTCTCTTGAGGCCCGACCTCGCTCCTTGCCCAAGGAAATCGTAGCCCGAGGCCGTAATCGGGGCACAGTTCCGCCAACGTACACCCATCTGACAAAAGAGAATGGTTCATCGGTGTGTCACGCGAAAAGCCCGCCGCCTTTAGCACGGCGGCGGGCTGCGATGCGGCTCGATGCCGTCAGGGCATCAGCACCTTGTTGACGACCATGATGACCCCGTTGCTCTGATACACGTCGGGGATCGTGACCTGGGCGGTATTGCCCTTGTCGTCGGTCACCATCAAGGCGTTACCGCTTTCGGAAATGACCAGCGGGTCACCCTCGACCGTCTTCAGGGAAATGCGGCCGCCTGGGGCGTTCTTAGCGTCCTGAGCGAGCGTCATCATGTCGTATCGGCCGGGTACGACGTGATAGGTGAGGATTTTGGTCAATGTCGCCTTGTTCTCCGGCTTCACCAAGTTATCAACGGTGCCCGGCGGCAGTGCCGCGAACGCCTCATTGGTCGGCGCGAAGACCGTGAAGGGGCCGGGGCCTTCGAGGGTCTCGACGAGCCCCGCCGCCTTGACGGCCGCGACCAGCGTGGTGTGATCTTTCGAGTTTACGGCGTTTTCGACGATTTTTTTGGTGGGATACATCGCGGCACCCCCGACCATTGGGTCGGTCACCGCAAATGCGCTGACGCCCAGCGCTAGGGAAAGCGCGGTTGTCGCAGTCAAGAGTTTGATATTCATGGCGTGGGGACCTCCTGTTGCGCGGACAACGTCCGCGGCCGTTGAGACCGGACGTGACTCCGCTCACATCGGCCTACGCAGCGGCGGTTTGTTTGGACGCAGCGTCTGAAAATTTTTTTGGCACCTGTCAGGAGACAAGATCGGCGCATCGCGCTTATACGGGAACGGGCCACTTCGGCGCTTACACCCCCGGTTTGAAAATGAAGACGACCGACGGTTTTGAGCCTAGCAAATCAATTGTGAGCGGTGACGTCGCTCGGCCGTTTCAGGCATAGCTATAGCAAGGACCGCCAGGGCAATCGCGGCCACGGTCGCGAGAGCAAGGAAAGCGGGGCTATAGCCAAAATGATCGACGATTATGCCGGCGACGAAGCCGCTCACCGACGCCCCGATCCCCTGTGCCGTGGCGACGGCGCCTTGGGCCAAATTATATCGGCCGGTGCCGTGCATGATATCGGCAATCACCAGGGGCGAGAGGGCACCAAAAATACCGGCGCCGACGCCATCAAGAAGCTGCACGCCGATCAACCAGGCGCTATTATCGGAACACGTATAAAGCACGGCGCGGATCGGCAGGATGCCGAAGCCGGCCAGGAACAAAGGCTTCCGTCCCCAACTATCCGCGGTGCGACCGACCAGCACCGCAATCGGCAACATCACGAACTGTGCGGCGACGATGCAGGCTGACATCATCGCCGTCGCTTCCTTTGGATAAACCGCGGCAAGTTTTTGCCCGACAAGCGGGAGTAAGGGTGCGTTGGCGAAATGAAACAGCATCACGCACAGACCGTAGATCACCAGAGGCCGGGTCTTGAACAGGATGCCGTACCCGGCCGGAGAAGCGCCGTGCTTGCCCGGACCCGTTTCGCCATCCAAATCCCGCGCCCGGCTCAGATTGATCGCCTTATAGGGAATCGACAGCACTGCGATGCCGGCAAGGAGCGAGAAGATCGGAACCAGAAGGAAGACCGCGCGCTGGGAAAAGGCATAACCGACGGCACCCGCCACGATGGCGATAGCGACATTGCCGGCATGGTCAAAAGCGGCGTTGCGCCCCATCCGTCGCGCCAGCGCTTTGCGGATGTAAAGACCGAGAGTCAAAGCGGCGACAGCGGGGCCGAAAACATCGCCGACAACCGCCATCAGACCATTGGCCGCCATCACTGGCCAAAAGCTCGGTAGCGCAAAGATGGTCACGCCCCCCACGGCAAGCACAGCGAGCGCGAGGATGATCGCCCCGCGTTTGGCGCGGGTCTCGTCAATTGCGGCACCGATCGGCGTCTGCGCGGTCAGCCCAAGCAGGCCGCCGATCATGGTTACCAGGCCGGTTTCGGCCTGGCTCCAATGCTGCTGCGTTACGAGGAAGACATTGAGATAAGGCCCAAGCGCCCCTCGCACATCAGCGAGCAGGAAATTGATGGCATCGAGGGAGAAAGGGCTGAAGCGCGCCGCTTTTTCCGATTTCAGCGAAGCCACAGCCACAGCGTTCCGATCGTCAGCGTGAGAGCGGTGAGCGGCGCGCCGATCTTAAAATAGGCCCAGAAGCTGATCGTAACGCCGGAAGCCGATGCCCGCTGAATAACGATCAAGTTGGCGATTGATCCCAGCAGTGTGAAATTGCCGGCTAGGGTCGCGGACATCGCGACGACCAGCCACGCCGTGCCGTGATCTTTGAGCCCGACGACGAAAGGCTTCAACATGAGGACCGCCGGCACATTGCTGACCAGGTTCGACAACACGGCAGTTACCGCACTGAGTACGGGAACCTGATCGAGCTGAAGCCGGTTGACCGCGGCTACAACATCCGGGCTGAGCAGCGCATGCTCGGCCCCGGCGACGATAATGAAGAGACCGGCGAACATCAGCAGCAGCGACCAATCAATCTCGGCGTAGACCCGAGAACTTTTCACCCGGTGTGTTAGCAGAAGAAGGCCGCCGATGATGATTGCCGCCTTGGCCGGCACCATCCCAGCAAAAAACAGCGCCACGAGGATTGCGGTTGCCAACAGGGCGCGAGATACGAGCACCGAGCTGGCATTGATCTTTGATTCCGGCTTCTGCCGACGGATCGCACCGGTGAACTCATCGCGATGAAAGAGCGCGATCAAAACCAGCGTAGCGACCAGTCCTGCTAGCGCGACCGGCACGAGTGCCGCAGCGAAAATGGCGTAGGGGATCTGAGACAAGCTGCCAATCATGATGTTCTGCGGGTTGCCGGTGATGGTGGCGGTTGACCCAACATTTGAAGCCATCGCCACGGCTAGCAGATAAGGCACCGGCCGGCGGCCGAGCGCGTTGGTCAGTTGGAGCGCGAGCGGCGTAAGCACGAGGCAGATCGCGTCATTCACCAGAAAGGCTGAAAACATGCCGGAGATCGCGACGACTGCGGCCAGCAAAAGCAAGGGATGCCTAGCACGCGCACCTACCCAGGCCGTAGCGAGAGCAAAGAACCCCGATAGCCGTAGGCTGGCGACGACGATCATCATGCCAAGCAGCAGCGTCAGCGTGTCGAGATCGACGGCCCGATAAGCGTCTCCTAGTGACAATGCACCCGAGGCCACCATCAGACCGGCACCGACTAGGGCGATGCCGGCGCGATCGATGCTGAGACCGGGAACGCGACCGATCGCGAGCGCCACATAGCTGCCGGCAAAGATAACGCCAGCCGCAATCCCGCGACCTTCACCAGCCGTGCGATCACCGGCGGGAAGCAAGGCGGCTGCCAGCGCGGCGGCGATCGCGATGGCGACGACCAGGCCGACAAGCGAGGCGCCCAGCACCATCGGCCAGCGAGTTCGAATAGCGCCTTTGTTGCGAGCAGCCGAAATAAGAGCCCCCTAAGCGGCTGGCCTCGATCAGCTTTCCTGGTTATCGGGTTTTTGACCCGGTGCTGCGGCGCCAGCGTCGCGGCTTTTGGGCGGTGCCCGGGTTGCTGTTGGCGGGGCCGGCCGATCGCCGTTGTGACCCAGCGCACCTTCAACCGCGCGGGCCAGATCCTCCTGTCGATAAGGTTTGGTCAAGATCGGTGCGCCCGTTTCGGCCAAAGTTCCGGGTTCACCTGCCACATGGTTCGCCATGAAGCCAGAGGTTAGGATCACCGGAAGCGAGGGATGGTGCGCATGCAGCGCGTGAAGGAGATCAATGCCGCTCATGCCGCCCGACATCACGACATCGGTGAGAACGAGATCAATCGCGCTGGCCTTCTCGGCGACGAGCTGAAGGGCTTCGGAGCCGTTTGCCGCCGTGAGCGGCTGATACCCCAAGTCTTCCAGTTGATCGGCCACCACGCCGCGCACATCGGCATCATCTTCGACCACCAAGATCGTCGCGTGCGAGGCTCGCACCTCGGCACCAGCCTCGCCCTCGGCGGCCGCCGAGGCAGGCATTTCCCATCGCGGCAGGTGAACGCGGACACGCGTTCCCGCCCCCGGTGCGCTGTCGATCGTCAGAAAACCGCCGGATTGACTAACCCATAGACCTGCGATAAACCGAGTCCCGTCCCTTTCCGACTTCCTTGGTCGTGTAAAAAGGCTCCGTCGCGCGGGCCAGCACATCGGGCGCCATGCCGGTGCCGGTGTCGGCGATCTCGACAAAAACGTAAGCCATTTCCTTGGCGCCAGGGTGACGGCTCGCCGCGCGCGCATCGAGCTCGACATTCCCCGTGCGAATGGAGAACGTGCCGCCGCTCGGCTTGACGTCGCGGGAATTGATGGCGAGATTAATCAAGGTGGATTGAGGAATTGTCATAAGGCAACTTCGTGGCTAGGTCGGAACCCATTACCACCTGGGTTCGCGCTCATTCCTATCCCCCTCGTCACGAGCTGCCTTGTTTGCCTCGTGGCGACCGACAAGACACCCTGCGCCCGCGCCCAACAAGGCGTGGTGCCCCATCAGGTGTCCTGCTGCTCCACCCACCACCGCCTCCCTCAGGCAGCCTGCCGCCTGGACCGGCGCGGCGTTGAGGACGAAGGAAACGGCAAAAACTGCTGGAACCAATAGCATTGATAATCTTTTCATGGAGATGCCTTTCTAATGATGTGCTTTTCCGATCAATGGAAAATCAGAAATCCGATGATCAAAAGTGGGATAGGAATACCAAGAAGCCATAAAAGCGCATATTTCATTTGCGTTATTCCTAAGGTTGGTGATGAGGAAACATAAGGCGACAAATAAAGTTCCAGCTTTTTGAAATTCTTGCGGTCGCCTCGCGATATATTTGAAAGGGCGGCTGGATTGGGAACGCTGCCACGAGGTCCTTTGTTGGCGAGACACGAGCGCGTTTCCTACCCACGGAGTTTCCTTATGAAGCCCCCCTTGGCTCTTGCCGCGGCCTTTGCGGTTGTACTCAGCGGCGCGGCAGCTTCAGCCCAAACGACAGTTCCCGCCCCGGAAGCGCCAACGATGCCCGGCGCTACGACACCAGAGAATGGCTCAAGCGACATACAATTTCCGGGGGCCGCCATGCCCGGCCCCGCGAACTCCACTACTCCCGGCGGGCCTGTCGGCGGAGCCGGCCCTGGCAGCTCGGGAACTGGCGGCATCGGTTCATCTCATTAGGGTGGGCTCTCCCACACGGCCAAAAGTATTGATCGCCGCAAACAGACTGTTTGCGAAAAGGAGACTTGTCCCGAGGGAGGCGTCATGCCCGAGCGAACTGTAAAACCGCCGAATGAGGCCCGCGCTGCTTCCAAAGAGGCGGTGGTGCGCTATGTCTTGGCCGGCTCGATCGCGCTTACGGTGATCGCGTTCATCATCGCGTATGCGATGTCGTAGCCTTGCCGCGAATGTGACGAGAAGGGCTGCGCGCGCTTCGGTGGGTACTGCACAAGCAGTCTGTGCCATGCCGCCTGATAGCGAGAACGCGTTGTACGGCTTCCCTGCCGGCATCGAAGAGGCTAGAGGCCCACTAATTGCCGAAGATCAAGAAAGAGGGCAAATGCAGTCGTCAATCCCAAAACCGATAGTGCCGCCATCGCGGGGAGAGCAGCTTTCCAGGAGGTAGCCTTCATGCTCAAAGGAGGACCAGTACGAACGAGCCATTTAGCCTCCACAGGCACGGACCAGACCCCGATCCTGGTTATCGTGATCGTGCTTGGGTGTCAGGATGTCGGCGCGACGCTGGCATTCCTCCAGCGATCCGACATAACGGATGAGGTGATCGATGCCTACAGCATATCGATCCTCATCGAGCCGCCAAATGGCGATGCCTTCACGGGTTCTCATAGCTACGCAAACGGCGGCGGATGACAATCGGCCCGGGCTATATCGGGAGTGCGCCGCAGTCTGTTCAATGAAACGAACCCCACTACCGGTAATCCGGGGTTTTCTTTGAGCGCCAACGATGTGTAGCCGCGCTGATTTGTCATGTGAAACGACGCCAGCCATGCGCTCTTCTCAGCGTAGCATTGAGATTTCGTAAGCGCTTATGATATTAACCCTGGCTTATCATTGCGTTGATGAAGTATGTCTTCAGGATATTTCGGAGAGAGAACGGCCGCCTTGAGCTGTTGTTAGAGCCATCGCCCCTCCGTCTTCGATCAATCGATACCGCACACAGGATCACCAACCACTTCGCGAAGCACGTACCAGTGAGCTTGATCACGATCGAGGCCGAAGACGGCTCTATTTCCGAACTCCGGTTTGGCGATGCCCGGCGCGAGAATACCCGGGTAGCTGCTGACTAGTCGCCTTTCGGGGCGACGCGCTCAAGCGTAGCGATTTCGGGGTCTTCTTTTTATCGAGGCCGCGGCGGGCGGGGGTGCGGCGGAGGTGGTTGTGGATCGAGCTTCGCCAAGGCACTGCGCAGTCGGTCGATGCGATCCGAGTGTCCGGCCGCGTTCGCGACCGTGCGCCGGATCAAGGCAATGATCTCGCTCATCTCTTCAAAGGTGAGATTGGTGGTGTCGGGCATGATCAGACGGTAACACGCGCGCCGGGAGGTTGATTACACGTGATTTTGTTGGTATTTGACTCGTGTACGCTAAGCATATTCACCGGAAAACCTGCCCCGCCACATTTGGTGGGGCAAATTTTTTAGTCCGCACCTCAATAGGCCGGGTAGCGGACTTCCTCGAAGTCGCCGTATAGGCGCACGGCGTAAAGGACGGCACGCGCGCGAGCCTCAGGGCCGCTGAAGATCGCAACCTCGGTCAAGCCGTCTTCATTCTCGCGCTCGACGCGCCAGTCCCCCGGCGTCACGCGATCCTCGAATAGCGGCCTTCATCGTGTTCGCCGGCGTGGTGACGTGGATCGAGCCAGCGCCGAGGAAGCGGGGCAAACGCACGATGTGCATCGCATTCCCAAATCGGGAGATATTGGCCCGCTGTGCCGATTTCCTGCTGGTGATGGCATGACAAAACTACCGGCGGAGCCCGCCCCGTGCCACGCGGGCGCGCTACAACGATCAGGCGGGCTCTCCAGCGACCATGGTTGCCAGGCCGGTAGTGAGCCAGGTTCTTGCATGATCAGCGTCGGGGTTACCGCTGAAGTTGCCTAGAGTGCCGAAGTAATAGGCTGCACAGGCCAGGCCAGTCGATCGCGGTGAAGTGTCTCGGCCTGGCTGAACGAGGCCATATCGCGGTCAATTGTTCTTTCTGCTGAGCCATTCCGATTGATGCGAGCGTCGCCCGAACATCTCCTGGCGGTGGCTCGTGCAGACTGCAAGATCATCTCGGAATGAGCGGCTGCGGCCACGTAACTCTGAAAATAAGCCATCAGTAAATTCTCCCGGTCGGGTAAACACTTACTTCAAAGCATTCCCCTCCGTCAGTTGCGTTACCAGGTCCATTTCCTACGTTTCGGCCGGGCGCCGGTGATCTGCTTCGCGGGGATCGAGCCCTGCCAATAGCGGGCAAGCTCTATGGCCGTCCGTTAGTGGGGGTCCCTATCCAGAAGCGGTTGCAAGCCAAACTCTGATCGGCAGCAGCTCTCATGCCTATTTTGCTGGCAGATCTAGCCGCCGCAAGATACTCGGTTAACGCCACATTCTTGCAATCATTAAAAATGCTAGCCGACGCTTGCAACCCGGAGAAGCTGATAGAGCCGGCTATAATAAACCATATGATTTTCTGCACTGGAGCCTCCTAGCTTCAAGCAGCAACAAAAAGTGGCCGGGCGGTGCTTGTCGGGGGCGATGCCGCCGCCCGGCCAAGTAGCCCGAGCTTACGGCTTCACAGCGGAGAGAAGCGCTCGGGACGATACGGATACTGGGCGCGATCGCAGCGATCTGGCAGAGTCGGATTCTACTTACTGGGCATCTTCGCTGGACGTGCGTGATTGGCCTTGCAGATCATCATTTATCGAAATCCGAAGCGACCGGACGAGGCAGGTATAAAAATCGTCCCCGATGAGCGCTTCGCTGAGGCGGAAAAGAAGGCTCTTGAAGACCTCGGCTTCATCGTAATTTCAGTTACGATTATCGGTACCAACGGACGTGATAGCTCGCCATAGCCTCGGATTGTAGCCGTGCGGCGGCCTTCACGCTCGCGCGGCCCTTGAAGTCGGCTCGCCGGATGGCACATACACGGATGTGGCCGCCGCGCAGACGAGTTCGCGGCTACGACCTACCCTGGCACCTACAGATCGTTGCTGGCTCGGCATTCAGCGCCGACGCCGGTGCTTTTGTAGGTGCCTATAGAATCCCCTGATTGGAGTAACGACGATGCCGATGATGAAAGGCCCCCGAGCGGCGCCCGATCACCGATTGCCACCAAAAAATGCGCGCTATCAGAAGCGAAGTCGGCAACTTGCCGCCGCGCAACGTCGGATTGCTGACGAAGCCGATCACCGACGCGCGGCCGAGCGTAGGGGATGGTTGTGGTAACCGAGAGGACAGGGAGAACCGCCACATGGCCGACCGTGAACAGATTGCCGCGACGCTCGCGGCTAGCATGTTGAAGCCAATCGATTACGCCAGTGGCGCCGCGCGGCCGCTGGACGACCTACAGCGCCGAGTGGCTCACGAAAGCCGTCGCAATCTACAACGCGGTGCTGGCCGAACTGGCTAAGCAGCAGCACGGCGGCTAACCGCTACCGACGCACTCGCTGGCCGCCGCGCGGCTCCGCATAGCCGCCTCTGGTAACGGTTTCCGCTGGGGCAAGGGTTTCGGCACCGACCCCGGATCCGGCTTCGCCAGCGCCGATTTGAGGGGCTTGAGCCTGGGCGATAGTGGGTAGCCGGAGGCTGCCCGTGGCATCTCAAGCTCCCATTACTATCGGAATATCCCGTCGGGACCAATCACGCCCCGGGGCCTGTTGGGCCTGCCTCACGCTGCCACAAACGATCGCATCTAAACCAATTCACGCAACGCGACGTTGAGCGCGACATGCCCTGGCTGAGAGGGCGGCTCGATCGCGCCGATGACAGTCGGGCACAACAGCCTCCGTGAGCGGAACCTTCTTTCGCCCTGGCTGTTTATGGGCCGTCGCAGCGCGACTTCAGGCCCTACCCCTTCGCACTACCGCCTCTACCCTGGGCACGCAATGCGATAAGCAAGAACTGGCACCAATGGCGACCACCTGGAAAACGACCGCGGTACGCGTCGAGCGTCCGCCCGGAGTTTCACCCGAGGAGTTCCTGACGATCATTGCGTC
>Ga0210398_10002947_pt1 | contig 16415 bp, 11 predicted proteins | sample IncBWC4OmetaG_FD_161047 | JGI IMG/M metagenome (GOLD analysis project Ga0210398, IMG submission 161047) | Forest soil microbial communities from Barre Woods Harvard Forest LTER site, Petersham, Massachusetts, United States - Inc-BW-C-4-O | ecosystem: Environmental > Terrestrial > Soil >... | reverse complement strand
CTTGGCGAGCCAAACACCTTGAGCGGCGACTTCGCGAAAATCGCACTCTTTCAATCCCGGCTCCAGAATGATCGAGCCGCCGTGGACGCGCATTCCACCGGGCCGGAAATTCTGGAAGCTTTTGAAGGCGGCGACGGCGAGCGCTTTAATCCCAGCGGGATCGGTGGGGCGGCCAGGGACGTGAACCTCAGACGCGGAAATGGCGGTGGTAACTCCGCCGTGTGTGTAACTTTCCAGGAAGCCTACGGTTTTCTGGCGCGGGGTGAAATCGCCGAAGGTGGTATGCACGTGGCTGTCAATCAGGCCGGGAATCGCGGTGACGCCGTCCGCATCGATCACCACATCGGCTTTGGCTACTTCCGCGGCGGAAGCAGTGCCAACGGAGACGATGCGCCCCTCATCCGTAAGGATCGTGTCGCCGGCGGCGAACGGATTCCGCCAATCGCCGCTAATGATCTTTCCCAGATTGACGATGGCAACGCGCATCCGCTCCGCCTCCGCGGGGCTCAGGTGAGGCCGTCTGTTCCCTTGATTTCGTGTGCTGCCAGTCCACCGACGCGATGATTGATCCGGCCGCGGTTGGCGAATGCCGCGATGATGGCGATCTCGTCGGGAAGCGGCGCGTCGTGCAGCGTCAGAGTGATCCCGTCGTAGTGCGAGCGCACGTACAGCGCGTCCTTGTGCGCGAGGGGAATATCGATCGTTTCGCCCGGAGCCACGCGCTTGGTCATCGATGAAATCCACGCCTTGCCGCCTCCCGCCGCTTCGCGCATCACGTTGCCGAAGACGGTCGTGAGCATGGACACGGCGTGTTCCTGCTCGCCGGCCAGCCCGACGAGGCCGGCCTTGCCGTAACTCTGAATTGCGAAGCTTCCCATTGCTGCCTTGGCTATCGACGTGATGCGCCGGCCAAGCTCCAGGCTGGCCTCGGTGAGCGGCGAAAGATCTTCGACGTAGCGCTGCGCAAAAGGGTTTTTCACGACGGCCACAACCGCGACCTTGCGCAACGGCGGCTCGGCGGGACGCCCCGCCTCTGAAAGGGAATCTTCAGCGAAGGTCACGATCTTGCGGATTTCCAAGCCAGCCTCCCGGAGTGCTCGGCGCGACGCTTTATTCCTTGGCGATCCATTCTTTGGCGATCTGTGGATGAGCCCAAATCACGCATCGCGCACGACCAGCTTCATGGGCGTCGGGTTAAACGCGTTGCAAGGCGTGAGATCTTGCGGGCACGCGGAAAGCAGTGCCACTACGTCCATCTCTGCGCGCAGCGTGATGGTAGCTCCCGCCGGGTGCGCAGCGGGATCGGTGACCACCTTGCCTTCCGGCGTGACGCGGTTGTGCATGAAGATGTTCCACGCCTGCTCGCCGTGAATGTCGAAGCATTTGCCCAACAGGTCGCGTGCCTCTTCGAGGTTGCGCAGGCAGCTGCGATGGTCCTTGCGGCCGAAATCGCGCTCGAAGCGTTCGGGGTCGCAGCAGGGAACCAGCAGGTCATGCTTGCCGACGTCGTCGCGCAGGATCGTAAAGATCGGATGGCGATGGTTGGTGAATACTCGCGAGCCGGCGCCTAACAGGATCGACGCGTTGCAGGATACCGTGTGCGTCGGGGACATATATTCCCGAGGATCATCACGCTTCCAGGCGATCAGGTCGCCGACTTGTTGGCCCTCGACATCAACAATGTCCAGAAGCTGCCCTGCGAGGAGAGTCACACCGCGTCCTTCGCGGGCTGGAACGGTAATTTCAGTGATCACGCCCATGGCCGCACTCGATTCTACCGGGCGATTACGCTCGCCGCACGCGCTGCCGGCGGGTAGCGCTCGTCAAACAGCCCGGCTTCGAGTGATTCCAGGTGGCGAAGCACTTCGGCGAGGTCGGTTACATCCACGTATTTCATGTGCAGGTCGAAGAGAGAAATTTTGTGGGAAAGCTCGCCGCGGTCGAAGACGGCTTCCTCGGGGATCGTGACGCGCAGATCGTAGCTGAGCGCATCGACGGCCGTAGCGCGCACGCAGCCGCTAGTGGTGGTGCCGGTCAAGATCAGGGAATCGGCTCCCGCGTTGGTGAGGTAGCTCATGAGCGGCGTGCCAAAGAAAGCCGACGGCTTGCGCTTCTCTATAAAGACATCGCCTTGTTCAGGGGCCACTTCGGCGACGATTTCATTTCCCTTGTGGCCCATCACATCCACTTCCTCGTCCGAGCGGGTTCCCTTCAGCGTCCAGACGCCGAGGTCGAAACCGTCCTCGCGCCGCGGATTCGTGGTGTAGAAAACCGGAAGACGCTTGCGGCGCGCCACGGCGAGAATTTTGCGAATCGCATCGATTCCGTCCCAGGCGCGCTCGCCGCAGGAAAAATGCCAGCGCTTGATCGATTCGAGAATTGGCTCGCGCTTGTCGCCGCAAAAATTGTAGTTGACGTCGATGATCATGACGGCGGGCCGCTTGCCGAATCCGGCGCGGCGTCCCCAGCCGGCCGCGGCGAAAATCTGCCGGTCGCGATCACTTAACACATCGTCCCAGACGGCCATCTCATTTCCCTCGCGGCTTGGTGTATTTCAAAGTTTCGCGGCTGAAGCCTGGCCGCTGGTACGGGTCGGCAAGCCAGCGGTCGGTCCTGCTCACGCGCACCGGGCTGCTCACTTCCATGCTGCCGGGCGTGGGCGTGCCCAGTGTGCGGCGCAAATATTTGCCGCGCGGCTCGCCGACGGGACGCATACCGGGACTGTCCTTGGCCCACTCGGCCGTGACTTTGCCGCGCAAAATCGTTTTCACCGGCCAGCCTTTGAAGGTGTGGCCTTCCATCAGCGACCACCCCGAGCGCGTATTGATGTGGCCTTTGTTCACCTTCACCTCGCGCGACAGATCCACCAGCACCACATCGGCGTCAAAGCCCGGCAGTAGCGAACCTTTGCGTCCCCAAATGCCCGCGGTCTTGGCGGGGTTTTCGCAGGCGACTTGCACGACGCGCTCGATGGAAATCCGTCCTTTGTTCACGCCCTCCGACAGTAGAGCAGGCAACATCATCTCCACGCGCGAAAATCCCGTACGGCACGACCAGATGTTCGGATTGTACATCTCTTCGTAGGATGACGGCTCCCATGCCACCACATGATCCGAGCCGACCACGTCCACCGTGCCATCGGCCAGGGCGGCCCAGATGGCTTCAATATTGTCGCGGCGGCGCAGCGGCACGTTGATGCGCCAACCGAATTGCGGCTCCATCCACAGCCACGCCGGCCCGGTTTGCGCATACAGTTCGAGTCCGTCGGCGCGGGCTCGCGCGATTTCGTCAAACGTGAGCTTGGTCGTGGCGTGCTGCAGGTACAGCCGCACATGACCGGGAGTCTGCCGCGCCAGGTAGCTGTAGGCGTGCACATGCTGCGCCTCGAGGAAATCGGGCGAGCGGTCGGTCCACGCGCCGAAGTCGTTGCGGCCCGCCTTGCGCAGGCGCTCTTCAAACACGCGCGCGATTTCCCAGTTTTCCGGATGGATGTGGCAGATGGCCGGGTAGCCGAGATGGGCGACGTTCTCCATGACCAGGTAGACGGTGCCGTCGTCGATCCCGCAGCCGAGTCCGGCGCGACGCGACGGCCAGTTGCTGTCCTGATCCGCGCGCCAGCCCTTCATGCTGCGCGTCTGCATGTACAGCTTGTAGGAAGTGACGCCGTGCTCTTCGGCGTATTGCGGAATCTCATTGGCCTGCTCGTCGGTTTCCAGCATGTACGTCAGGTAGCAGTCCACCAGGGAAACCGATTCGATGATTTCCACCGCCGTCTTGAAGCATTTGTTGAAAGAGACGACGTCGCTGGACGTGACCACTTCCTTGAAGGGTTCCGTTCCCAGCCGCGTCGAAGGCGCCTGGACCCCCCAACTCGTGATGCCCGCACAAGCGGCGGCGCGTGACTCCGTGGTCATGTCATATTTGAACGGGACGTAGCAGCCCGGGTGGGCTTCGCTATCGACGATGCCGGGAAGCACGTGCAGGCCGGTGGCGTCGATTTCTTCTTTGGCGGGAGGCAGGAATTCTTCGCGTCCGAGCGCGGCAACCTTGCCATCTTGAATGCCGACGGCCATTCGATAGCTGCCACCCCCGAGCACTAGCGTTCCATTCTTGATGATCAGGTCCAGCCGTTCCGCCACGAATTCCCCCGATCGACACTAGCCCGATTGACACTAGAAGGAGAGGGGCCGTATCCTGTCTCTTGTCTGAGACACAATAACAGAGCGCCATATCGCCGGCAAGAGCCCCATAGTGACCTCAATTTCTGAGCAATCCCGATGGCCGACCCACGCTGAGTCGAACCTCGTGGACACTGCACCAGGTGGCGACCTCAAGCATCCCCTGGTTGCGCGCCGTTGCACCGTGCAGCTCTCGTCGGGCCGGCTATATCTGGACGCCGTGGCGTCGAATGCTACTTCCTTGCTCGGGCACGATATGCCAGACCGTGAGGCAGGCGGCGTTAGCCCCGCGCGTCAATTACTGTCCTCGCTCGTGCACGGATACGCCTGCGCGACGGCGGCAGGAAGTTTTTCCGCCGCGGCCAGCATGGCCTCGAAGTTTGCCCGGTTGGCGGCGGAAAAGCACGGTCCGATCGTGGAGGTCAACTCGCTGGACGGCGAGCCGGCCAGCGATTGCGATTTCCTCGTCGCCTATGAAAATGAAACACTCGGCCGCTCGGGCCGGTGGTGCGCAAGCGCCGCGTGGCGGCGCGCGCCTGAATTGATCGTCATCGGTGAAGCGATTGCGCTCGGCGCGCCATTCGGGGCTGTTCTGGCGCGTAACGATTTGAAGACGGGCTTCGCGGCGGTTGGGCGGGAAACAGTTCAAGATCAGGCGGCCGATTCCGCCAGCCTGGCGCTTGTCGCGGCGGTGATCACCACGGTGGAGGGCAGCGATTTGTTGCAGCACGGTCGCCAACTTGCCGATTATCTTTTTGAGCGGTTGCTCGCGGTACAAGCCACTTGCCCGGAGATCAAGAGCGTCGAGTGCAACGGCTTGTCTTTCCGCATTGCGTTTGCTCCGCCGCTCACGGCGGTGCAAGTCCGTCGCCGCATGTGTGAGCGGGGAGTTCTGGCCGGCGTGGACGCGTCGAGCCGTCTGGCCCTCGATCCGCCATTGCCGTTGCGAATTGCCGAAGCCGACGTGATTACCGGGGCGCTGCGCGGCGCCCTGCTCGGGCTGCCCCCGGTCAGTGCCTCGGTGTGCTGTGCTGCCTGCGAAAAAGAGAGCTGAGGAGAGAGATCATTCCGCCAACATCGTGGATCCCATCTTGAGCTTTGCGCCCAGCGAAGTGTCCAGCGCGAAGCGCACCACGATCACGCGCTTGACCCCCGGCACCGCTGCGGCAGCGTCGGCCGCCGACCACACCGCGAACACGCAGTCCGCTTCCGGCGCGAGCTTAGCCAGCTTGTCGCTTTCCTCTTCGGTGATACCCGTGATCTTTGCCTCGACGTAATCCCGCACGATTTCGGACAGGCGCGTGACCGAGCGTTTGTTGTGACCGACGACCAGCACCTGCGAGCCGGCCGGCATGGTCAGCAGTTGGTCCAGCGTCTCCGCGCTCGGCGAAGTGTGCACCGGTACGATCGAAACATCCTGCCCGACGGCTTCTTTGACCTCCGCGTAGTGGTAATAGGGCACCAGGACGACGGATTTGCTCTGGCGCAGGCGCGTGGAATCCAGGTCCGCGATCAGCGACCGTCCGATCGAGAGAGTGGGAAACTCCCCGGCCAGTTGATCGCCTAGATAGGTGAGGTCCGCAGGATTGCATTCGGTGAAGACGAACTGGCCCTCGCCTTCATAGACCTCTGACACGATCTGCTTGATTTCTTCCAGCAGTTCGCGTTCCTCGCCGCCCCACAATTTCCATTTGTGGGCGATCGAGCGGATGGCCCGCTGCATGTCTGCTTGCCGCGCCGGTTCATCCGGAAGCTGGCTGCGCACTCGGACGAACTGGCGTTCCTGCACTTCCAGCCACCCCCGGCGGATCATTTCTTGAACGGCGCGGCTCACAGTGGAAGGGCTGGTGCCGAGTTCGGCGGCAATCGACCGCAAGGGAGGCAGCCTCTGGCCAAGCACATAGAGGCCCTTGGCGATGCGCTCCTCGAGCGCCTCCTGCACCTCATGCACCGTAAGAGATGTACGCACGAACCTCTCCGTTCACAACTTTACAGCCATTATGTCGCGCATCATAAGAAATGAAAAGCCGCCGCGGTTGGTTCCTGCCCCTCGGGTTCGCGGGCGTAAGTCCCGAGCGCTCAGCAGTCACCCAAGAAATTCCCAAATTGGTCAGGGCTCCGGCTTCGCTTCCTGAGGCCAAACAGATCATCACCTTTCCTCACTGTCATTGACGATTGTGGGCGAAAGGCCGATAGACACCTTCGGGGATGTGTCTTGTGCATGCAAAAACGGGCGAAAAACAGATACAAATAGCTGATGGCGATGATTGAAAGTTTGTGCTTTCCATTCCGCGGGGAGTGGCGTAAATTCCCTGAAATTATCGATGGCCTGGAGTGGAAACAAAAGGGGGGAGTGCAGCCTCGTTTCACAACACAGTTCCGCTATTGGTGTTTTTGGAGAATTGGTGGTCGAAATTCAGAGGGGGGATGAAGAATGAAAAAGTGTTTTGTTAGTTCCGTGCTGTTCCCGGCAGTAACCCTCGCCCTGGTGATCCTGGTGATCCCCAATGCGCACGCGCAAGAGCTCGGCGGAATTACCGGAACAGTCACAGACGCATCCGGCGCGGTCATTTCCGGCGCCACGGTCAATCTGGTCGGCGACGAGACAAAACTGAGCCGCACGCAAACCTCGAATTCCAGCGGTTCCTACTCCTTCGTGAACCTGCCCATCGGAAGCTACACGCTTTCGTTCAGCCAGGCGGGCTTTCAAGGCCAGTCGGTTCCTTCGATTCTGGTGCAGGCCAACCGCACGGCCACCGTCAATGCTTCCTTGAAAGTCGGCAACGTCAGTGAGTCGATCACCGTCGAGGAAACTCCACTTTTGAACATGGTGGATACCACCAACGGCTACGTGATGGACAAGCTGCAGATTGAAGCGGTTCCGCTGCCCACCAGCTCTTTCACGGGCCTGGTTGTGCTTTCCCCCGGCGTGAGTGCAGAGCTGCAGTCCGGCACGGGCGCGAACGAAGGTCTGGGCAACGCGCCGATCTGGGCCAACGGCCAGCGCGACACCAGCAATTCCTTCCTGCTGAACGGCGTGGACGCGCGCAACCTGTTCAACGGCAAGACCACCAGCAACGTTTCGTCTTCGCGCGTGGTGAACGCCACCGGCGTCAGCACCTCTTCCGCTTTGAGCACGCTGCCCATTCAGAGCAGCGCTTCGGTCTATCTGGCGATCGGCGAGGCCATTCCCTCGCCTGCGCAGGAGACGATTGAGGAAGTGCGCGTCAACACCTCGATGTATGACGCGCAGCAGGGGTCCACCAGCGGCGCGCACATCGACATGAGCACCGCGTCCGGCACCAACAATCTCCATGGCAGCGCTTACGTGCATCGCGGAACCAACTGGCTGAACGCCGATCCGTACTTCTTCAACGCCGATCCCAATATTCCCGCCAGCGAGAAGAATCCTCAGCTGCACCGCTATACGGCGGGGGGAACCTTCGGCGGGCCGATCAAGAAGGACAAGCTCTTTTTCTACGGAAGCTACCAGCATACGCGCGCGACCGACCAGCAAATCGGGATTTACCGGCCGGTGCTTCCGACAGGGCTGTTTCAAACCAGCGATCCGAATGGTGTGATTGCGAACAATCCTTGCATTGCTGCGAACAGCACCGCCCCTGGAATGCGCACGCCCGCATGTTTGGCGGCTGTCGGGAACACCAACAATCTTTCCTCGATCCTCGGGCTTACCAGTGACGGCACCATCAGTCCCACAGTTGGGACCGCTCCTGGAAACATCAATCCGATCGCCTACACGCTCTTCAACTACGGCTGTCCCAAGAACTGCATGATTCCCTGGGCGAACCCGAACGCTCTGTCCCTCAACACGACGAATCCAGCGCTCGTCGAAGCGTTTCCCGAGGATGGGGAAGAGTTCGGCACGGCTGTTTTTCGGGCCGATCAGGCCGTCGCCGACCTCGATTGGAACCCCAATTCGTCCCATTCGTTCTCGGCGAAGTACTATTTCCAGCATGACCCAACCACGGCTCCCTATGCCTATTCTTCAGTCCAGGGATTTTCGCAGCAATTGGACGCCGGCAGCCAAGTGATTGCCCTAAGCCACACGCAAATCCTGAAGTCCAACTTGAGCATCACCGAGACCTTTGGGTTCATTCGCGAGAAGGCCTACAGCACCCTGGACCAGCCGTTTACCATGGCGCAATTTACCTCGGCTTGCCAGGCGCTGGTTCCTACGGCATCCACCACGGATTGCACGATCAACAATTTCGGATCCTCGATTTTCCCGGGCCTCACGATTGTCTGGCCCGGCAGCGGCGTTCTTCCCTCCTACGATCCAATTTTGAATATCGGCGCGGGGGCGCAGTCGATGGGAGCGGATACCGGAATCTTCCAAAACAGGTTTAACCCTTCTGCGAACGCCATCTGGACCTTGGGTAAGCACACCATCACATTCGGCGGAAGCTACTCGTACACGCAGATGAACGCGCGAGACCTCAGAAACCAGTTGGGAGAAATCGGTTCGCAGGACATCAACCAATTCCTGCAAGGGGAACTCTTTAACGACTATCTGTATACCGGCACGTTGTACCTGGCCGGCAACCCCAACCGCTATTTCCGCTCCAATGAAACGGGCGAATACCTCCAGGACAAGTTCCAGATGCGCAGCAACCTGACGATCACGGCAGGCCTGCGCTTCGACTGGATGGGCGGCTTCACGGAAAAGTACGGAAATTTTCTCAACTTCGATCCGTCCAAGTACGCCTACGACCCCGTGGCGGATCAGATCACATCTGACGGCTTGATCGTTGCTGGAAACAGCCCGCACGCGACGCCCGGTGTCAGTAATTCGACGTTGCTCGGCCGCCAGTGGAATTTCGCGCCCCGGGTTGGCGTCGCCTGGAGTCCCAAGATGTTCAACAACAAAGTTGTGGTTCGCGCCGGGTGGGGTCTGTACAACGACCGCGGGGAGCTCTACACGTATCTGTCCCCGGGCGTGGCCCAGAGCATATCGCCCGGCGGCCCGTTCGGAATCAACCAGCAATTGCCGTTTGTGGCCACGCAATTCTGCCCGACGGCGTTCGCCGGCACGTTCAACCCTTGCGCGAGCAACCTTGAGAACCCGTGGGGAACCACGGCTCCCGTCGCGCCCAACGGGGATCCGAGTTCAATTCTCACCACGCAGGTCGGAAATGGCTGCACGGAGCTTCCGAATGCGGCTCAGCTTGAATCCCAGTGCATACCGTTCTATCTGGCGGTTTACAACCGAAATAACAAGCTGCCCTACACGATGAATAGCACCCTGGACATTCAGTGGCAGCCGCGCAATGACCTGGCGATCGACATCGGATACGTAAACGCTCTGGGGCGTCATGAGATCATTCCCGTCCCGTTCAATCAGGGAAGAATTGCCAGCCCCACGAACCCATTGTGCGGCCCGGCGGCAGTTTGCCCGAATCCCCTCGATCCCCACGCGCAGTTTTATACATATGGCTACACCCCGAGCGCGCAAGCTGGGTGCAATTACTTCGGCCAGTTCAATAGCCCCAGTTCCGCCTCCTGTGACGCGTTCCTGCCGAACGGAACGCAGTATCAATTCAACTCCGAAGGCGGCAACATCGACGAACGCGTCCCGTATATTGGCTATGCGGGCGAGTCCCTCTCCTTCGACGCGGCCGGCGTTTCCGCCTACAACGCATTGCAAGCGCACATCGAAAAGAGACTCAGCCACGGTTTGCAGGCGGGTCTCTCCTACACGTTCTCCCGCTCCTTCGATGAACAGAGCGCCTTGGGTCTTTTCTACAACGGCAGCAACCCCCTGGACCTGCGTGGTGGCTATGCGCCGTCGGACTATGACCGCACCCACGTGCTCAACATCGACTACCACTACGAATTCCCGCGGTTCTTCCCGACCACGGAATGGCAGGGCAAAATCGCCGACGGATGGGCCCTCCAGGGCTTGGTCGTTATCCAGAGCGGGCAGCCCTTCAGCGTGGTGGACTATTCCGGCGCCGTTGGCAGCATCTTCTACTCCATCAACGACGGCATCACCAATCCGATCGTGCCGCTGGCGCCCGGATGCACCCCTCAGAACGCGGTGACGGGTGCGATTGGCAACACTCCCGGGCAACCCGCGCTCAAGGCGTCTTGCTTCACCGTACCGGTGTTCCAGCCGGGTGATCTGAATGGCGCGATTCCCCTATGCCCCTCTTCGGGTGCTCCAGCCGGCTGCGTGAGTGACGCGTGGGAAACCAACTTCATCGCCAACGGCGGCCAACGCAATATCTTCCGGCAGCCCTGGCAAAAGAGCGCGGATATTTCGCTGGTGAAAATGACCAAGCTGACCGAGCGGTTCTCGTTGAAATACACGTTCGATGTCTTCAACTTGACCAACCATCCCAGCTTCGACCTTCCCATCGACAACGTGACACAAAACTTGTCCTTCAACCCTTTCCCCGTCGCAGGCACTAGCGCGGTGCCTTCTGCGGCGGCATGCTCCGCAGCGGCTTCGACGCCAAACAGTGGGTACCCGTTTATAACGGGCGCCTTCTACCAGTGCCCGGAGGGCTTGGGGCAGACGGTGCACACCATCGGCAGCTCGCGGCAGATTCAAATGTCGCTTTCGCTGTCGTTCTAAACGGAGCGAGGCAAATTCGAAGCAGCGGCGTCCCCCACGGGATGCCGCTGCTTTCTTTTGTGTGCAGGGTTGGGGAATTGGGAACTGAATCTTCGGGGTTCGCAGGTTTCCAGGAGGAATCCGGATGCATCGCTTGGAGAAGCTGAGGCCGCTGGCGCTGCTGCTGCTGCGAATCGGAGTGGGCGTGGTGTTCATGGCCAACGGGTATCCGAAATTCTGGGGGCGGAGGCTCGAGCACATCGACGAATTCGTCCACGTCGCGCACCTGCCAGCCTATTTCGTCTATATTGCGGGGACCCTGGAGCTGGGCGGAGGAGCGTTGCTTGTGGTCGGGCTTTTCACGCGCATCCTGGGATTGCTTCTGGCGGGCGAAATGGCCGTGGCTTTGTGGAGGGACGAAAAAATCTTCCAGCATCCGCTCAATTTAGAAAGCTACGGACTTGCCCTGGTTCTGGGTGTGGCGTCGTTCGCGCTGGCGACGTTTGGGGCGGGGCCGGCGTCGCTGGACCGGGCGTTTTTTGGGAAGGAGAAGTAGGCGGGCGGGCCAGCGGCTAAAGCCGGTCTGATTGCAGCGATTAACGGCACGGCTGAAGCCGTGCCCTACAAAGATTTCGTTCATCTTCCCTCGCATGAATGAGCGGCAGCCTTGTAAGATGCGTTTTCGCTCTTCGATCGTTTCGTTCGCACGCAGCTTTCATTTACAAGACTCTTGGGAGGTTCTGATGAGCTTCATCTTCGCCGACGCGTGGCTGATCACCATGAACGAGCGGCGCGAGGTGCTCGAAGCCGCCAGCGTGTGCGTGGAAAAAGACCGCATCGCGGCGGTGGGTACGCGCCAGGACCTCGAGCGGCGCTTTCCCGCAGCAGAGGTCGTGAACTGTAAGGGCCGCATCGTAATGCCCGGCATGGTCAACACGCACACGCACCTCTTCCAGACGCTGCTCAAAGGCCTCGGCGACGACATGGTCCTGAAGAAGTGGTTCATCTGCATGACTGGGCCGAGCGGCGTGCACTTGACGCCCGAGGACGCGCACGTGGCGGCGCTGCACGGCTGCGTCGAGTCCATCCGCTCGGGCGTGACCACGCTGGTGGATTTCATGTATGTGCACACGCGCCCCGGGATGATCAAAGCGGTGGTAGAGGCGTTCGATCAGACCGGCATGCGCGGGTTCGTGTGCCGCGGATTTGTGTCCCTCGGCGAAGAATACGGCGTGCCGCGCGAGCTGATCGAAGAGCCGGAGCACGCCATCGGTGACGCCCGCGAGCAGATGCGGCGTTACAACAAGCCCGGCGCGCGCGTCCAGGTGGGCGTCGCGCCCAACATGATCTGGGCAGTGGACGAAAAGGGCTACCGCATGACGCGGAAACTGGCGGACGAAGAGCACGCGCTCATCACCACGCACGTCGCGGAGACAACCTTCGAGCTGCAGACCGCCGCTTCGCGCTACGGCCAGACGGACACGGAATTTCTGAGCGACATCGGCTTCCTGGGGCCGGACGTGCTCGCCGCGCACTGCGTGCACGCCAAGCAGCACGACATTCGCATCCTCCGGCATCACGACGTGAAGGTCGCGCACAACCCGTGCAGCAACATGTATCTGGCCTCGGGCTGCCCGCCGATTCCCGAGATGCTGCAGTCCGGCGTCACCGTCGGCCTTGCCTCCGATGGCCCGGCCAGCAGCAACAATCACAGCCTGTTTCAGGCCATGAAGTTTGCGGCGTTGATCCAGAAGGGATTTCATCAGGACGCGACGATCATGACGGCTGAGAAGGTGATGGAACTGGCGACGATCGATGGCGCCCGCGCCGTGGGCCTGGAGAAGGAAATCGGCTCGATTGAAGTGGGGAAGAAGGCGGACTTAATTGTTCTCGACTACGAGAATGCGTTCATGACACCGATTCATCATCCCGTTTCCGCGATTGTTTATTCCGCGCTGGGGCACGAAGTCTCCACGGTGATGATTGACGGGCGATTCGTGATGCGCGACGGCGTGGTTACCGGCGTGGACGAACCGGCCGTGCGGCGCCAGGCTCAGGCTGCCGCGGATGATCTGGCGCGCCGCTCAGGATCGGACAAGTTCAAGAAGCGTCCCTGGCGCTCGATGACGGTCTAGTAGCACAGACTTCAGTCTGTGGGGTCCCATCACGGAACCCAGCCCGCGCGCGCCAGCCAAGATCATCTGAAACCCCACAGACTGAAGTCTGTGCTACTAAAATCTATTCCTTCACGTACGGCGTCATCAGCGCTGCGGGCTGCACCGCTCTTCCTCCAAATAACCCGGAAATGGCAAGAATCGTCACGACATAAGGCAGCGCGAGCAAAAGTTGCGGGGGCACGTGCGTCCCGAAAATCTGCAGCGACAACTGCAGCGCGTCGCAAGCGCCGAAAACGATCGCTGCGAGAGTGGCCTTGAGCGGGTTCCATCGCCCGAAGATCACAATGCCCAGCGCGATGAAGCCTTGCCCGGAGACGATGGTTTCGCGGAAAATCCCCACCTGCGCGAGGACCAGATAGGCGCCCGCCATTCCCGCCGCCGCTCCCGAAAGCAAAGTTCCTGCATAGCGCATGCGCGCAACGGAAATCCCGGCGGAATCAGCGGTCGCGGGATTCTCTCCGGAGGCGCGCAGCGCCAGTCCAAAATTGGTGCGGAACAAAACAAATTGTGCGACGAGGGCCAGGGCGATGGTCAAATAAAAAAGGATAGTCTGCCCGAACAGCACCGGGCCGATGAGCGGAAGGTCGCTGAGAAAGCCCATGTGCAGCGGTTGAAACATGGCGATGCTTTCGGGCAGCGCGGAATTGCCCAGCGCCCAGCGGTACACCGTACTCGCGACGCCGAGAGCCAGTACGTTGAACACCAGGCCCGCCACCACCTGGCTCGCGCGCAAGCTCACGTACATCCAGGCCAGCAAGAGATTCGCCGCGACGCCGACGAGCAGGGCGATGAGAAGGCTCAACCAAACCATTCCTGAGTAGTACGCAGTCAGAAAGCTCGCCAGCGCCCCCAGCAGCATGGTGCCCTCGATCCCCACGTTCAGGACGCCGCTTTGCTCGGCGAACGTTTCTCCGAGCGCGGCCAGCAGAACCGGTCCCGCCAGACGAAGGCTCGCTGAAAGCCACGCGACCACGAACGCCGATCCCACTTGTTTTCTCCTCCCTTATTCCGATGGTTGCTCGGCAACCGGTGGCGGCGAGCCGCGCCAAAACGCCACATTGATCCGGTAATACCGCAGCGCATCGAAGGCCAGCACCAGCAAGACCGCTAGACTTTCCAGAATGAACGTGATCGATGAAGGAATGTTGGCGCGCCGTTGCATGGCGTCCGCGCCGACCGACATCCCTCCGTACAAGAGAGCAACCGGAACGACGGCCACTGGATTGAGCCGCGCGAGCAGCGCAACGATAATTCCGACGAATCCGATGCCGCCGCTGATCCCGTCCATGAGCCGGTGCTGTGAGCCCAGGACTTCCACTATGCCGGCCAGGCCGCCCAGCCCTCCGGCAAGAAAAGCGGCCAGCTCCAATTTCCGGGCTACGTCAATGCCGGCGTAGCGCGCGGCAAAGGGATTGAAGCCGGTTACCGTCAGCTCGTATCCCAGAGTCATTTTGCGCATCAGCAGCCACACCAGAATCGCGGCGACGATCGCCAGCAGAATGCCGGCGTGCGCGCGCGTTCCCGGCAAGATGAACGGCAGCCAGGACGACCGCGGAAACATGCGAGTTTCCGGAAGGCTTCCCGGAGCGCGCAACGGCCCGGAGACCAGATACTGCAAAATGAAAATGGCCACGTAGTTGGACATCAGGGAAATCAGCACTTCATTCCCGCCGAATCGCGCCCGCAGCACTCCCACGAGGCCGGCCCAGATGCCTGCGGCGGCAAACGCAAGGCAAATAGCCAGAGCGAGGAAAATGACGAAGGGAAGAGAAGCAAGCCGCTCGCCGGGAGCGGCCAACAAGGCTAGCCACGCCGTCGCCGACGCGCCGATCACAAAGCATCCCTCAAATCCAAGGTAGGCGAAGCCCGTGCGCCAGCTAACGATCGTGCCGAGCGCGACCAGCGCCAGAGGTGATGCCCGCACCAGCGCATAGCCGAAACCGCGGAGCGTTCCGAACGGCTCGCGAAACAGGGCCGCATAGGCTTGCAGCGGGCTCGCCCCGTAGTGGACAAAGAGAAATGAAGTTAGGAGCATGGCGGTGAGGAAGGCTGCGCTGGTCGTTGTCAGGACGGCGAGCGGCGAGGTCGCGGGCGTTAGCCGCCGTTCAAAGAGCTTCGCCATGGTGCCCCTCCGGAATTCGCCCACTCTCCGCAGGTGTCGCGGCCGCGTTCTTGCCGGACACGCCGCCCGCCATCATCGAGCCGATTTCCTCCACCGACGCGCCTGCCGCGGCCACCGTGCCGACAATCCGTCCCTCGAACATCACCGCGATTCGGTCCGCGAGATTCAGCAGCTCTTCGAGTTCCGCGGAGATCAGCAGGATGGCTTTTCCTTCCCCCCGTGCGCGAAGCAATTCCTTCCACACCGCCTCGACGGCGCCCACATCCAGGCCGCGCGTCGGCTGCTCCACCACCAGCGCGGTCAAGCCACACAAGATTTCCCGGCCCAAAATCAATTTCTGCAGGTTGCCGCCGGAAAGTTTTCCTGCGGCGGAATCGACTCCGGCGCCGCGAATTCCAAAGCGCTTGGAAAGTTCCTCAGCGGAATTCCGTGCCTCGCGTGCATTTTGGAACCCTGCGCGCGAGTAATGCTGTTGCAATCCGAGAATGGCATTGTCAGCGACGGACATCTCGGCTACCGATCCGACGTGCCGCCGGTCGGCCGGAATGTACGACATGCCCATGCGGCGACGTTTCGCCACGCTGAGGCGCGTCACGTCGGCTCCTTTCAGCAACACTCGGCCGCTGGCGATCTTTCGCAAGCCCACGAGCGCCTCTGCCAACTCGGATTGCCCGTTGCCATCGACGCCGGCGACGCCCAGAATCTCGCCGGCGCGCACTTCGAGCGTTACGCCTCGGACTTTGTCTCGGCCGGTCTTGTCCCGGACGCGCAACTCCTCCACGCCCAGGACGGAATCGCCGGATGCCGCACTCGACTTTTCCACGCGCAAGTTGACTTCCCGCCCGACCATCAGCTGTGTCAATTCGCCCTCGGATGTCGAGCCGATGGTCCGCGTCGCCACCACTTTCCCGTCGCGCATCACCGTGACGCGATCGGCAAGCTCCATGACCTCTTTGAGCTTGTGGGTGACGATCACCACGGAACGACCGTCGGCGCGCAGCTTGCGCAGGACCGCGAACAGCCGGTCCTTTTCCTGCGGCGTCAACACCGCGGTCGGCTCATCCAGAATCAGGAGGCGCGCGTCGCGATAAAGAAGTTTGACGATCTCCACGCGTTGCTGCACTCCGACGGGAAGCGTTCCGACTTCTGCCGAGGGCTCCAGGTCGAGGCCGTGGCGATGGCTCAATTCCTTCAGCTTTTGCGAGGCGCGTGGCAAATCGAGGAAGGGGCCGGCGCCCTCCCGCAAACCGAGCACCGTGTTCTCGACCACCGTGAATCGCCCCACCAGCATGAATTCCTGGTGCACCATGCCGATGCCCAGCGCGATCGCGTCCTTGGGGCTGCCCAGGTGCACGCGTTCG
>Ga0210398_10002946_pt1 | contig 16416 bp, 7 predicted proteins | sample IncBWC4OmetaG_FD_161047 | JGI IMG/M metagenome (GOLD analysis project Ga0210398, IMG submission 161047) | Forest soil microbial communities from Barre Woods Harvard Forest LTER site, Petersham, Massachusetts, United States - Inc-BW-C-4-O | ecosystem: Environmental > Terrestrial > Soil >... | reverse complement strand
AAAATCCAGGATCACGAAATCGGTTTTTACGCGGAGTACTTGTCCGAGATGGTAGTCGCCGTGAATTCGGATTCGTTGTATCGGCGGGAAATCACCATTGAGGGGGCCGAAACGATCGAGAATCTGACGGCGGCGGCTGAGCACCGAAGCCGCAACCTCGACTACTTCATCGGGCAAGTACGACAGACGCTCCTTCAGCATGTCCAAGACGCTGGAGGCGTGCTGTCGGATGCCGGCAAATTGCGCGTTAAGATCCACAGCAGTTAACACCTCCGGCGCGAATGCAGGATCATCTGTGGGTGTAGCCAGAGCCAGGTGAAGCTCCGCGGTCCTGCGCCCGAGGGTTGCGCCAGCTTCGAGGTACAAACCAAGGTGGTCGAGGGCCACCTGAGTTGGGGGATTCTCAGAGAGTTCCAGTGGTCCCCGGACCTCGCCGCTCAATTTTTCTGGGAATGGTAAGGGGGCACAAGCCTCGTAGTACCGGTCAAGCTCTTCCAGGGTCCACTTCCAGCCGTCGCCTTCGTTTGCTACCAAGCCCTGCAATAGCGCCAGGTTTGCGAGTTTGTCATCGGTCGCCGCGAGCCCGTCGACTTCAATCGAGCCTGCAAAAGGAGGAATCTGTTTGAAATTGGTCTTCTCTGTCAGGTACTGCCCAATTTCGGCGTCCGGATTCAATCCGGGCTCTTGGCGGCGGAACAGCTTGAGTATGAACCGATCACCGAACAGAATTGACGTGTTGCTCTGTTCCGCTGAGCCCCGCCGCACCTGCAATCTCTCGGCCGGCGCCACCAGATGCAGGAAAGCCTTCCCACGTACGCCCCGGACGCCCCCACGGCGCGCGTTTACCTTGCTCGCATTCTCAATCAGCGAGAACAACAACATGCAAGTCTGGTCGTCGAAGGCTCCATCGTAGAGCAAACCCGCTCCCCTCTGCGATAGAACCGGGGCGATGATGGCGTTGGGGGCTGTCCGCTGCAACTCGTTTTTGGCCTCTCCAAAACTCATCGCCAGCGGCACGAAATATAAGTCAGGAGATCCAGTGTCGAACTCTACCTGGACCAGTACGAGCGCGGATTGCGATGCGTCCGACGAGACGTCCAACGGAACACTCAGAGGAATCCAGTCCGCAATTCGAACGGACTTGACCTCTCTGGATTTTCCCGCAAACCAGCGCTGCTTGGGCAGATACTCCGGGAGTTCCACAGTTTCCAGGCGGAGGCGGCCGGTGGCCTCGAGGACGCTTTCCCATCCCGCGGTTACGTTCAACGGTGTATGTTCTGTCATATCCACGCTGCTGCCAGTGGGCTTCTCCCTTCGTTGCAACTCTAGCCAGAGAAAACTATAAGATGCCAATGTGAGCCGATAAGGGTGACGCTCGATCGGTGGGAATTCCACGTACCCGAGCATTTCCACGGGTGTCGTGCCCTCCACCTTTGATAAGTCCAGGTCGACGGGCTGCGCGAAGCGGGAGAGATTGGCGACGCACAAGACCTGTTCGCCTTCATACTGCCGAAGGTACGCCAAAATTTTGCGGTTCGAAGGATGAAGAAACTCGATGCTGCCCCGCCCAAACACCCGAAACAGCTTTCGCAGGGCAATCATGTTACGCATCCAGCCCAAAAGCGAAGATGGGTCGCTCTGCTGAGCCTCCACATTGATTGCTTCATATCCCCATACTGGATCCATGATGACGGGGCTATACAACCGAGCCGGTGTTGCGGTGGAAAATCCGGCGTTGCGATCTCCGTTCCATTGCATTGGTGTGCGAACACCATTACGGTCACCCAGATAAATGTTGTCCCCCATCCCGATTTCGTCCCCGTAGTAAAGAATCGGCGTACCGGGAAAAGAGAGAAGCAAACTGTTCAGCAGTTCGATCCGCCGGCGGTTGTTATCAACTAGGGGCGCGAGGCGCCGACGAATGCCAAGATTGATGCGCATCCGAGGGTCCGCACTGTATGCCAGGTACATGTAGTCGCGCTCATCTTTCGTGACCATCTCCAGAGTCAGTTCATCATGATTTCGCAAAAACAGTCCCCATTGGCATGAGTCGGGAATTCCGGGAGTCTGGGCGATGATGTCGGTGATGGGAAGCCGGTCTTCCTGGCGGAGAGCCATATAGATGCGCGGCATGAGCGGAAAATGAAAGGCCATGTGAAATTCATCGCCGTCGCCGAAATAAGGACGCACGTCGGTCGGCCACTGATTCGCTTCCGCTAGGAGCATTCTGCTGGAATAGTCTGTATCAACCTCCTTTCGCAGTTTTCTGACGATGGCGTGTGTTTCCGGAAGATTTTCGCAGCTGGTGCCCTCACGCTCCACCAGGTAGGGGACCGCGTCGACGCGCAATGCATCAACTCCCAGGTCAAGCCAGTAACGCATCACCTTCAGAACCTGTTCGACCACGTTCGGGTTGTCGTAGTTCAGATCGGGCTGGTGAGAAAAGAAGCGATGCCAATAAAACTGGTTGGCCACAGGATCCCACGTCCAGTTGGAGCGCTCGGTGTCAGTAAAGATGATTCGCGCATCTTTGTATTTCTGGTCCGTGTCGCTCCACACATAAAAATCGCGCTCCGGCGCGTCGGGAGCTTGCCGCGCTGCTTGAAACCAGGGATGCTGGTCGGAAGTGTGATTCACGACCAGCTCGATCATCACCTGCAAATCACGCTCGTGAGCCGCAGTTAGAAAGGCCCGGAAATCGTCCATTGTCCCGTACATCGAATGGACGTTCATGTAGTCGGAAATATCATACCCATCGTCTTTGAGGGGGGATGGGAAGAAGGGAAGCAACCACAGACAGGTGACCCCTAGATCCTGAAGATAATCCAGTTTCTGGATCAAGCCGGGAAAATCGCCAATACCATCGCCGTTGCTGTCCTTGAATGCGCGGACGTGCAATTCGTAGATGATGGCATCCTTGTACCAGAGAGGATCTGCCGTACTGCCCGGACGCTTTGCCATGATGCGTTTTCCCTGTCCTTAAACGCTGCTGGAAGATTCCGGGCGAAAAACCACAACTCCAAGAGGAGGGAGAGTCATGTTCAGGGAGAAAGGCCGTCCATGAATCGGGAACGGCATCGCCGATAATCCACCGAAATTTCCCTGGCCGCTGCCCCCGTACATGGCTGCGTCGCTGTTGAGGACCTCTTTCCAAAGACCGTTCAAAGGCACCCCGACGCGATAGTTTTGACGAACGACCGGCGTGAAATTGCAGACAAAGAGCAGTTGTTCATGAGGATTCCGTCCTCGGCGAAGGAAGCTGACTACACTCCTCTGCGCGTCATTACAATCCACCCATTCAAAGCCGGCGGCATCTGAGTCACGTTGCAGCGAGGGATCGCTGCGGTACAAAGCATTAAGATCACCCAGCCAATGCCTCAGCTTGGCGTGAAGAGGCACTCCCAGCAGGTGCCACTCCAGGCTGCCGTCGTGATTCCACTCGGACCACTGGCCGAACTCGTTGCCCATGAACAGAAGCTTCTTGCCAGGATGGCCGAACATAAACCCGTACAGGAGCCGCAGATTTGCGAACTTCTGCCACTCATCACCTGGCATCTTGCGCAACATGGAACCCTTCCCGTAGACGACCTCATCGTGCGAGAAAGGCAGGACGAAGTTCTCAGTGAAGGCATAAACCAGGCTAAACGTGATCTTACTATGCTGATAGCTTCGGAAAACGGGATCTTGCGACAGGTAGTCCAGCACGTCATGCATCCAGCCCATATTCCATTTGAGGGCGAATCCCAGTCCTCCAACGTAAGTGGGCCGCGAGACCTGCGGCCATGCCGTCGATTCTTCCGCTATCATCATGACGTCAGGAAATGCCGCATAAACATGCTCATTCACCTTTCTTAAGAATTGAATGGCCTCTATGTTTTCTTTTCCGCCGTAGCGGTTTGGTATCCACTCTCCATCACGCCGTCCATAATCGAGATAGAGCATTGAGGCGACGGCATCGACCCGCAGACCGTCGATGTGATATTTGTCGAGCCAGAACATGGCGTTGCTGATGAGAAAACTTTGGACTTCGTTCCGACCGTAGTTGAATACAAAAGTGTTCCAATCCGGTTGTTCCCCTTGCCGCGGGTCGCCGTGTTCATAGAGATGAGATCCATCGAAATATCCAAGACCGGTCTCATCTTTCGGGAAGTGGGCGGGAACCCAATCAAGAATGACGCCGATTCCATGTTGGTGAAGATAGTCCACCAGATGCCTGAAATCGTCCGGCGTACCGAACCTGCTGGTCGGGGCAAAGTAGCCGGTGGTTTGGTATCCCCAGGAGCCATCGAAAGGATGCTCCATAACTGGCAGCAATTCAACGTGGGTAAAACCACTTTCCCGGATGTACTCCACCAGCAACGGCGCCATCTCCCGATAAGTCAGCCAGCGATTTTCTTCTTCGGGCACTCGCCGCCAGGAGCCTAAGTGCATTTCGTAAATCGAGATGGGGGCGTCCAGCGCGTTGCTCTTTGCCCGGTTCGTCATCCACGAACCGTCATTCCAAGAATAGTTTTCTAGATTCCATACGCGCGAAGCCATGTGGGGACGAACTTCCGCGGCGAAACCGTACGGATCAGTCTTGTCGACCGTATACCCCAGGTGGTTGGAGGTCAGGTGATATTTGTATATCGCGCCTTGACCGAGAGACGGTATAAAGCTCTCCCACACTCCGGCAGAGCTGGACCGCATCACGTTCGCGGCCGGATTCCACTGGTTGAAATCGCCCACCACTGAGACCTGACTGGCATTCGGTGCCCACACGGCAAACTGCACTCCCTGACGTCCATCACGCTGCGTGAGGTGGGCGCCGAGTTTCTCGTAGGCACGGTCGAAGGTTCCTTCCGCCAGCAAATATGCGTCAAAGTCGCTCAGCGATTGCAAGGTTTGCACCATGGTTCTCATCCTTCCCTTTACATCTACATCGGGAGCCGATTCCTAGACCTTTAGTTACAGGTAATAGTCAAAATCGCGCTCTGTCCGACTCCATCGGCGTACCCGCAAAATATGTGCCGGAAGACTTTCCGGTGTCAGTTCCACATAGTTCCGCGAACCCCGCCACAAATACCGGCCTTCGCCCAGCAGGTCGTGAACTTGGAATTGATGATCCGCCTCCAGCCCGAGGGCACTAAGATCGAGATCAACCCAGCCCGTCTGGCGGTGGAACGAATCAAGATTGACGATCACCACGACCACGTTGCTCAGGTCATCCGTCGTCTTGCTGTAGCAAATCAGCATCGGATTGTCCGTTCCATGAAAGCGCAGATTGTGGCTGCTTTGCAATGCCGCGTTCTCTTTGCGGATCCGGTTGATTCTGGAAATGATGTCCTTCAAACTCCACGCGGAATTCAGATCGCGATGCTTGAGTTCGTATTTCTCGGAATTTAAGTACTCTTCACTCCCGGCTTGTACGGACGTATTTTCACACAACTCAAACGCCGGTCCATAAATGCCATAGCTCGTCCCCAAAGTGGCCGCCAAAATCAATCGGATCATGAACGCCGGACGACCGCCGACCTGGAGAAACTCCGAAAGAATGTCAGGTGTGTTCGGCCAGAGGTTAGGGCGGAAGTATTCTCGCACCTCGGTTTGCGTAAGCTCAGTGAAATAGTCCGTTAACTCCTGTTTTGTGTTGCGCCAGGTGAAGTAGGTGTAGGACTGAGAAAAACCAAGCTTGGCCAGCCGGTACATTACGTGCGGTCTGGTAAACGCTTCTGCCAAGAAAAGCACGTCGGCATGCTCCTTCTTAATCTCGCCGATTACCCACTCCCAGAAAGAAAATGCCTTCGTGTGAGGATTGTCGACCCGAAAGATACGAACCCCCTGATCGATCCAGAATTGAAAAACGCTCTTTAACTCGTTCCACAACGCCTGCCAGTCCTGGCTTTCGAAGTCCAGCGGGTAAATGTCATGGTATTTCTTCGGTGGATTCTCTGCGTATTGTATGGTTCCATCCGGACGCTTCCGGAACCATTCCGGATGTTGCTTCACGTAAGGGTGATCCGGAGTGCATTGAAATGCGATATCAAGAGCAAGTTCGAGGCCATGCTCTGCAGCTTGGGATACAAAATGCCGAAAGTCTTCAAGTGTGCCCAACTCTGGATGAATGGATGTATGACCGCCCTCCTGCGATCCAATCGCCCACGGACTACCCAAATCATCGGGCTCGGCCACAACCGAGTTGTTTTTTCCTTTTCGAAAAGCATGGCCGATGGGATGCACCGGAGGCAGGTAGACTACGTCAAAACCCATGGATGCAATATAAGGAAGCCACTGCTCGCAATCCCGAAGTGTCCCGTGACGCCCAGGCTCGGAGGAACATGATCGGGGAAAAACCTCATACCAGCTCGAAAAGCCGGCTTTCTCTCTGTCCACAACAACGACCAGAGGTTTCTGGTGCCGGGTAGCAAACTGTCGTTCAGGATATCGTTGGATCGCTCTGAACAATTCTGGTCCGAGCGCGAGGGAGGCTGCAGACTGCATGTCCTTTTCTTCGCGTATCCTTTGCGCGCCCTGTCGGAGCAGGCCGGCATCGTCCCCTTTGGCGCGGCCCGCGGCATCTTCAATCAATTCGGCTCCAACCAGCAAATCGACATGGACATCTTGTCCGGCGGCGATTCGTTTGCCAAGACCGTCGCGCCACGTTGGGAAGCGATCGATCCATCCTTCAATGGTATATTCGTAGCGCCCCGCTTTCGGGACCGAAAACACACCTCGCCAGCGATCGTTACCTAGCGGTGTCATGGGTGATGATTGCCACTCTTTGTCGCCCTCGCGTGAATAAAGCACCTGACAGGTAATATGGTCATGACCATCTGCAAACACGTCGGCCTCCACGACTACTGTTTCGCCAACGATGCGTTTGATCGGGAATCGGCCGCAATCAATTTGTGGCGAGACCTTCTCAATGACTACACGACCTCTTCCATCGGCCAGTTGCGATATTTCTTTCATTCTCACGAGCCTTTCACCCTACGTAGGCTGGAGTATCCCGTACATCCTGACCTGAGTTTGATGCAACGCTCTAAGCGCGGGTCCAGTTTTCTTGCAAACTTTATGTCCAGAATCGCGCTCAAGAACGTTCATCGCCACAGATCGCATATTGTTGCAGAATTGAGAGGAACCCCCCCGATGTTTTCTTTTGCCACAGGTTAAAGGCTGCTTCGAAAAGCGATGAAGGAAAGCCACATGGGACGTCTGTCCCAACTCCGCCTCATCTTTTCCCCGAGTCGCTTGTTTCAATGATTGAAAAGACACGTAACCGTACATGTCAGCATCTTCTACGCTGACCCGCAGGGCCCGGTCAACCCCCCGGAGATCACCTCTGCCTTTGCGTGTGTTCGCGGGCGTACGCTTTTGGAGGACCCCGTAGTCGAAAAAGGCGCCAAGTATTCGGCCCTTCCTGGCGCTAGGATTCAGGAGTCAACAGTTGCCCCGCGCTGTGCATCTGAACCTCAGTCATCTGGTTAAAATCTACGTTGAGGGATGCGTGTGCCGGGCAGGTTGGTGCTGATCGTAGACGATAATCAGGTCGTTCGTCAGGCCCTTCGCGATCTCTTTACGCGCGAAGGGGACTTTAACGTATGCGGAGAGGCTGAAGATGGCCGGCAGGGCGTCGAAAAGGCTCAGATGTTGCAACCTGACTTGATTGTGACGGACCTCTCAATGCCGGTCATGAACGGCCTAGAAGAAACGCGCATTTTGAAGAAGGTCATGCCCACCGTCCCAGTGATTATTTTTACTGCTCACAGTGATCCTTTCCTCGAGAAAGAAGCTGCCGCGGCTGGGGTTTCCGCCGTCGTGTCCAAATCTCAGGCTGTCACAGTTTTAGTCGCAATGGCTCGGAGCTTGCTCGACGAAATTGCCGCCTGACTCCAATCTGACTCCCAGTCCGGCACCCCACGCTGCTTGACTTAATCATCGACCGGAACAAGGGGAGTGGCAAGGCTCAAGCCTCACTCTTGAGTTTGCGTTTAGCTTAACGTCTTGTCTCAGGGGGTCACACCTGCACAAATTGGAAAAGCAATCCGGCATGTTGTCGCGCATGCGCTACTCAACCCTGCCAAACATGCTGGCCGCAGGCACACTGTACGGTATCGGTGGGCACTTTTTTTGTTAATTGCTGTTTGCAGACTGGGCAAGGCTTAGTCATTGCGTATGTCATAGCCTTGTTCTCCCTTCGGGCTGGGACCGCCTGTCCAAGAACCACAGTGCACGTTGCGTGCCAGAAGAGTTGTCTCTTTGCGGGCCGTTTCTGCCCAAGACTCCCCGGTGCCAGACGAGGCCGCTGCACGTTTGCGCAAGCTAGGCCGCGTGCGACTTCGTCAGCGCCAGTCCGCTACTCGTTCATCGAGTTGCGGAATAAGAGCCGGGAAATGGTGAGGCCGTTTTGTCGCATTCGCCGTGAGCCATACTTGGACGCGCGCCGTGCCTATTTGTTCTGTTCTCAGCTCAGTACCATCGAGTCGTGCAGAGATACAGCAGTTGCTGTAGCGCAAATTTTCCCGGTCGTATCCCGAAAGTTCCCTATGTGGGCAAAAAGTCGTTCGCACCCGAATTACGCAGACTGAACTACTAATGATCGTCGATGTCTATGGCGCTACTCCTCAGTACCCATCTCCCGTGCCGCCACGCCCACCGGCCAGGACGCCTATTGTGTTTCTTCTTTGATGTCAGCAATCAGAGCTTCAGTGGTCAGCATGAGCGCCGCGATGGATCCGGCATTGGTAAGAGCTGTGCGCACGACCTTGGTCGGATCCAGTACTCCGGCTTTCACCAAGTCTTCGTACTCTCCCGTCAAGGCGTTGTAGCCGAAGTTCGGGTCCTTCGATTCGAGCACCTGACCCAGAACGATAGCCCCTTCTTCGCCGGCGTTCTCGGCAATCTGGCGGAGCGGTTCCTGCAGGGCGCGTTTCACAATGTTGACGCCGATCTGCTCGTCGCCCTCAAGTTTCAGCCTGCTGAGAGCCGTCGCACACCGGGCCAGAGCTACTCCGCCTCCGGGGACAATACCTTCCTCCACCGCAGCGCGAGTGGCGTGCATGGCGTCTTCGACGCGAGCTTTCGTCTCTTTCATTTCGGTCTCGGTCGCCGCGCCGACTTTAATTACAGCCACGCCGCCCACGAGCTTCGCTAATCGCTCCTGCAGTTTCTCGCGGTCGTAGTCACTCGTCGTCTTTTCAATCTGGCCGCGAATTTCCTTCACGCGCCCCTCGACGTCCCCTTTTTTACCTTTGCCTTCGATGATGGTGGTGTTGTCCTTATCGATGGTGATCTTTTTTGCCTGTCCGAGATCCTCAATCTTCACGTTTTCCAGCTTGATGCCAAGATCTTCGGTGATGGCTTTCCCTCCGGTGAGGGTTGCGATGTCCTGCAACATGGCCTGGCGCCGGTCGCCGAAGCCGGGAGCCTTGACGGCAGCAACTTGCAGTGTTCCACGCAGCTTGTTGACGACCAGAGTAGCAAGGGCTTCTCCCTCGATGTCTTCGGCGATGATGACCAGCGCCTTGCCACCCTTGGAGATCTGCTCAAGCAAAGGGAGGATGTCCTTCATCGAACTGATCTTCTTTTCGTGGATGAGGACGTAGGCGTTCTCGAATGCAACCTCCATGCGCTCGGGATCTGTGACGAAATAAGGAGAGAGATAACCGCGGTCGAACTGCATGCCTTCGACAACTTCGAGCTGAGTCTCAAGAGTCTTCGACTCCTCCACGGTAATGACGCCGTCCTTGCCAACCTTCTTCATGGCGTCCGCGATGATGTGGCCAATGGCCTCGTCGTTGTTGGCGGAGATACTGCCGACCTGTGCGATCATGTCGCCGGTAACTGGCTTGGAGAACTTGTCCAGTTCGCCCTTCCTGCGTTCGCCGGTCTTCGAATCGATGTTGCCGCAAATCGCGTCGACAGCTTTCTCAATCCCGCGTTTCATAGCCATAGGATTAGCGCCGGCCGCGACGGTCCTGATGCCTTCACGATAGATAGCCTGAGCCAAGACGGTCGCAGTTGTCGTACCGTCACCGGCAACATCGGACGTTTTGCTGGCGACTTCGCGAACCATCTGAGCTCCTATGTTCTCAAGGCCGTCAAGTTCGATCTCTTTCGCAACCGTGACGCCGTCCTTGGTGATAGTTGGAGATCCGAACTTCTTCTCGATGACTACGTTGCGACCTCTGGGGCCGAGAGTTACCTTCACAGCGTCCGCCAACAAGTTCACGCCGCGCAAAATCGCCTGCCTCGACTCTTCTCCGTGTACGATTTGCTTTGCCATGATTCTTTCTCCTTAAAATAAAACGTAGAATCCGTTGTTTGATGCTCCGCTCTGATGTCCTATCGGCTCTCGTGACCAGGCGCAATCGAGACTGCACGATCGCGACAGACCATGAGACCAGCGATTCCTACTTGCGGGCACCGACGGTCTCTCGCGCGCTGACGTTCTCTTTCTTGGCCGTACCCGTAACAATTCCCAGGACTTCTTCCTCTTTCATAATGAGGAAATCCTCGCCATCAAGTTTGATTTCGGTGCCGGAGTACTTGCCGAACAGAATGGTGTCGCCTTCCTTCACTGCGAGCGGGAACAATTTGCCTTCATCGTTGGTTTTGCCGTTCCCCACAGAGATGACCGTCCCCTCCTGCGGTTTATCTTTGGCAGAATCGGGGATAATGAGGCCTCCCCGCGTAGTTCCCACCTCTTCTTCGCGGCGCACCAGGATGCGGTCATGCAGTGGAGTAAATTTCGTTGCCATAATTGCCAACTCCTTATTGTTCATGCTGTGATCGAGACATGGGAACAGGCTCGCAAGCTAATAAGCCGGTTGTTCTGAGACAGGCAGGAACACGTGTGTGCTTGCTTAAACTTCATTCGTTTTGGTCTTTCTAGGACAGGGACGGAACTAACCGGATCCGAAAACGTCCTTTTGCGAGTATGGTCCTGGTGGTGATACAAAACTGATCAAGATTGACCACCGCGCATCCCACCGCGTTGGATCCGTGACATGTCGCAGCTTCGCCAGGGAAGGCTCACGCACATGTTCCGAATAGCGACCCGCCTCCGCGGTCATCGCCATAGCGAGAGCTCGCCAGAATGTGACGCGCTCGGCGCCAACGATTACTCCTGCCCCCACTCGCGCATGCCACCAAGCCACCGAGAAGAGCCAAGAACATCAACGAAGTACCGGCCACAATCGGTTTAAACCCTGGCTGGCGAGGCTATTGTGGCGCCCAGGAGGACCATGACTGCCCCAATGGCGAAGCTGCACGTCGATGCCAGGGCGGCTCGAATCGGAGGCCCACGAAAAAGCTTCCGAGATGCCGAGTTCAATGCGAGCATCTGCGCCGATCGCGTCGTGGGTCATCAAGTTCGAAGGGAAGCGCGACTCAAGAAATGAATAAAGAAACCAACCGTGCGGACTCCTCGATGGCAGAGGATTTTGCTCAGTGACGCTGTCGCCAACCGGTAGGTTGTGAAAAAGATCCCAAACACAAAAGTCGTTTTCTATTAAACCTGTTCGAACGGGTGCAATCGCAGCGTCGTTTGTTTGAGCGAACGACAAGAAGACTGTCGCATGTCGCACGATGGCCTGGATGCCGTCAATCTGCGCCTGCCAATCCGCATCGAGATCGATAGTCTCAACTTGTTTTGTTTGGAGTGACTTTACGTGGGCAATTGTGCCTTGAACCCATTTTGATGATTTTGCATTCCCACTATCGCAAAGAAGAAAGAAATTTCGAGCTTGTATTTCCCTTTTTATCAATTCGCCGATTTCATCATGCTCCGAAAGGCATTTTAAGAAGAACAGTATGGCTCGCCGTTTGCTGCCTCGATCCGACGAAGCACTCTCTGCGATTCACCTACACACATCATCTCCTGATTCGAGGTCCTCCTTGAATAGCCCTGCCACCCAAAAGGGGGCGACTGCTCCCGCAAAGCATGCAACGCATCGATGGCATCGACTGCGGGGCGGAAGAGAGTTATGATCCTGTGGCCTCCTCAACCCGAGTCTCACACCAAACCGTACTATGCGCTGTCGTAAATTTGAAAAGGAGATTCCATGCTTCTGCGTCCCCACGAATGGAAATCGCTGCGTTGCCGTTATGAAGAAGACAGGCCTCACCGGATGCTGGCGCTTGACGGGGGTGGGATACGCGGTCTGATCACGCTCGGCATCCTGAGCCAGATCGAGGAATTGATCCACCAAAAGACCGGGCAGAAGCTCTGCGAGTATTTCGACTACATCGCTGGGACCAGTACGGGAGCGATTATTGCAGCAGGCCTGTCACTGGGGAAGACCACGGCGGAGCTGGTTGATTTCTATAAGTCTTGCGGGGAAGAGATGTTTGAGCCGTCGAGGCTGGTGCAGAGACTCAAGTGTCTCTACACCGCGGATCCGCTGCGGGCAAAACTGAAGGATGTGTTTGGCGAGAACACAAGCCTGGCCGCGCCCCAGAGTACCGGCGGCCAAGGCCTGAAGTGCCTGCTTTTGGTGGTCACCAAGAACGTCACGACGGAGTCCCCGTGGCCAATCAGCAGCAACCCGGACGCCAGATACAATGATCCGACTCAAGACAACAACAACTTGAAGATTCCCCTCTGGCAGTTGGTTCGGGCCAGCACTGCCGCCCCGGTTTATTTCCCTCCCGAGATTGTGCAGTGGAACCCGAACGATACTTCGGAGACATTCGTTTTTGCCGATGGGGGCGTGACCCCCTACAACAATCCGGCGTTCCTGCTTTACCGAATGGCGACCGAGCCGGCATACCGGTTGAACTGGAAGATGGGGGAGAAGAACCTGCTGCTGATATCCGTGGGCACAGGAGCTGCCGAGTCGAAGGGAGCCACGGCTGCCGCGCCCAACAAGAACATTGTGTCCACGGTCGCCGGCCTTCCCGGTGAACTCATGTACGGAATGTTGATCGACCAGGACATCAACTGCCGTACCGTGGGACGCTGCACGTATGGAGCTCCGCTCGACAGCGAAGTGCTTGATCTGGTGCCGCGACAGGTGCACGAAGGGATGACCGCGGCCGAGCAATACCAGGCTCCGATGATTCCACTTTCAACAGACTTGGGACGTCGTTTTCTCTACGCGCGTTATAACGCGGATCTCAGCGAGACCGGTCTGCGCGATTTGGGATTCCCGGACGTGGATCCGAGCAACATCCAGAAGATGGATGCCGTCGAAAACATACCGATCTTGTTCAAGATCGGCAGGGCCGCCGGAGGCGCAGTGCAGGCAGCGCACTTCGGGCCTTTCTGAGTTTAGTGTGCACCCGGAGCGTTGCTTCTCGAGGTTCGCAGCATGTGGTGTGAGGGCCTCGACCCTGGACGCTGGCCAGAAACGGGCTTCGGGGAGATCAGTGGACAACGTCCCCGAGGCCTTTTTGGGCATTTCGCAACGCAACATGGGTGTCTCGGCAGCAATGACAGGACGAAAGAGCTTTCTTTACCCCTCCTGAAACAGAGGATGTACGGCATGAGTACCTGCGTTTAACTGAATACTCGAGCGGCCCCGTCCGTCAACGAGTTCCGCTGAACAATACCGTAGTGTTAAGCAGTATCGTGTTGACGCTACGGGCGCGAGCAATATCGACTAAGTCCCTCGTTCCACCCGGTCCATCGGCGGGCTTACCGTCCCAGAGAGCTATGAGCGCGAGATTGCGCGCTTCCGAAGCAAACGCCTCTTCCAGCAGCCACAGATTGCCGCGCTGCCAGACGTCGTAATCCGCAGGTTCGCGCATCCAATCGGGGAGTGTCTTGTCAGGCCCAAGGACCTGCACTTCATTTTTTTCTGGATGGTTTTTCATGAGAGCGCCAAAGCGGGCGATCCATCCGGCCCCTCCGTGCTCGACGGATTCCGCAATGAAGAGTCCTTCCGGCAGCGGCAGCAGCACGCGCGTAGGGACTCCGAGTTCGGCGCAGACTTCATGAAACAGAATGTCGCCGCCATTGGCGCCACCGGCGATGCCCAAGGCTGGTCCGGGAAGGTCTGTGATGAGTTTTGAAATCTCTCGTCGAATGGCCTCGCGAGCAACAGCCTCCATCGCAGCCGGGAAACGTGGCTGAGTTCTTTCAAGAGCATCGATCATGTGTCCGGTGAAGACAATGGCGTGTTTTAGCGGCCCAGAGGCTGGAGGCGTAGGGGGGAAGACATCGAGGCACAGTCTGACGCGCTCATTTCGAACGCCGACCTGTCGGAAAAGTTCCAGCTGGTCCCGAGCCGCGGAGATGTGAAATTGCTCCGCCTGCGCGAGGACTCGTTCATAGGCGGCCGCTGCAGCCTTGTGTTTGCTTCCTCTCAGAAACAGATAATCGGACTTTGAAATCAACAGCCAGATATCTGATTGCGTGGTCCGCTGCTCTGCCGCCCGGAGCGAGAGATCCACGACGACGGCCAGCGTTTCTCGATTGGCCATCAACTCTTGTTTGATTTTTGCGGCACCGTCTTCCGAATCGTGAATCGCATCCCACTCATCGGGTTCCAATTCGATAATTCCAAGCAGAAGATCCGCGAGGCTTAGGGCGTTTAATCCGGAGTAGAAGTGATTCAGATCTTGTTTGAAAGCATCGGCATAGAGACGGTGTGCGTCGAAGAATAAACCGGATCGCAAGGCCGATGCCCGCCTGCTCTTTTCGTCCTTCCCGCTCCACAGGCGGCGGCCACGAACCTTCGCGTTGCGTCCCTTCAAGGCAAGCGCTTCAGCCCGCTGGTCGGCTGAAGCGAGCGGATTATCGAGGACTGACTGCAACGACTGATCGGATGCAGTGAGATCATCGAGCCGCTGATAAATAGTGCCAAGCGAGAGATTCGCCTCCAGATCGAGAGGATAGATTGCTTTAATCAACTCCCACGATTCGCGGGCAGGGCCCATGAATTTGCATTTGAACTGGCTCCGTCCAACGAGGCGTCGACCACCTAATTCCCAGAGGAAACGTCCAGATTCCCTTCCGAGGAGTCCGAGCTTTCCCCCCTGCGATTTGGCAGCTGCACTTTCGACGTCGTTGGCGAAGCCCAGGGGGACCGGACTGAGCTTTGATTGGCCAGGTTCGTCCAGGCGGGGAAGAGAGCGGAAAACAGGGCTGTCGACGCGCCCTGAAACCTTCGTGTGCTTGAGGGCGTCCACCAGAGCGGGAACCGATTCGGAGGGCTTTGCCGGATCGTACTCGAGATACCGGTCTGTCTGAAGATCGAAAGGAACATCGTCGGCGCGGGTCCGCTGCTCCCTGGGCTTTGTAGACTTCGCACGGATCATGAACGTCTGGCGGCAGCGCAGCGCGTGGCGAATGCCCAGTTCGTAGTAAACGTTCGGGTTGGGGATTGAGATGTCGGCAAGAACTAAATCAGCCAGCAGCAATCGCTGAAACATATCTTCGCGGATGTTACCTGCCTCAAATACTGCTGCGGTTGTGTCTCCGACTATCTCCGCCTGTTCGAGGGCGGGCTTGATGAGCTCCTGATGAATTTTTTCAAAATCGATTCCCTCCTTGGTGAGGAAGGGTCTTACAATAAATGCTTGCACGCTTGCACCTCGTGGGAGGAGATCTTCGAAAATTCGACCAAGAAAATCTGCTCGATGGCTGCCATGGAAGTAATGACAGAATTTCTCGGACCCCGCCGATCGTCACCAGGAGACCCTCATGCCCCCCATGCTTAAGCAGTATTCGAGGACTTCTGATCGGCGGGCTTCGGCTGCGACCACTGCGTTACCCAGGCGCCGTTCTCCAATCCAATGGTGTCTTCACACGATTGAATGAAAGACTTCTTGCTGTCATCTGATTTAGGGCTCGCCTCCCATTTATCCCGGAGCACCTCCAGCCGCCGAGCAGTCGCCAAATAGACCGTCGACAAAGCTTGGTAGCGTTGTCCCTGGACGTACGAGGTAAGCGACGTGATGATGGTTGCCACCACCGCACTCCACGCCGCAACCGGGGGTATCTTGGCAGCGGCTGCGCCCAGAATAACCGGCACTGCGCCCAGCCAGAAAATTAGTTGACGGAGTTTTGCCGTCTTTCGTTGATATTCAGCTGCCCTTCTCCGGTAAAACCCTTCGATCTGATCGTTCACCCTTAGCGTGATGTAGTTGTCGACACTCATCGGTGACAGATTCGAGACTTCTTCTCCAGCCGGAGCAGCCACTGGTTCGATGCCATCCACGGCCTCCTCGATAGCTGCTCTGCGATCGACAAGCTTTGCATCTCGATCGGCGCCATCAAATGGAGGAATGCCTGTTCGGTACAGGTAAGTCGCGGCTTTAAGCGATTCGGCTGTGGAACGAGACTTCGTCCAGTTCTGTACGTTTTCCTTACTCAAAGCCTGTCCTGCAAAATACGCTGATACGGCGATCGCAAGAGCACCCCCCATGCTAGCAAACGTTCCGATGTGTCCGGCCCAACCGGAAAGCGAGCCCAGTTGCTGACCCAACGTG
>Ga0210398_10002943_pt1 | contig 16429 bp, 10 predicted proteins | sample IncBWC4OmetaG_FD_161047 | JGI IMG/M metagenome (GOLD analysis project Ga0210398, IMG submission 161047) | Forest soil microbial communities from Barre Woods Harvard Forest LTER site, Petersham, Massachusetts, United States - Inc-BW-C-4-O | ecosystem: Environmental > Terrestrial > Soil >... | reverse complement strand
CACCACGACCATCGAGCCGGCGGTCACCGTCACCGCCACAGCGCAGGCGGACACTTCCAAGACCGCCACAGCCACGCTGACCATCGTCACCGGAATCAGCATCACCATCACGCCCACTTCGGCCACGGTGGGCACGGGAGAGTTTTTCCAGTTCACTGCCACGGTGAACAATCCGGGGTGCAACCTCACCTCCAACCCCACTTGCGATAATGTCACCTGGTCGCTTCCCACCAATCTGACTCCGGCGAATGCCGACGGCTCCATCGGGTCGACCACCGGCGTGTTTACGGCGCCCACCACCGTGCCTTCCTCGCCGAACAGCAGCACTGTCATCGTCACCGCCACTTCGGTGGCGGACACGTCGGTGACGGCCACGGCGACGGTGACCGTGGAGACGGCGACCACTCCCACGGTGACGTCGGTCAGCCCCAACACGGCGGCGCTGGGCTCGCTCTTCCAGGACATTTACATCACCGGAACGAACTTTATTTCCACGGAAGAAGTGTTCATCAACGGCGTGGAGCTGGCGCCTACCTTCGTCAACCAAGTCTCGACCTCTTTGATTCGCGCGCGCATTCCGGACTTTATCCTGGCGACGCCGCCGTCTTCCGGCATCTTTCAAATCAGCGTGTCCGAGCAATCCGGGCCGGCGCAAACTTGCCCCACCGACGCGTCCCCGTGCCAGATTGCGATCATCGCGGCGCGCCCCGGGGTCGTGGGGCCCTCGCCGGACAGCATCCCCCAGGGCACCGCGGGGGTGCAGTCGTTCTTCGTGGATGGCGGATTCTTTGGAACCGGAAGCAATCCGGCCGCGCCGGCGGTGAGCGCCACCTATAACGGCCAGCTGCGCGGAATCCAGCTCCCGGCCAGCGGAACCATCGGCAGCACGCGGCAGCTGCAGGTGAGCATCGGCGGGGGATCGAATTCCAACGATTTCGCGACGCCCGGGCTGTACCCCGTAGCCATCACCAACAATACGGATCCCACGAAATTCGCGGTCACCAATCTGGCCGTGCAGACCAACTACGGCAACACCAGCGCACTGATCGTTCCGTCCACGGCGAACCAGATTCCGGTCGGCTCGATTGCCGCTTCCGCGCCCAGCGACGTGGCCATCAATCCCACTACCGGCGTGGCGGTGGTGGCGAACAAGGGGTCGAACGACATCAGCTTGATCAATCTAAGCGCGGTGACCCGCGCCTCGCTGGGCGGCGGCACCGTTCCCTCGGTGATGGCCAACATTTGCACCGCCGCGGTTGGGGCGGTTCCGACGGGCTCGCCTCTGGCCTGCCCGCCCGCCGGGCCCAACAGCGTCTCCGTGGATTATGTCCGGAATATCGCTCTGGTTGTGAACGCCACCACGAAAACCATCGCCATCGTGGACCTCAACGCCCAGGCGGTGACCTTTGTGCTGCCCGCGCTGCAGGACACTCCGGGAGCCGTGGCCATTAACCCGGTCAGCGGCCGGGCGCTGGTGGCCATGCAGCAGACCAACTACGGTGTGCTGGTGGACGTGACGCAGAATCCTCCGGTCTACGCCGGGATTGTTTCCATCAGCACCGGCGTCAATACGCGCGTGGCCGTGGAGCCGCACCTCAACTGGGCCCTGGCGACGCCGGGATCGGTAGGGTCGCTGGGGATCGTGGATTTGAATGCGCAGTCGACCAACGTAATCACCGCCCTTTCACGAACCAACAACGGAACCGCCAACATCGTTACGGTGACGGTGGCCTCGAATTCCACCTCGCCGTCGCTTTCCGTTGTGGTGGGAGACACCGTCCAGATCCAGAACGTGCAATTCGCGGCGGGAACCGATCCGACGACCGCTGCGCTGGCTCCCGGTTTCGACGGGTTTTACCAGGTGACCCAGACGGGCCCGTTCCAGAACCAGTTCAGCTATTCGCAAACCGGCGCGGTGCTGCCTAATGTAGGCACGCAATCGGCGCCGCTGAGCGCCTCGGGCAACGTCAATTACGCTCAGCCGGTGGCGACCGTGGGCGTGCCGATTTCCGTGCAGGGCATCGCCATCGATCCCGAAACCCAGCAGTCGGTGCTGTTCGATCCGACCACCAGCGGTGTCGTTTCCTTCTTCAGCTTGATCGACCAGACGGTGACTTCGCTGGCTCTGGAGACAAACAATGCCGCGGACGTGGGTACCATCGCCGGGGCGTACAGCCCGTTGACCAATACCGTAGTGGCGGTGAATTTTGCCGCTGCCACGCTGTCCATGATCGATCCCACGACGCCGCGGCGGCTGAATGACTCGCAACCGTACAATACCCGCCCAGGGCCGATCGCCGTGGCCGTCGATCCCGGCACCAACATCGCCGTGGTTGCCAACCAGAGCGACAACAGCGTCAGCGTCCTGAGCCTCGGTCCGGTGCAGGCCTTCTCGATCACCGAAACCAGCCCCAAGACGGTGGTAACCACTTCTTCGCTGGGCAGCCCGGCCAGCCCCTCGCCGCAGTTGCTGACGGTGATCGGCAAAGGGCTGACGTGCTCCGCCAATCTGAACGTCCGCCTCGACGGCGTTTCGCTGCCCACGTCTTGCAGCGGCAGCGGAGATCGTGAACTTTTCGCGACGGTGCCGCCCACCATGTTGACGTCGGCGCACCGCTTCGCAGTGGACGTAGTGGACACCAGCGGCGATGTGACCAACGCCGAGGATTTTACGGTGGAGCAGAGCGTGGATGTGAGCAGCCCGTCGTGCCCCATTCCGGAGCCTGCCGGGGTGGCCATCGACCCGCAAGAGAACCTCGCGGACGTCACCCTCTTTGGCTGCAATTCTCTGGCGCTGATCAATATGGCCACCGGGAGCGGCAATTCGGTAAAGGTGGGCCAGAATCCCATCGGCGTGGCGGTGATCTCGCGCGCGCACCTGGCAGTAGTGGCTAACAACGGCGGCAGCGGGACCGCTTCGATCGTCGATGAAGGGCAGCAAACCGTGACCCAGACGGTGAACACCGGTTCGGGCTCGACGGGAGCGGCCGCGAACGAAGCCACTGGAGAAGTGGCCATCGCCAACAGCGTAGCCAATACGGTGACCGTGGTGAACGCGGTCACGGGGGGAACCAGCAGCATTTCCACGGGCCAGGCGCCCATCGCGGTGGGCTTTAATTACGTCAATGACCAGGTGGCCTCCGCCAATTCCGGCGGCAACAGCCTGGGTGTTTCCGCCGGCACGTCGAGCACCACGGCAGAAACCTTCAGTGTGACCGGGCCGACGTCCGTGGTGTATGACCCGGTCACCACCGACTGCGGATCCAACAGCAACGGAACCACCACCAATACGACGGGATGCTTTATCGTTGCTTCGAGCACCGGCAATTCGGTGACAGTGATCGATCCGGTGACGTCGATCGAGAATACGTTCCGCATCGGCATCAATCCCACGGCCATCGCCTACAATTACCGCACCAGCACTCTGGTGAGCACCAACACGGGCAGCCACACCGTGACGATCGCCGATTTCCTGGCGGAAAAGGTCCGCGCGGTGCTATCGCTGCCGCCCATTGCCGCCTCCAATGCCAGTCTGGCGCTGATCCTGCAATCTGCGGGAACGCTGCAGTACGCGCTGGATATTCATCCGTATACCAACGTGGCGGTGATTGCGGATACCGCCAACGGGCGCGTGCTGTTTTTGCCGCTGCCGCACTAGATTCGGGGACGGCCAACTCCGCGACCGCCGCGCGCATCGCACCGGGTACCGGAAAAGAGGCGGGCTGCGGCCCGGGCGTAAGTTGAACCACGGCAAGCAATTCCGATTGACGCGCGCGAATTCCGACCGCTATAATCCGCGATTTGTGATTTTCCAGCGGGAAGAGAAGGAGTGAGGATGAACGTCTATTCACGTTCCATTGGCATTTTGGCCGTGGGCCTGCTGTGTCTGGCCCCGGCACGCGGGGTGCACGCGCAGGCAGCGGCTTCGAACGCCGCGGCGGCTCCCGGCAAGATCGCGGTCATGAACGTCCGCAACGCCATCGTGGCCACGGCGGAAGGCAAGCAGGCGCAAGCGCAGCTGCAATCGCAGTTCGCGCCCAAGCAGAACGAACTGCAAAGCCTGCAAAAGCAGATCGAGGACCTGCAGCGCCGCATGACCGACGGCGCTCGCACCCTGAGCGACGACGAAAAGGCCAAGATGCAGCGCGAGGGTGAAATGCTGTCGCGCCGTTTGCAGCGCGGCAATGACGATTTGAACGAGGAACTGAACGCCGCCCAGAGCGAAGTGGTGGACACCATCGGGCGCAAGATGCTCGAAGTGCTCGACCGCTACTCGCGCGAGAACGGCTACACCGTCGTTCTGGACACCTCGGCGCAGGGCAGCCCCGTGGTTTACGGCTCCTCCGGCGCCGACGTCACCCAGGACATCGTGCGCCTTTACGACCAGGCCTATCCGGTGAAGGCCGGAAGCTCATCCGCTCCGGCGGCAGCGCCGAAGCCGGCAGGTTCCGCGCCCGCCGCGCCAGCGCCGGCGAAGAAGACAACGCCGTAGATCCGCAGATAACATCGCGATTATCAGGTTTCCCAGTTCAAGCTGGGTGCCCCACCCTTCCGAATTTTGGAAGGGTGCGGTTTCTGGCTTATTGCGATGAGCTATGATCGTGCTATGCGGTGAGAACTTGACGACAGACGCTGCTGCAGGCCTCCCGCCCGGTGCGGCTTGCTTTTGGAGGAACGGCTGACTATACTGGCAATTGCCTAAGACGGACGAAAGCCTCAGTGGGCGCGAGCCCACTTTTTTGTTGGTGTCGAAGGTTGGACGGGAAACGGCACGCAGATTGCCTTGCCGGCTGGCGGCCTGAATTTGGTGGATGCCGGCATCCAGGCCTTAGAGGGCCTGTGTTGGCAGCCGGGAGAATCAGGAAGAAGCAGGGACGGAGGCGGGCGGCGGCAGGAGCTCGCTGGAATCATGGAACTGGAGTGCATTCGCGAAGCGGCCGAGCGCGTGGCGCAGTCCCTCGGCATTGAAGTGGTGGACGTGGAATGGAAGGTGGGCAAGCAACGCTTCCTGCGCGTCTACATCGACAAGCCGGAGGGCATTAGCCACAGGGACTGCGAGGCGGTCAGCAATCAGTTGAGCGTGATCCTCGACGTGGAGGATCTGGTTCCAGGGCCGCACTATGTTTTGGAAGTGAGCTCGCCGGGCCTGGACCGCAAGCTCACCAAGCCGGCCGAGTTCCAGCGCTTCGCCGGGCGGCTGGCGAGGATTTCCACCAGCGAGCCGGTGGAGAACCAGAAGTTTTTCGAGGGCCGTCTGGCGGGCATCGCCGACGGCAAGGTGCAGATCGAAGTGAAGGGCCGGGTGATTGCTTTGCCGATGGAAGGAATTCGCAAAGCGAGCCTGGTGGTTGAATTTTGAGATGAGGGACATATGGCCAATCTGCTATATCAGACTATCGAGCAGATCAGCCGGGAAAAGCACATTGAACCGGAGGTGATCGTCGCGGCGATTGAAGACGCGATGATCGTCGCCGCGCGGAAGTTCTACAAGACAGAAGAAGACCTCCGCGCCAAGTTCAATCCTGAATCCGGGCAGGTGGACGTGTATGCGGTGCGCCCGGTCGTGGAAGAAGTGACCGACCCGAAAAAGGAATTCACCCTGGCGGAAGCCAGGCGCGTGGACCCCAACGCCGAGGTGGGCAGCGAGGTCGTGATCCCCAAGCCCACCGACGTGCTGGGCCGCATCGCCGCGCAAACCGCCAAACAAGTGATCATGCAGAAGGTGCGCGAGGCTGAGCGCGACACCATCTACAACGAGTACAACGGGCGCGTCGGCGAGCTGGTGAATTGCGTGGTCAAGCGCACCGAAGGCCCGGACGTGATCGTTGATCTCGGTCGTGCCGAGGCGCGCATGCCCAAGCGCGAGCAGTCGCGCCTGGAAACTTACAACATCGGCGACCGCCTGCGCGTGGTGATTCGCGCGGTGGACCGCTCCGCAAAGGGCCCGCAGGTGATCGTTTCCCGCGCCGATCCCGTGCTGGTGCAGCGCCTGTTTGAGATGGAAGTCCCGGAAATCTACGACGGCACGGTGCAGATTCGCGCCGCGGCGCGCGAGGCCGGCGAGCGCACCAAAATCGCCGTGCAGAGCCGCGACAAGGACGTCGATCCGGTGGGCGCGTGCGTGGGCATGAAGGGCATGCGCGTGCAGTCCATCATCCGCGAGTTGCGCGGCGAGAAAATCGACATCATTCCGTATTCGGAAGACACGGTGCAGTTCGCGCAGAAGGCGCTGTCACCCGCCAAGGTGACGCGCGTGCAGATCATCGATCCCGAAACGCGGCACCTCGAAGTGATCGTCGAGGACACGCAGCTTTCTCTGGCCATCGGCAAGAAGGGCCAGAACGTGCGCCTCGCCAGCAAGCTGATCGGCTGGAACGTGGACATCAAGAGCGAGGAAGAGAAGCGCCAGGAGATCGAAGCGCAAATGACCGCGCTGACCGCTCCGGGCACGCCGCTCTCCGAGCTCAAGGGCGTGGGGCCGAAGACCATCGAGCGCATCGAAACGCACGGCGTGTCCTCGATCGAGAAATTGGCTGACATGACGCCCGAGCAGCTCACCGAAATTCCGGGCATCGGCGAAAAAATGGTGGAGAAGATCCAGCTGGCCGTCGCCGGTTATTTCCAGTCGCTGGAAAATCCGCCGGCGGAGACGGAATCCACGGAACAGCTCGCCGAACAGGAAGCCGCGGGAGAAGCTGTGGAGCAAGCGGAGGCCACCGAGGAAACCGCCGAAGCCGCCGAAGCCGCAGACGTTGCGGCGGAAGAGGTCGAGGCGCCCAAGGAAGCAGAAGAGATCGCCGAAGCAGCGGCGGCGCATGGCCAGGCCGGCGGCGCCGAGCCGGACTCCTCCCCCGAGAATTCGGACGAGGAAGGAAAGAAGTAAGCGCCCCGGAGGGCAATGACCGATTCCAATCAAATTCGGATTAACGAACTGGCTCGCGAACTCGAGGTCAAGGCCAAAGCGATCATCGATTATTTGCCCGAAGCCGGCGTTACCGAGAAAAAAACGCATTCGAGCTCCATTGAGGTAGAGGCTGCGGTCAAAGTGCGCGCCTACTTCCGCGCGCTGGCCGATGCGGAGGCCGCGGCCGAACAAAAAGCAATCGCGGACAAGGCGGCGAAGGAAGCGGCGGCGAAAGCCGCGCGCATGAAGCCGGCGGTTGCAACTCCGCCGCCTGCTCCTGCAGTTGCGCATGCCCCATCTCCTGTTACCGCCGAGGCCGGCCAAGCCACTGTGCCGCCTGCAACCACGGTCGCAGCCAAACCCGCGGCACCGCCTGCTCCACAAATTGTTCCCAAGCCGCCGGCTCCCGCCGCTCCTCCTGCGGAGGCGGCGAAGCCTGCGCCTGTGGCGCCCCCGGCTGTTTCTAAGCCGCCCGTGCGGCCAGCGGCTCCGGCGGCGGCAGCGCCACCCGCGGCTCCCGTTGCGGCTAAGCCCCCTGCCAGCGTGCCTGTGGTCCCGCGTCCGGCAACAGCTCCTGCGCCGGGCTCAACCGTACGGCCCGCTGCGGCGGCGTCTGCGAAGCCCGCGGGGCCCAAACCGAATTGGAATCCGCTGCCACCCGGCGCGCGCGTGAATCCGCCGGCAGCGCCGCGGCCTGGCGCCACCGCTCGACCGGGCGCTCAGCCATCGAGATTTCCGGCGCGCCCGGGACAAGGCCGTCCGGGGCAACCCATCCCCGGCAGAGGCGGCCAGCCGTTGGCTGATCGCTCGGGAGCGCCCCGTCCTGGAGGCCGCCCCGGAACGTTTTTACCGCCGGACAAGGCTCCCCCGAAGGCCGAGCCGGGCAAGCCGATTTACGAGCGCAAGCCGGCCGCTCGCGCCCGCCCCACGATGGAGAAGCGCTTCGAGGAGGGCGAGCGCAAGCTGCATCCGGTTCGGGCGCGCACCGGCGTCGGCGAGCGGCGCACCGCAACGATCGAGCGCGCGCCTGCTCCGGCGCCGCGCGAGCCGCGCCAGATCACCATCACGGAAGGCGTCACCGTACGCGATCTGGCCGAGAAGCTGGATGTGCGCGCCAAGGATGTGCTGAAGATTCTGCTGGACCGCGGAGTGTTCGCCAGCATCAACCAGGCGCTGGACACGCCGACAGCGACGAGTCTTGCCGAAGCATTTAACGGCATCGTCAATGTGATTACGTTTGAGGAAGATGTTGTCCGCGAAGTAGCCAAGGAAGAGAAGCCGGAAAATCTGGAGCCGCGCCCGCCGGTGGTGACGGTGATGGGCCACGTCGATCACGGCAAAACGAGCCTGCTCGACGCCATTCGCGAAACGGAAGTGGCTGCCGGCGAGGCCGGAGGAATCACCCAGCACATCGGGGCGTCGGAAGTGCACATCGGCGACCGCAAGGTGGTGTTCATCGACACGCCGGGCCACGAGGCCTTTACGCGCATGCGCGCGCGCGGCGCGAAGGTCACCGACATCGTGGTGCTGGTGGTGGCCGCCGATGACGGCGTCATGCCGCAGACCCAGGAAGCCATCGACCACGCCAAAGCTGCCGGCGTGCCCATCGTTGTGGCAATCAACAAGATCGACAAGCCCGAGGCGCAGCCGGAGCGCGTGAAGCGCCAGCTCTCCGAGCGCGGCCTGATGCCCGAGGAATGGGGCGGAGACACGGTGATGGTGGAAGTCTCCGCGAGGCAGAAAACGAATCTGAACAAGTTGCTGGAAATGCTGTTGCTCGTGGCCGATTTGCGCGAGCTGAAGGCCAATCCGAAGGCGCCCGGCGCGGGCACGGTGCTGGAATCGCGCGTGGACAAGGGCCGAGGGCCGGTGGCAACCATCCTGGTGCAGACGGGCACGCTCAACAACGGAGACGTCTTCATCTGCGGCGCGGTGTACGGCAAAGTGCGCGCCATGTTCGACGATCACGGCCGCACGGTGAAAAGCGCCGGGCCATCCACTCCCGTCGAAGTTTTGGGCTTGCAGGGCGCTCCCGAAGCCGGCGACCAGTTCCAGGTGACCGACGAAGCGCGCGCGCGGCACATCGTGGAATTCCGGCAGAACAAGATCCGCGAGGCCACCCTGGCCAGATCCGCGGGCGCGCGCATCACGCTGGACCAGCTGCACGAACAGTTGCGCGCGGGCGAGGTCAAAGAGCTTCCGCTGGTGATCAAGGCCGACGTTCAGGGTTCGGTGGAAGTGCTGAGCGAAATGCTGCCGAAGCTTTCCGACGACCGCGTGAAGCTGAAAATCATTCACGCCAGCATCGGCGCGGTGACCGAGAACGATGTGCTGCTGGCGTCGGCTTCCGGCGCGATCATCGTGGCGTTCAATGTGCGCCCGGACCGCAAGGCCTCGGACCTGGCGCAGCGCGAGGGCGTGGAAATTCGCCCGCACTCGGTGATTTACGAAGTGTCCGACGAGATCAAGAAAGCGATGACCGGGCTGCTCGAGCCGGTCTTCAAAGAAACGCACATGGGCCGCGCCGAAGTGCGCGACACCTTCCGCATCAAGGGCGTGGGCATGATCGCGGGCTGTTACGTGCTGGACGGCATCCTGAAGCGCGACGCCGAAGTGCGCGTGCTGCGCGACGGCGTGGTCGCCTATACGGGCAGGATCAGCTCGCTGCGCCGCTTCAAGGACGACGTGAACGAAGTGCGCTCCGGATTCGAGTGCGGCGCCAGCGTCTCCAACTTCAACGACATCAAGGTCGGCGACGTTCTCGAGTGTTTCCACATGCAAAAGCAGGTGCTGGCCGAAGCGACGGCCTGAGCTTTTCCCCGCACCGCAACAGGGGCATGTGGTCTGTGTGTTCGCAGGCGTTTGCAGGGAAGAAGATGCCGATCGGTCTGCTCACCCTGGAAATTTATCTCCCCGAGTCGCACTCGCTGAAAGACAAGAGGCAGGTGCTGCGCAGCCTGAAAGATCGGCTGCGGGGAAAATTCAACGTGGCTGTGGCGGAGCTGGAGGGGCAGGATTCCTGGCAACGCTCGGTGGTCGGCGTGGTGAGCCTGGCCAACAACGCGGGATTTCTCGAACAAGCTATGCGCTCGGTGCTGGAGGAGTCGGAGCGTCACCTGGGGCGCGACCTGGCCGGGCACGAGCTGGAGATTCTTTAGCAAAGTTTCTGATTCCGAAGGGTTTTCCTATTTATCTTCACTTATCCGGTGAAACGAACATGACGGTCGCAGGGCATCGCCACGAACGTGTCGCGGAGGAAATTCTCCACGAACTGGCAACGATGGTGGCAGGGGAGCTGAAGGACCCGCGGATCGAGGCGCTGGTCACGGTTACCGAGGTTCGCGTGACGCCCGACCTGAAGCATGCGCGCGTCTTCGTCAGCGTGATGGGCAGCGAAGCCGAGCAGAAGAGCACCATCCAGGGGCTGCAGGCGGCCAGTGGCTACATCCGCCACGAGCTGACCGAGCGGATTCAGTTGCGGCGCGCGCCGGAGATCCATTTCGTCCTCGATCATTCCGAGGAATACGGCCGGCGCATCGAGGACCTGTTGCGGCAGACCAAAAAGCCCGCTCCGTGATCGGGTTTCCTTGTTGCGCCGTCCCGCGTGAAGGACGGGCATCGCCCGTATTGACACCTTCCCTTTGCAATCGGATATTGCTGTAGATCGCGCCTTCAGACGCGGGGAGTTTCGTCAATGCATTAGAAACCCCGCCTCTAAAGAGGCGTGCTACAGCAGCCGGGAATACACATTTTCCATGCCACGAAAACTGCAAGCTGCGTCGCTTGACGGCGCCCTGGTGATTGACAAGCCGCGCGGCCGCACGTCGCACGACGTAGTCGAGGCGGTGCGCCGCATCGTCGGCTTCCGTCAGATCGGGCATCTCGGCACGCTGGATCCGCTGGCAACGGGCGTTCTGGTGCTGCTACTGGGGCGCGCCACACGCCTGGCGCAATTTTATGTGGGCCGCCGCAAGCGCTACGATGCCACCTTCCGCTTTGGCTTTGCCACGGACACTTATGACGCAGACGGCGAGCCGCTCGGTCCGGACGCCGCCCCGCAGATCGATCGCGCGGAGATCGAGCGCCTTGCCGCGCGCCGCGTCGGCCGCTTCGAGCAGATGCCGCCGCCCTTTTCGGCAAAGAAGATTCACGGCCGGCCGGCGCATGAGCTCGCGCGCAAAAAGAAACCCGTCGAGTTGAAGCCGGTAGAAGTCGAAGTTTATGATTTTCATGTGCGCGAGGTTTCCGGCTCGCTGGCGAAGGTCTCCATCGAATGCGCTGCTGGAACCTACATCCGCTCGCTGGCGCACGAGATGGGCGCGGAACAGGGGACCGGCGCGCACCTGGCCGAAATCGTGCGCATGGCGGTGGGCGAATTCACCCTCGACCAGGCGGCGAAGCTGGAAGATTTGGAGGGCGCCGCGCGCGCGAACAGCCTGGCGCGCTACCTCATTCCCCTCGAGCGCCTGCTGCCGGAATTGCCCAGCGTGACGATCCTTCCGATCCTAGAGAAGCGCGTGCGCCACGGCTCCAAATTTAACGTGCAAATCGCGCAGATCCAGCCCGGCCGCGCCAGCGCCGCGCAAGGCGCCACCACCGAGCTCAATTCCGGCGACTGGAAGCCCGCGCGGCTGCGCGTCTTCAGCCAGCAGGAGCGGCTCATCGCCATCGCAGAAGCCGTTGTTCCGCGCACCTACCAGCCGGTGGTGGTCCTCGAAGCCGAAGCATAAGCGGGCGCCGGGCTTGTATCGCAGCGCGACAGATTTCCTACATCAAAAACCTTAGACAAAAATACAGTTTCATATTCCCGATAGCGGGTCTTTTTTTTCGCGGGTGAGCGCTTAACATGAACAGGCATGCCGCCACGTGCCAAGCTCGCCCTGAAGATCGCAGGGATTTCCGCGGCGGCGCTCCTTGCGGCGCTGATTGTCACTTCCGTGGAAATCTCGCGCCATCTGAAAGACCTGGTCCCGGCGTGGCTGTCGCAGCACTACAACGGGACGGCGCAGGTCGCGGACTTTCACGCCTCGATCGCTTTCCCTTTCGTCTTGGGCAGCGCCGAGAACGTCACGCTTCATTTCAAAGGGCGCGAGGATTTGCCGCCGATGATCGCGATCCGCAAGCTGACGCTCCGGGCCTCCATCTGGGAACTATTGCGAAATCCCGTGCGCATCGCCTCCGTGCAGCTGGAGGGGCTTGAACTTAACATTCCCCCTCGCGACACGCCGGGAAACGGTGGAACGATCATGAACTTCGGCCGGAAAGCCCGCGAGGCGCGCTTCGGCGAGATTCGCGCCGACGGTGCGGTGCTGAAAATTCTGACGCAGAAACCGGGGACGTCGCCGCGCGAATTTGATATTCGAGAACTGCGCTTGTCCTCCACGGACCCGGAGGGCGCGCTGGAGTTCCACGCCAAGCTCTCCAATCCCATGCCTCCGGGAGAAATCACTTCCTCGGGAGTTTTCGGCCCCTGGAATCTCGAGGTGCCAAGCGAGACGCCGGTGAAAGGCGCGTACGTGTTTGAACATGCCGACCTCGGCGTATTTCGGGGGATCGCGGGCATCCTCTCCTCGACCGGACAATATAAGGGTGTGCTGGATCAAATCAGCGCCCAGGGAACCACGGACACTCCCGATTTTCGCGTCGCGCGGGCGGGCCATAGCGTGGACCTCAAGACGACCTTCGATGCGACGATCGATGGCACCGACGGAGACACCTACTTGCACCCCGTGGAGGCTCACGTCGGCAAAACCGTGCTCATTTGCCAGGGCAAGGTGGAGCACACCGAGGGCAAGCCGGGGAAGGAAATCTCGCTGGAGGTCAACACTCAAGACGGAAGGATCGAGGATCTCCTGCAACTGGCGGTGAAGGAAAAGCCGCCCATGACCGGGCCGGTTCATTTGAAAACGAATTTCGAGTTGAACGGGGGGCCGAAAGATATTCTGGACCGGCTGACCCTCGACGGCTCCTTCGGACTCGATGCGATCCATTTCACGCAAAGCGCTGTGCAGCAGCGCGTCGACAACATGAGCAAGCGCGGCGAGGGAAAGCCCCGGGAAGTGATCGACCCGTCCCAGGCGATCGCTGAGGACGACGTTGCCAGCAACATGAACGGAGGCTTTCGCCTCAAGGACGGGGTCCTCACTCTGTCCGCCGTCCAATTCCAAATTCCCGGGGCGGCGCTGGAAATTTCCGGCACTTACGCCTTGGAGCCGGAAGAATTGGAATTGTATGGCACCATCCGGATGCAGGCCGCGCTCTCGCAAACCACCACGGGCTTCAAATCGGTTCTCCTCCGGCTCGCCGACCCGTTCTTTTCCAAGAACGGTCACACCGTGTTGCCGATCAAAATTACCGGCACCGTGCAGCACCCGCACTACTCGCTGGACCTGGGCCGCAAGGAAGAAAAAGCGGCACAGCGGGGCAAGTAAAGTGGGCGCGAGCCGGCCAGGGGTGAGCTAAGCCCCGAAGAATTTCCGCACGCGTGAGGCGGCTTCCTTGAATTGATCTTCCGGCGAGATCAGGCTCACGACGAGAAATCCTTCCCGCGAAAAATTGAAGAAGTGGCCGGGGTGGGCCAGAACGGAGGCGCGCTCGAGGAGTGCGACGGCGAGGTCGTCGTCGGATTGCGTGACCGGGACGCGCAGGATGGCGTACCAGCCTCCCTCGCGCTCGAGGCGCGTGAGCTCTTTCGATTGGCGCAGCATTTCGTCGAGCACGGACAGATTCGTGGAGATTCTGTCCTGCAGTTGCTTCTGCATCCTTTGGCGAAGCGCGAGAAATTTCGGAAGAGCAAGTTGGATCGGCGTGCCGGGCGAGAGATACGTGTCGGCAATGATTTCGAGGCGGTCCAGCGCCGTGTGGACCAGCGCTTCAGGCCCGCTTACTACCGTCCAGGCCAGCTTCATTTGCGGCAACAGGGAAATTTTGGAGAGGCCGCTGAGCGTAAAGGTGAGCGCGGCATCGGATAGCGCGAACGTTTGCGCCGCCGGGCCGCTTCCGTAGTCGAGGAATACTTCGTCGGCCACGATGGCCATTTCCCTCGCGACGCAAAGTTCCGCAAGTTCGTCGGCCTCGCGCGGCTGGACGAAAGAGCCGGTGGGATTGTTGGGGTGCACGACCAGCACGGCCCGGGATCGCGGCGTGAGCGCCGCACCGAGCGCCGCGAAATCGACTTGCCACCCATGATCGTAAAGAAGCGGATAGGGAACCAGGCGAACATCGGCGAGGTCGGCCAGAAATTCGAAGAGGGGGTAGCTGGGCGCGGGGACCAGAATATCGTCGCCCGCCTCGCACAGCAGCCGGAAGATGTGGCTGTAGGCTTCGCTGGTTCCGGAGGCGAGCAGGATGCGCTCTGGATCGAGCTGCGCGCGCGATCCGGAGAAGCCGACGCGGCCCGCGTAGTATCCGGCCACGGCTTGCCGCGCCTCCAGCAAGCCTTTGCTTTCCGGGTGATACACAAGCGCGCGCGGGTCGCTGAGCGCCGCCAGAATGTCGCGCTCGGGATAGGCAAGCCCGCAGGTGGTGGGATTGGATGCCGTCAGGTCCAAGAATTCTTTTCCGCTTCGGCGATGCTCTTCGAGAGCCCGCGTCAAGCGGTTGGTTTCGAGGCGCCAGTTGGTGCGCGAAGAAAACATGGAAGCGAAAAGTGAGCAGGAAACTTATAACACGCAGTGGCCGTTCCGAACGCACGCACGCGTGCGCGCAAGCGGGAAATTGGGATCGCAGCGAAGGGACGACAGGCGCTTGTGAAACCCGCGAAGTGTGTCTCTGCCCTCTCAGGAAGGTCTTCTGTTCGCGGTTACGCTGGGGCGGTCTGCGGCTGAGGAGTTTGCAGGTTTGGCGTTCCGGCGTAGGTGTTCTGCTGCGGAGCCTGCACCTGAAGGGTCTGGCCGTTGCCGTTGGCCAAAGTGAATTGCACCTGCTGAATCTGCAGTCCCGGCGCGGTCGATGGACTGTTCACTTCCGCGCCCGGGCCGCCGCCGTTCCCCGCGCCTGCGTTTACCGTCGGCGTGGGTTCCGCATAGCTGATGGAGATTCCTTGTAGCTGGTAACCGCCGGTGTTTGGTCCCGCAGCCGCCTGCGCCGGGGCGGCGGGAACCGCGGCTCCGGCGTTAGACGAAGTCGCAAGTTGCTGGGCCTGCTGCGACACCCGTTGAAACTGGTTGACCAGGTCCATGTAGGCTGAAGGGTCGAAATTCTGAATGAGCGTCGCGATCCGGTCGATCTGCTGGATGTCCGTTCGGCTAAGCCCAAGCGCGGCCAGCGCATTGTTCAAGGATTGCACCTGGCCCTGCGCCTCGGAATTGGCTGTCGTCGCAGCAGTGACTTGCGGCGCCGGGGCTCCCGTAGCGGTGGTGACGGCCTGTTGTGCGGCGTTCGCGGCAGTGCCGGCGGTCGCAGCTGCCGCTTGTGCTGGAGCTGTATTCGTGGTGGCGACCGGTGCAGGTGGCAGAGGAGTTGCGTTCTGGTCCGAAGCCGGGCCGGGCTGCGCCAGCGCGGCGTTGGCGGCTAGAACGGCCGGGTTGAGCTGAAAAATCCCAGCGGCCTGAGCGGAATTGTCAGAGTGAGTATAGGTATCTTCGGCTGCGGCATTACTTGCCGCATTCTCTTTTGCCGCGGGGCTCGATGCGGCCGGCCGGTCGCGGTGCTGTTCCACCAAAGGATTGATGTGGCGCTCCACATTATTCGCAACGCTTGCAACCGCCATGAACCACCTCCGCGGCGGGGAGGTCGGGCCGAGGCCTCAGCGAGCCGCTACCGTAAGCCACTTCGAAAGAGATCATCGGCGGGGGAAGGCAGAACTTTAAAGCCGGAGGAAAGGAGGCAGGAAATTCTGTGCCGAAGTGAAACAACAAGGTTCGCCTTCTGAAGCTCACACCGAATTGAGATCTTCGGCGCTTTACTCGAATTGAAGCAGGACAATCTCAGGATTCGATCCCAGACGCATAGGCGGGCCCCAGGTTCCAGCGCCGCAGGAAGTGTAAACCAGCATTTCGCCGAAGCGATGCAGCCCGTAGGCGAACGGACCGTAAATCCGCGAAACGACGCGGGTCCACGGGAAAAACTGCCCGCGATGGGTGTGCCCGGAAAGCTGCAAGGAAATCCCTGCCTCCTGCGCCACCGCCAGGCGGTTGGGATTATGGACCAGCAGAATGCTGGCGGAATTGCGATCCAGGGCGGCGCGCTGCAGGATCGCTCGGAAGCGCTCCTCGTGGACCGCGTCGCGGTAGTGAACGCCAACGAGTTGCAGTCCGTCGAGAACGATTTTCTCGTTGTCGAGGACGCGGATGCCGGACTGGCGGACGGCGTCGAGATACTTTGCGGGGCTGGCGAATTGCTCGTGATTGCCGGTGATGAAATAAGCGCCGAGCGGTGCGGAAAATTCGGCCCACGGCTTGGCCAGCGGCGCCAGGTCCACGTCGGTGCCGTCAAAGAGGTCGCCGACGATGAAGAGCGCGTCCGGGCGCAACAAGGAAAGCTTGCGCAGGATACGTCGCAGGAAGCCGCCGTTCCGCACGTGGG
>Ga0210398_10002941_pt1 | contig 16434 bp, 14 predicted proteins | sample IncBWC4OmetaG_FD_161047 | JGI IMG/M metagenome (GOLD analysis project Ga0210398, IMG submission 161047) | Forest soil microbial communities from Barre Woods Harvard Forest LTER site, Petersham, Massachusetts, United States - Inc-BW-C-4-O | ecosystem: Environmental > Terrestrial > Soil >... | reverse complement strand
GGCCGGCGTATTCAGCGCGGAATAAGCCGCGGCGCTGCAATATTGGGATGACTTCGGCGTTGAAGACGTCGAGCTGCGCCGGCAATAGCGGCGGCATGATGTTGAAGCCGTCCGCCGCACCGTCGGTAAACCAGTTTCCGATCAGATCGGCGATCTGCTCCGGCGTGCCGGCGGCGACGTAATGGCCGCGCGCGCCGGCGAGATAGCCGAGCAATTGCCGCAATGTCGGCTGGTCGCGCCGGACCAGGTTAAGGATCACCTCGGTCCGGCTGCGCGCCGCCTCGACGCTGTCGGGGTTGGGAAAGTCCTCCGGCGCGAGTGCGCGGTCGAGCGGCAGATGCGAGAAATCGTGCCCGCCAAACCGGTTGGAGAGCCGCTTGCGCCCGACCTCGGGGTCGGTCAGGTCATCGGCCGCGCGCGCCAGCCGCAGCGCCTCGGTTTCGGTCGAGCCGATCATCGCGCTGAGGCCGGGCAGGATCAGCACCTCTTTGGGGTTGCGCCCCTCGGCCGCCGCCAGCGCCTTCAGATCGGCGTAGAATTCCTGCGCCGTCGCCTTCTCGACATGCGCGGTGAAGACAGCGTCGGCGTGGCGGGCCGCAAAGCGCCGGCCGGTGTCGGACGACCCCGCCTGGACCAGCACCGGCCTGCCCTGCGGGCAGCGCGGCAGGTTCAACGGCCCGGCCACCTGGTAGAAATCGCCGCGGTGGTTGATCGGCCGAATGCGCTCCGCTCGCGCGTACTGCCCGCCGGCCCGGTCGTCGATGACCGCGTCCTCGGCCCAGCTGTCCCACAATGCCTTGACCACGGTCATGAACTCCTCGCCGCGGGCATAGCGGTCGGCGTGGCTGACCTGGCCCGAGCCGCCGAAATTCCGCGCCGCGGCGGCGAGCCACGAGGTGACGATGTTCCAGGCGACGCGGCCGTTGCTGATATGGTCGAGCGAAGCGAACTGGCGGGCCAGGTTGAACGGCTCGGTATAGGTGGTCGAGGCGGTGGCGATCATCCCGATGCGGTTCGTCGCGACCGCGATCGCCGCCAATACGGTGACGGGTTCGAGCCAGGTGCGCGCCGCCTGCGCCACATCCCCGCCGAGCGCCAGCTGGTCGGCGAAGAAGATCGAGTCGAACAGCGCCGCCTCGGCGCGCTGCGCCAGATCCTGGTAGTAGCGAATGTCGGTCAGCGCCAATGGCGCGGTGTCGGGATGCCGCCACGAGGCCTCATGATGGCCACGGCTGTGGATGAACAGGTTCAGGTGCAGTTGCCGCTTCATCGCGTCATCCTCGGATCCGCTCCGCATCGCCACAAGCCGGCTCGGCCGGGGCGTCGTCGAACATCGTCAAACCTACTTCATTCGTCCTCGGTTCCGGGGCGCGCTTTCGGCATGGCGCCCCCCGGCGCGCGCGATTATCGTCACAAAAGCCCGAGCGGTACCGAGAGGTTGGGGAAATGGCGGCGACGATGATCCTGACCGGCGACGTGAATTTGATGAACGTCGCCGATCCTCTGGTCCCGTTCGCGCTGGTGCGGGGCGAGTTCCGCGCGGCGGACATCGTGTTCTCGAACCTCGAATGCTGCCTGTGCCCGCCGCCCTCGGGCCATTCGCTCGACAATGAGGGCTTTTTTGCCGACCCGAGGGTGGCCGGCGAGGCATTGAAATCGGCCGGCATCGAGGCCGTCGGCATCGCCAACAACGTCAATTACGGTGCCGCGGCGATTGCCGCGTCGATCGCCCGGCTCGATGAAGTCGGTATCCCGCATGCCGGCGCCGGCATCAACCGCGCCGCCGCCCGCGCCCCGGTGATCCTTGAACGCGGCGGCCTGCGCTTCGGCTTTTTGCAGCGCAGCTCGGTCTACTGGCCGACCAATCACGAGGCCGGCGACAATTCGGTCGGCATCGCCGTGATCCGCGGCCACACCGCCTACCAGGCCCCGATGCACGGCGGCCGCCCGCCTGCCAACCGGCCCGGCCTGCCGCCGCAAATCATCACCTGGGCCGACAAGCAATATCTGCGGTGGTTCGCCGACGACATCGCGGCGTTGCGGGCGCAGGCCGACATCGTCGTGGCCTCGTGCCATTGGGGTGTCGGCCGCGAGGTATTGCAATACATGACCGAGATCGGCCACGCGGCGATCGACGCCGGCGCCGACATCGTCATCGGCCACGGGCCGCACTACTCGCTGCCGGTCGAGGTTTATCGCGGCAAACCGATCTTTTACGGGCTCGGCAGCTTCTCCTTTCACACCGGGCATGCCGGGCAGCGGCATGGCGACTGGCTCGGCATGATGGTCCGGGCCACCTGCGACCTCACCCGGATCGACCGGGTGACGTTGCAGTTCGTCCGCCACGACGCCGAAAACCGAACGGTGTTGCGCGCGCTCGCCGACGAAGCCGGCGCGTTCGATCAGATCGCGCGGGAAAGTGCAGCGCTCGGCGCCGAACTCGCAGCCGACGGCGACCAGATGGTCGTCAAGCTACGGGCTTGACCTCGTTCGGCCGCTGGCGGATTTAGAGCCGGCCGTCGCCGGCCCCCACAACCGATAGGAAGAAAATGCCCAGCATCACCTATGTCCATACCGACGGGTCGCGCGAGGTGCTCGACGTTCCGCTCGGCACCAGCGTCATGCGCGGCGCAATCCTGAACGGGGTCGACGGGATCGTCGCCGAATGCGGCGGCGAGATGATGTGCGCGACCTGCCATGTCTATGTCGAGGAGCCCTATCTCGACCGCACGCCGGCGCAGTCGGACGACGAAAAGGCGATGCTCGAATTCACCGCGAGCGAACGCAAGCCAAACAGCCGGCTGAGCTGCCAGCTCGTCGTGACGCAAGAGATGGACGGGCTCGTCGTCTATCTGCCCGAGAGCCAGGTCTGATGCCGGGTCCGGTCGTCGCCGTCGTCGGCGCCGGCCAGGCCGGATTCCAGGCCGCCTCCTCATTGCGCCAGGAGGGTTTCGCCGGCCGCGTCGTGCTGATCGGCGACGAGCCGGGGCTGCCCTACCAGCGCCCGCCATTGTCGAAATCCTATCTCGCCGGCGAAAGCGGTCTCGACGAATTGTTGCTGCGGCCCGGCGCGTTCTACGAAAAGCAAGAGATCGAGCTCGTCAGCGGCGACGCGGTCACGGCGATCGACCGACCGGCGCGCCGCCTTCGCCTGGCCTCGGGCGGCACCCTCGCATGCGATCACCTCGTGCTCGCGACCGGCGCGCGCTGCCGAACCTTGCCGGTGCCGGGCGCCGACCTCGACGGCGTCTTTGCGCTGCGTACCTTGGCCGATGCCGACATCCTGCGCGAGCGGCTGGCCGTGGCGGGTGAGGTGGTCGTCGTCGGCGCCGGGTTTATCGGCCTCGAATTCGCCGCGGTCGCGATCGGCGCGGGTTGCGCGGTGCATGTCGTCGAGGTCACGACGCATCCGATGGGCCGGGTGGTCTCGGCCGAGACCTCGCGTTTTTTCACCCGGGCGCATCGCGATTGGGGGGCGACGATCTCGCTCGGCGCCGGGATCACCCGCATCCTCGACGACGGGCGGCGGGTCACCGCGGTCGAGACCACCGACGGCCGGGTACTGCCCGCCGATCTGGTGCTGGTCTGCATCGGTGTCCTGCCCAATACCGAACTAGCGGGCGAGGCCGGTCTCACGGTCGATAACGGCATCGCGGTCGACGAATACCTCGCGACAGCCGACCCGGCGGTTTCGGCGATCGGCGACTGCGCGAACTTTCCGACCCCTTATGCCCTCAGCCGGGTTCGCCTCGAATCGGTTCAGAACGGCGTCGACCAGGCGCGCGCGGTCGCCGCCCGCATCGCCGGCAAACGTGTAGGACCGTATGACAAGGTGCCGTGGTTCTGGAGCGACCAGCGTGACCTCAAACTGCAGATCGCCGGCATCACCGTCGGTCACGACGCCGCCGTACTGCGTGGCGATCCTGAAAGCCGCAGCTTTTCGGTGTTTTGCTTTCGCGGGGATCTGCTGATCGGCGTCGAATCGGTCAACCGCCCGGCCGACCACATCGTCGCGCGCCGCCTCTTGGCCGGCGACCCGCGCCTCAATCCCGAGCAGGCCGGCGACGAAAGCTACGATCTAAAGGCGCACATGGCTCGGAAGCCGTGACCGGCGACATCCTGATCAAGGGCGGCCTCGTTATCGACGGCAGCGGCCGGCCGGGCGAGATCGGCGATGTCTTGGTCCGCGGCGGGCGGATTGCGGCACTCGGCCGGTCATTGCAGGAACGCGCCGAGACGGTCATCGACGCCGAGGGGTTGGCGGTCGCGCCGGGCTTTATCGACATCAAGACCCATTCCGACTTCACCCTGCCGATCAACCCCAAGGCCGAGAGCAAGGTGCGCCAGGGGGTCACGACCGAGATCATCGGCCATTGCGGCTTCTCGATGGCGCCGGTATTGCCCGGCAAGCTGGAATTGATCCGCGATTACCTCTCCGCCAGCGCGCCGTGGCTGCCGTTCCGCGAGATGCGCTTTCCGGAATATCTCGACAGCTTTCCGGCGACCTCGGTCAACCCCGGCATGCTGGTCGGCCACCACACGCTGCGCCTCAACGTCATGGGTATGGCGGCGCGCGCGCCGAGCCCGGCCGAACTGGCGCAAATGGCGGCGCTACTCGAAGAGGCACTCGCGGCCGGCGCCCTCGGCCTCTCGACCGGTCTTTTCACGCCGCCCAGCAGCTATGCCGGGCGCGACGAGATCGTGGCGCTGTGCAACGTGCTGAAACGGCACAACGCCCTCTATTTCACCCATCTGCGCGACGAATCGAACCACGTCATCGAAGCGGTCGAGGAAGCGATCGACATCGCCCGAACCTGCGGCGTCCATGTCGAGATCGTGCATTTGAAGTGCTCGGGCCTCGACAATTGGGGCAAGGCGGCGCGCATTCTGGCGATGATCGAGGCGGCGCGGGCCGAGGGCCTCGCGGTCGATTGCGACGCCTACCCCTATGCCGCCGGCAGCAACCCCTTGAAGAACCTATTGCCGCAATGGGTCCAGGCGGATGGCGTCGAGGCGATGCTGGTGCGCCTCACCTTGCCCGAGACCCGCGCGCGGATCCGCGCCGAGATCGAGCGCGACGGGCTCAACAATTGGGGCCGCATCCCGTCCTGGGACAATGTCCAGATCTCGATCTCGCCCAACCTGCCGCAGCACGCGGGCGAAACCTTTGGCGCGCTCGCTACGGCGCGCAACTCCGACCCGGTCGATGCCGTCTGCGACTACCTGATCCAAGATAAGGCTGCGACCCGGGTGCTGATCACCTCGATCGCCGAGGACGACATCCGCGCGATCGTGCGCTCGCCGACCGCCCTCGTCGGCTCCGACGGCAATTGCGTCGCCGATTACGGCATCACCAGCCAGGGCATGCCGCACCCGCGCTTCTACGGCACCTTCCCGCGCATTTTGGGCCATTACGTGCATGACGAGCAGCTATTGCCGCTCGAAACCGCGGTGCACAAGATGACCGGCGCCACCGCGGCGGCGTTGCGCCTGTGCGACCGCGGCCTGTTGCGCGAAGGATTTCGCGCCGACATCGCGATCTTCGACCCGGCCGATTTCCACGACCGCGCGACCTACGCCCGCCCGCACCAATACCCGAGCGGCCCCCGCACCACCGTGCTCGTCAACGGCGCCATCGTCATCGACAACGTCCGCCATACCGGCGCGCTCCCCGGAACCGTCCTCCGCCGCGCCCCCGACGGCCAGGTCGGGTAATACTCAAAATCCAACGATCGAACGCCCGCCTCGTCTCCAGCTACCCTACAACATGTTGAGAACCTTATTCGCGGTCGAAGGCGGCGACTGCGAGCGGCGTCCGCATGCGCTGAGGGCGGTCACTGCGGCGCCGCCCTTTCGGGCGGGCTACGCGCCCTCGGCGACGATCATGTCATAGGCGGGCACGGTTAAAAATTCGGGGAAGGCGGGGGCTTTGATCAAGTCGCAGAAGAGGCGCGCCGCGTCTTCGTAACGTCCGTCGCGATAGGCCGCGTCGCCGGCGGCGTCGCGCAATTTGGCGAGTTCCTCGTCGAGCAGCGCGCCGCACAAGCCGGCGTCGATCGCGCGGCCGTCGTCGAGCCGGGCGCCGTGGCGGATCCATTGCCATACCTGGGCGCGGCTGATCTCGGCGGTGGCGGCATCCTCCATCAAATTGTACAGCGGAACGCAGCCGCTGCCGCGCAGCCACGCTTCGATATAGCCGATCCCGACATTCAAATTCTGGCGCAACCCGGCCTCGGTGATCGTCCCCATCGGCACCGCCAAGAGATCGGCGGCGGCGAAGTGCACGTCCTGACGCTTGCGGGCGATCTGGTTGGGCTGCGGCATCTCGCGGTCGAAAATCTCCCTGGCGATGCCGACGAGCCCGGGATGGGCGATCCAGGTGCCGTCATGGCCGTCGCCGGCCTCGCGCGATTTGTCGGCGCGCACCTTTTCCATCGCCGCCTCGTTGGCGGCGGGGTCGTTGCGGATCGGGATCTGCGCCGCCATGCCGCCCATAGCGTGGATTTCGCGGCGATGGCAGGTTTTGATCAGCGCCAGGCTGTAGCTGCGCAGAAAATGGCTGGTCATCGTCACCTGGCCGCGGTCCGGCATCACGCAGGCGGGGTCTTCGGCGAACTTTTTGATAAAGCTGTAGATGTAGTCCCAACGGCCGCAATTGAGCCCGGCCGAGTGGTCTTTCAATTCCCACAGGATCTCGTCCATTTCAAAAGCGGCCATTATCGTCTCGATCAACACTGTGGCGCGGATCGTGCCTTTTGGCAGGCCGAGCTGCGCCTGCGCCGAGAGAAACACGTCGTTCCACAGGCGCGCTTCGAGATGGCTCTCGATCTTTGGCAGATAGAAATAGGGGCCGGTGCCGCGCGCGAACAGTTCCTTGGCGTTGTGGAAAAAGAACAGGCCAAAGTCGAACAATGCGCCGGACATCGGCTCGCCATCGACGAAAAGATGCTTTTCCGGCAAATGCCAGCCGCGCGGACGCACGAACAACACCGCGGTCTTGTCGTTCAATAAATAATGCCGGCCGGTTTCGGGATCGTCAAAGGTGATGGCGCGGCGCACCGCATCCATCAAATTTGCCTGGCCGTCGATCATGTTGTCCCAGGACGGGGTGTTCGCATCCTCGAAATCGGCCATGAACACGCTCGCCCCGCAATTGAGGGCGTTGATCACCATCTTGCGGTCGGTCGGGCCGGTGATCTCGATGCGCCTGTCCCGGATGTCGTCGGGGATCGGCGCCACCCGCCAATCGCCGTCGCGGACCGCTTTGGTTTCGGAAAGAAAATCGGGTTTCCATCCGGTATCGAGGCGCTGCTGGATTTCGCCGCGCCGGTCGAGAAGGCGGCGGCGCTCGGCGGCGAATTCGCGCTCCAACCCGGCGAGAAAGGCGACCGCCGCCGGGGTCAGCACCTTCTCGTAGCCCGGTCGCATTTCGCCCTTGATTGCGACGCCCGCCGGTAGATCCAGGAACCCGGGTAGTTCGATGGTTTTGGCCATGGCAGATTCTCCCGCTGATCCGCATCTGCGCTCGGCGACAGCTGCCGCTGCGGCAGGCTGCCGACATCCAAAACCGCCTTCGGGCGCCCCCCTTGCCAACCTCGACTTATTCGCGCGTTTGCGCAGCCCGCCGATGCGGCGCGATTTGCAACGACAGCCATGCTTCCGACCTATGATGCAGTGCAGCATCGCACCGGTCAACCAGTCACCGCGGTTGAAGTGAAACTCGTGCCGCCGCAATTCGCGCAGCGGGATTGCCACCGCAACGGTTGTCTCGCGTTGTTGGGCGGCTTGTTGGCGGAGCGCGAAGCGCATCGCCCACGAGCACCTTGACAGACACGCCGAACGTCGCGTAAAGGTGCGAACATGTATGAGGTGGCGCAGATTCCGATGTCGACCTGCGGAGCTTGGCTTATCCCGAGCGAGGGGCTGAAGGAGGTTCGTTTGCGCTGAGCGATCTGCGCATATGCACGGTTTCCAGGGCCCCGCCGGACACGGACGGGGCTTTTGCTTTTCTGTCCAAGGTTCTGGCGGGTCCCTGCGATCGAAGGACGCGGGTCATGTTAGAGGTTCCTTGGCCGGATTTGGGCAAAGCCTTGGTCACCGGATTGCTGGCCGGTGGCGCGTCTATTGCGGTCCAATGCCTGGTGCCGTTCACGGTTCGGGCGTTGGCACGTCTTCGCAAACGCGGGGTCGGTGACGGTGCAATGCGCGTTGAACGCCGGCTTGCGGCGATCCTCGCGGCCGATGTCGTCGGCTACTCACGGCAGATGGTCGCCGATGAGGAAGGCACGCATACCCGTTTGCTGAGTTACCGGCGCGAGGTCATCGAGCCGAAGATTCGTGAGCATCGCGGCCGGATGGTCAAGAACACCGGCGACGGGGCACTCGTCGAGTTCGGCAGCATCGTCGATGCCGTCCGCTGCGCCTTGGAAATGCAGCGGGGGATTATCGCCCGCAACGCCGGGGTACTACCGACCCGGCGCATCGAACTGCGCATCGGCGTCAATCTCGGTGACGTTATCGTCGCGGCGGACGACATTTATGGCCACGGCGTCAACCTCGCGGTGCGTCTCGAAGGTCTTGCCCCACCGGGCGGCATCTGCATCTCCGCAGAGGCGTGGCGCCATGCACGCGGAACGATCGCCGCCGAGGTTATCGACCTTGGGGAGCAGCAGCTCAAGAACATCGCCGATCCGGCGCACGTCTATACCATCGCGCCCGCGGCCTGAACTCTGCCACCGCCGGCCCAGGGCGTGTCCCCGGGCCGGCCTCTCGACCGCGACGCGATCGCCATCCTCGGCCCATCCACATTCTCGGCGCCGGCTCCTCGGTTGGGAGGTCCGTCAACTTGCGGCGTCGATCAACAGCGAGCGAAACCAAAGATGGGCCGGCGCGCGCGCGTTGCGCCGATGCCATGCCATCGACACCGTCACCGCGAGATCGATCGGCAGCGGGCTGATGTGAAAGCCGGCAGCGGCGATGCGCCGGGCGGTTCGCTCGGGCACGGTCGCGATCAGGTCGGTCGCCTCCAGGACCGCTGGCAGCGCCAGATAGGTGGCAACCAGCAGCTGGATGCGCCGGCCGAGCCCGAGTGCAGCGAGCGGGCGGTCGACGGCGCCCGTCGTGTCGCCGCGCGGCGAGACCAGCACATGCCCCAAACCCGCATAAGCCTCGACCGACAACGGCTGCGCCAAGTGCGGATGCCCGCGGCGGGCGACGACGACAAACGGGTCTCGGAACAAGATTCTTGATTCGAAGCGCTGCGGCAGGCCGTCGACGAGCCGCGCGCCGAGATGGGCGACGGCGACATCGACGGTCTCGCGATCGAGCCGCTCGGGCGCCTCGGCGCCGGTGGTCGGGACGAGCCGCAAGGTCGCTTTCGGCGCGGTTCGGCTAAAGGCTTGGGCGAGATGCTCGACCAGCGGGACCTCGGCATATTCGGCCATGCCGGCAGTAAAGATGCGCTCGCTCAGCGCCGATTCGAAACTCGTGCCGGGGTTCAGCGCCGCGTCGATATGATCGATCGCGGTCGACACCAAGGGCGCGATCTCGCGTGCCCGGGCAGTCGGCTCCATCCCGCCTGGACTGCGGACAAATAAATCGTCGGCGAACAGATCGCGTAAACGCGACAGCGCATGGCTCATCGCCGGCTGCGACAGACCGATGCGCCCGGCGGCGCGGGTGACCGCGCGCTCGGTCATCAAGGCGTCGAACGCTTTCAAGAGGTTCAGGTCGACGGCGCGGATATCCATGACGCTCATGATTGTCATATGATCAATCGATTGGATAAATAGCCAAGATCGCGCGAAATACCAGAGCCGAACCCCGCCTGGAGGGTGCGATGACTACCGACCGTTCGCCCTTGCCGTTGCGCGCTCTTGCGTTTGGCGCGACTTGGTCGGGTCGCCTCCGGGTCAAATCGGAGCCTTTTGATGACCCCTGTCGCCAGCGCTGTTTGGTGCATGGTCTTCGCGTTGGCAATATTGGCGGTGCTGATGCTCGAACGGTGGATCACAAAGCTCGAAAAGGACCAGCGCCGGAGATGACGGTGAGCCTCGATGACACCCGGCCCTTGGCGCATCGCTTCGCCGGTGCCGCGCGGATGCCGTTTCGAAAAGCGCGGGCCTTGGTCCGCCGGCAACAGCGTAACCGCGGCAAGCTTGCTGGTCTTATGCCCAACGTTGGCGTACTCTCTGCGCCGTTTCGCCGACTGGGAGAGGCGTGATGGGTGTGCGTAGCGGCAAGCAATATTTGGCGGGGCTGCGCGAGCAGGAGCGGGAGGTTTGGCTCGGCGGCGAGCGCGTCCGCGACGTGACCGCGCATCCCGGGCTGAAGGGCGGCGCCCGCGCCATCGCCTCGCTCTACGACCAGCAATGCGACCCGAAATTCCGCGACGCGATGACCTATGTCTCGCCGACATCAGGCGAGCGGGTCGGTCTCTCCTTCATTATTCCGCGCACCCGCGAGGACCTCGAACGGCGCAGCGCGATGATGCTGAACTGGGCGCGCACCACCTGCGGCATGATGGGCCGCTCGCCCGATTTCATGAACGTGACCTACGCCGCCTGGGCTGGGGCATCCGAGTTTTTTGCGCAGGGCCGGCCCGAATTCGGCGAGAACATGGCCCGTTACTATGAATACATCCGCGAGAACGACCTGACCCTGACCCATTCCCTGATCAACCTGCAGCGTAGCCGCACCGCTTCGGGTGTGTTCAACCTGCAGGAGGGGACGGCGCTCGAGGTCGTGCGCGAAACCGATGCCGGCATCGTCGTGCGCGGCGCGCGGATTCTCGCGACCTTGGGGCCGCTTGCCGACGAGATCGGGGTCTATTCGCCGCGCATGGGCCGCCATACCGAGAGCCACAGCCCGTTCGCGCTGAGCTTTGCGATCCCGTGCGGTGCTGCAGGGCTCAAATTCCTGTGCCGCGACAGCTTCGACCAAGGGCGCTCGCATTTCGACCAGCCGCTCGGCTCGCGCTTTGAGGAGATGGACTGCATCGTCTTTTTCGACGACGTGCTGGTGCCGTGGGAACGGGTGTTTCTGTTGGGCGACGTCGATCGGCTCAACGCCACCGCGCACGCGACACATTCCTCGGTCCACTCGGCGCATCAAGGCGCGGCGAAGAACCTCGCCAAGTGCGAGTTTGTGCTGGGCACCGCGTTGCTGATGACCCAGACCCTCGGCAACGGCCATCTCCCCAATGTCGAGGAGCGGATCGGTGAGTTGATGCTGACGACGCAATTGACGCGGGCCTGCATCCGCGCCGCCGAGGCCGACGCCAAGCTCGACGAGTGGGGCGTCATGTGCCCCGACCCGCTGATGGCGGAAAGCCCGCGCAACCTGTTCATGAACGCCTATCCGCGGATGATCGAGATCCTGCAATTATTGGGGTCGTCGAGCTTTATGCTGACCCCGAGCGAGGCGGATTTCAAAGGCCCCTTACAGGCCGATATCGAGCAATACCTGGCGACCGACGCCACACCAGCGAAAGAGCGGGTGAAGTTGTTCCGGCTCGCCTGGGATCTAGCTGGTAACGCCTTCGGCAGCCGCCAGGTATTGTACGAGCGCTTTTTTGCCAGCGACCCGCTGACCAGGGCGCGGGCGCTCGCCTCGATCTACCCGAAAAAAGAGGTCATGGATCGCGTCCTCGAATTTCTCGGGCGTGACGACGACAATCTGTGAAGGAGGAAAAGATGACCATAAAGCCAAAGTATCTCGGACACGTCAACGTCTTTGTCCGCGACGCCGACCGCTCGAAAAAATGGTACGAGGACGTGCTCGGCCTGCACACCTATGAATATCGTCCGGGCTGGGCCGCCTTTATGTCGGCCGACCGCGAGCAGTCGCACGAGGTGGCGCTTATGCAATTGGGGCCGAACGCGCCGTTGCAGGAGAAGGGCCAGGTCGGCCTGAATCACATGGCCTGGCGCCTCGAGAGCCTCGACGACCTGAAGGAGTTTTATCAGCACCTCAAGGAAATAAACGTCCCGATCGGCCGGGTCGCCGACCACGGCATCTCGCTCGGGATCTATCTGCGCGACCCCGACGGCAATGGCGTCGAAGTCTATTACGAGATGCCGCGCTCCGAGTGGCCGCATGAAGACCATGTCTTCACCCGCGAATTGATGGGCGACGGCCGCTTCCCCGGCCCCTGGGACGCCGAGCTCGAAGCCCAGCGCGCCGCCGCGCAGTAATCGCAGTTAGCTGCTGCTGTCGAACGAAAGAATATCCCTTGGCCGGGCTTGACCCGGCCATCCACGCCTTCAAACCGGGCACGCAAGGCGTGGATACGCGGGTCAAGCCCGCGCACGGGGATTGGAAAATGACGTAGCGATGCGATCGGTACCAATGACGGACCGGGATGATCGGATAACCCGCCTGCTGCTGAAGCAGGAAATCGAGGAGTTCCTCTATCACGAAGCGGAGCTCCTCGACGAACGGCGCTACGAAGACTGGCTCAAGCTGATCGCCGACGACATCCGCTACTGGATGCCGATGCGGCGCAACGTCAAAGTCGGCGAGCACGCGCGCGAGTTCACCCGCGCCGACCACGACATCAACTGGTTCGACGAGGGCCGCGAGACTTTGGACCGCCGCGTCCGGCAGATCATGACCGGCATCCATTGGGCCGAGGAGCCGGTCTCGCGCATCACCCACATCGTCTCGAACGTGCAGTTGCGCGAAGCGACGCCGTCGGTCGGCGACGCCGCCGAGGTCGCGGTCAAATCCCGCTTTCTGGTCTACCGCAACCGGGTCGAGACCGAGACCGACATCCTGGTCGGCAAGCGCGAGGACCGTCTGCGTCGCGTTGGCGAGAGCTGGCAGATCGCCCACCGCAAGATCATCCTCGACCAGAACGTACTCTTGACCAAAAACCTGACTTTCTTCTTTTAGATGACTCGTGGTTATTTTCGACCAAGCGTGCTCCTAAACCTGAGGTTTTCTCTTAGTGTAGCGATGCGCGCTTCATTCACCTTCCACCTCCCCGGCGCAAGCCGGGGTCCACTCGGGCCGTGGGACCCGACCCTCGCCGGAAGGCGAAATCAACGGGAGAAGGCTCCGGTGATTACAGACAATGTGTATTCGCCCAGGGCTGGTCGAATTGGGCAAGCACGCGTAAGGCGGAAAGCCCCGGCGACAGCGGCAGCGGTCGCCGATGGCTAATAGCGCTTTTCTGATCCGCCCTACGATTGCCACGCTAGAGCCCGCGTCACGTTTCTCCCGGTAACTGGCGAGCCGGCCATGGCTGAAATGGTGGCCAATGCTCTGGGCGTGGCACATTATCCGGAAGCCATGTTGCAGCATCGCCAATCGCTTTCTTGAGGCTAATGCCTTTGAGATTCGCGTTCACGAGGTAGGCGCCTTCGAAATGCGCAGCCTCAACGTTGGCTGATTCGAGGTTCGCACGTCGGAGGTGGGCGCCTTCGAGATCCGCCCCTCGAAGAAAGCTGCCAGAGAGATTTGCACCCTGTAGGCTGGTGCCTTTGAGGCATGCCTCAGCGAGGCTAGCACCTTCAAGACATGCTGCCCGCAGGTGTGCTTCTCTTAAATCCGCATGTTCCAGGTGAGCGCCCCTTAGTTGCGCACCCTGGAGATCCGTGTCTGCCTAAGATCACCGTATTCAAGGTGCAAACCGACGAGATTGGCGCCCCGAAGGTCGGTTCCGCTCAAGTCAAAGAACCTATTTTCTTTCTTCTCCTGGTTTTGCTCGAGTACCAGCCGGCGAACGATCACAGCCAGTACGGCCGCAATATCGGTTGGAAGCCTCTTCTTGCGCCCCTGTAATTGATAGCTGTTGTTATAAAGAAAGTCGATCTCGCCCGCAGTCAGCGTTCTTCCGTCACCAGATAATGCCGCTCCAACCGTGTCTCCTCGTCGTGCTCGCTCTCGAAGAAAAGCAGCGAGCGTTTCCATAATTATCCAATAGTCGTCCGGACTCTCCCGCGAGATACGTTCCAAGGTATAGATGCCGCCGAGCCTTTCCTCGATCTTTTCGCTCGCAAGCTGTGCCACGGCTCTGCTGTAGCTCTCGGAGATTCGCCTTTGCCGATCTGCTTCAGTTTGAGCGAAGTGTCGCATCAGGGCGATCCAGGCTGCGACAGCCGCGACTGCGGCGGTGAACTGCTTGAGGATCAACAACAGGAGCACTATGGCAGTACCGGCAGCAACGAAGACCGCTCGCCGGCTCTCATTCCGCACCCGCTTCACGCGTTCGAATTGGAGAGTTGTCCATTCCCAAATCAGCAATACGTATTTCTTTATCATTTTCAGCCGGGAGAGCATCTATAAGCCTCGAAATCGAACAGATCTCGCTGCACCACTTCGCCCAATCCGTCGTGGCAGAATTGTCCGCGCATGGGATCAGCCCTTGATTTTGCGCGAATGCGGGTGCGGGCCGCCCAACAATGCCGCGAAGGCGACGACGGCCGGCGCGGCCTGTCCCAATGTTCTTCGCATCCGATCCCCTGTTGAGCAAAGTCCTCATTGGATTATAGCGCTGTCGGCGCCTCCGCTCCACTCCACCCGCGTGCAGGCGCTGGCGTCTCTGCGTTACCGGCCATAACATGGGCGAGCAGAATAGGAGAGCGCGGCGATGAATGCGGCGGCAGCGGGGTATCGGCCGGGCATGGTCGATCTGAGCCAAGGGCGGATCAGCCGCGAGATCTTTGTCAACGAGGCGATCTACACGCAGGAGCAGGAGCGGCTCTTTGCCCGCGCCTGGCTCTTTGTCGGCCATGAGAGCCAAATCCCGAACCCGGGCGACTTCTTTGTCTCCGGCATGGGCGAGGAGGGGGTCATCCTGTGCCGCGACCGCGCCGGCGAAATCCACGTCTTTCTGAATTCGTGCCGGCACCGCGGCATGAAGGTGTGCCGCTACGACGAGGGCAACACCCCGGTCTTCACCTGCCCCTATCACGGCTGGAGCTACTCGACCGACGGCAAATTGGTCGGCGTGCCCTATTTCCGCGAGGCCTACCATTCGACGCTCGACCGGTCGCAATGGGGTCTGGTCGAGGTCGCGCAGCTTTGCAACTACAAGGGCGCGATCTGGGCGACCTGGGACCCGGCGGCCCCGTCCTTCACCGAATATCTCGGCGATTTCGCGCGCTATCTCGACCTGACATTGGAAACCTGGGACGGGGAGACAAGCGGTGTCGAAGTCCTCGGCGGCATTCAAAAATGGCTGATCCCGTGCAACTGGAAATTCCCGGCGGAGAATTTCAGCGGCGACAGCTACCACAACATCAGCCACCGCTCGGTCGACCTCGTCGGCATCGGGCCGTCGGGCAGCGGGCGGCGCGACATGCAGGAACGGCAGATGGCGCGCCGGCTGCAGGTGTCGTTTTATGATCGCGGGCATCAAACCGGGGTTTATGTATTGCCGCAAGGTGAGCCGACCCCGCCCGCTTACAGCCACTCTCCGGTCGTCTCGGAGTATTTCGCGCATTGCGAGGAACAGCGCCGCCGCCGCAAGGGCGAGTGGGGGCGGGTCATCGGCAGCCCCGGCGAAGTCTTTCCCAACATCGCGCTGCATCCGCGCCAGCCGCGCACGATCGCGGTGTGGCATCCGCGCGGCGCCCATCAGACCGAAGTCTGGCGCTGGTATTTTGTCGACAAGGCCGCACCGCAAGAGGTCAAGGATTTCCTGCGCGACTATTACATCCGCTATTCCGGGCCTGCCGGGCTGACCGAGCAGGACGACATGGAAAACTGGAACTACGCCCATGCCGCGAGCCGTGGGGTGATCGCGCGGCGTTTTCCCTACAGCTACGAGCAGGGGCAGGGGTTCGAGGTCGAGAATTTCGAATGGCAGGGGTTGCGCGTCCCCGGCACGGTGATGGACATCACCGACGCCAAATCCAGCGAACACAACCTCAGAAACCTCTATCGCCGCTGGACCGAGTTCATGGAAGCCGACAATTGGGACGAGCTCGCGACCTGGCGCCGAGGCAATGCCGGCATCGCGCGGGCCGCCGAATGAGCGAACTCGTCAACACAAGGGCGTTGATCCCCGGCATGCAAATCGTATTGGTCGACGGTGCGGTCGCCGAAGTGGTGTCGAACCCGCTCGACGGTGTGTGGGTGTTCGCGCGCTACCTGTCCTCGCCGGTCGATCCGTCGGTCGTCGGCAGCGAAGAGATGATCTTTGCCCAGGACATCGCCGAAATCCGCGCCGCGCCGTAACCAGCAAAACGGCGCCGCCCTGCCCTATTAGGAGCAGTTTCCCGTGTGATTGCGAGCGAAGCGAAGCAATCTCGGGCCGCCGAGCGACCGTTAATTCGAGATTGCTTCGTCGCGGAGCCTGTCCTCGGGCCGGCGCAGCCGGACCCGTGGGCTCCTCGCGATGACAGCGTGGCAAGGTGGTCGAAATCTGATCCCAGCACTGGCGGGCGCGGGAAGTGGCTCGGGGCGTTTCGGAAACGACGCTGTCAG
>Ga0210398_10002939_pt1 | contig 16436 bp, 15 predicted proteins | sample IncBWC4OmetaG_FD_161047 | JGI IMG/M metagenome (GOLD analysis project Ga0210398, IMG submission 161047) | Forest soil microbial communities from Barre Woods Harvard Forest LTER site, Petersham, Massachusetts, United States - Inc-BW-C-4-O | ecosystem: Environmental > Terrestrial > Soil >... | reverse complement strand
AACTCGGCATCCCGCTCTCGCAGACCACCGAGACGGGGCTGGTCACTGAACAGGCGGGCGCGCTGGTCGAGGCTCGCGAGGGAGTCACCACCGGGATCTCGGCCGCCGATCGCGCGCGCACCATCCAGGTAATCGGAAATCCTAAATCCACCACTGCCGATATCGTCATGCCGGGCCATATCCTGCCGCTGATGGCGCTGACCGGCGGTGTCATGATGAGGCTTGGCCGGGCCGAGGGTGCGGTCGACCTGATGAAGTGCGCCGGGCTGCGGCCCGCGGCGGCGCTGTGCGCAATCCTCGATGAGGATGGCGAGATGGCGGCGCTGCCGGCGCTGCGCAAATTTGCCGAAAAGCAATCGATACCGGTAGTTGTAACCCGCGATCTCATTTCGCATCGCTTGACCAACGAAGTGCTGGTGCAGCGTGTGTCGAGCGTCCCGTTCGCGATCGAGAATGGTGACTTCCAGGCCGTCATCTTCAGGAACATCGTCGATGGCCGCGAACATCTCGCATTGGTCAAGGGCAATGTCGGCGGAGGACGGCCGGCGCTGGTGCGCCTTCATTCGGAATGTCTCACCGGTGATGTCTTCGAGTCCGCACGATGCGACTGCGGCGAGCAACTCGAGGAGTCGATCCATAGAATCCTCGAGTCGGAAGCGGGCGTGATTATCTATCTGCATCAGGAGGGGCGCGGAATCGGGCTGGGCAACAAAATTCGCGCCTACGCGCTGCAGGACGGTGGGCTCGACACGGTCGAGGCGAACCTGCAGTTGGGCTTCGAGGAAGACCTGCGCGATTACGGGATCGGCGCACAAATCGTGCGCGACCTCGGCATCGGCGAGGTGCGGCTGCTGACCAACAATCCGCATAAGATCGATAGCCTGAGGCGCTACGGAGTGAATGTGATGCGGGTGCCACTCGAGGTGGAACCGCACAAGGGCAACATCGGGTACCTGCGCACCAAGAAAGAAAAGCTGGGCCATCTCTTCTCGGACCTCAAACTGATAACCTAAGTGAGCGGGACGCTTAGGCGGCCCGAGTTATATGGGTAGCAGACACATGGGCCGCGAGCTCGCGCTCAAGGCCCTTTATCGAATCGATATATGCGGCGGCGCCTCGAGCGATGACCTCGCGGCGTTGTTCGAGACTGTCACCACCGACAGCCAGATGCGGGTGTTCGCCAATGCGCTGATTGAAGGCGTGCGCAAGGACGAGCGTGACCTCGACAAGCAAATCGCGGACGCGCTTGAGCATTGGTCGGTGAAGCGCCTGTCGCGGGTCGATCACAACATCCTGCGGATGGCGGTGTTCGAGATGCTGCACCTGGAAGATGTCCCGACGCGCGTGACCATCGATGAGGCAATCGAGCTCGCGAAGACCTACGGTGATGAGGGTTCGGGCCGCTTCGTCAATGGAGTCCTCGACCATATTGCGGAAATAAATAAACTTAAAGGAAAAGGTGAGGATCGCCCGCCGGCGAAACATGACTAGGCGGCCGCCGATCTGTGGATTGATGCTCGCGCTGGCCGCGATGTTTTCCGCATCGGGGTGTGGCTATTCCTTCGGCGCCTCGGGCACCAACCTGCCGGCCAGCGCGCAGACTATCTATGTCGAGCGCTTCGACAATAAAACCCGTCAGACCGGCCTCAACGACGAATTCATGATCTATCTGAAGGATGAGATCGCCAGCCACAAGCGCTTGACCATAGTCGATAGCCCCGCACAGGCGGACCTCGAGCTGACGGGGATCATCACCCAAACGCTCAGCGTCCCCAATGCTTTCAACTCGGTCCTGGAACCGACGCAATATGGCGAGACGCTGGTTGTACGCTCATGGCTGCACGACCGTCACAGCGGGAAGTTGCTCTGGAGCGTCAACCAAATGAGCGATACCGAGAACTATGGGACCGTCTCGCAGAATGTCGTGAATACCACGCCATCGTTCCTGCAGCAGAACCTGCGCTCCAACGACATTGCGAGGATGAGCGATATCCAGACTGCCGAAACCCAGGAGCGCGGCTCGCGCACCCAGATGATGCAGACCCTCGCCGCGCATATGTACGACTCGATGGCGACCGGTTTCTAGCGGTCGTTTGCAAGGCGAACGATGCCGGTCGAGAACGCGCTCGGATTCCTTCGCATCGTCGAGATCGCCAAGACGCTGCCTGCCGCGATTCTCATCGCCGGACCGCAGGCGTTTCTGCGCGAGTACCTCGTCGATGCGATCGCGCGCCGGCTGACGCGCGAAGGCCTCCAGTATCGCACCTTCCAGATCGCCAATGCCTCGGACTTCGCGTCGGTGGTGGAGGAGCTTCGTGCGCCCGACCTTTTCGCGCCGAAACGGATGCTGGTCTGCCGGGTCATGCGCTCGTTTCGCGATCGCGGTGGGGATGAAAATACGCCGGCCGATGACTCAACGGAAAAGGAGACTCGCGGTGGCGACGCGGGTCTCATCGGCGCGGTCACCGAGGCACGTGCGCCCAACCATCTTGTGATCGTCTATGACAAGGATGCGGCGCCGGCGAAGATTCGGCGCGCTGCCGAGAGCGCCGGTATCCTCGTGAATTGTCTGCGCCCGTTCGACAATCAGCTTCCGCAGTACACGCAAAGCTTCGCGCGCGCTCTCGACTTGAAACTTTCCCAGAGCGCCGCCGAGCTGCTAATCGCGCGGCATGGCGGCGATCTTTCCGCCGTCGCCAATGCACTCGGCAAGCTCGCGATTCTCCTGGAGAAGGGAGCGTCGATCGAGGCTGCGGATTTGTCTGAGCAGGGGCCCTCGAAGCTGCCCGAGCCGTTCGAAATCGCCGAGAGCCTGTCGGCGGGGAAGACTACCGCGACGCTGGCGCAACTGACGCGCGCGCTCGCAGGTGGACGCGACCCTTTCGAACTCCTCGCGGTCGAGTTTATCCCGGTGATGCGCCGGATGATGCTCGCGGCGTCGATGCTGGCGGCGCGCAAGAGCACCTACGACATCGCAGGCGCCCTCGGCTTCGGGCCGAGCAGCCCGCTCGCGACGCGTGCAATCGATGGGGCGAAACGGTTCGGCCTGGCGCGGCTGCAACGCGCGTATCAGCGGGCGAGCGAACTCGACGTGGGTTTCAAAAATGGCGAGATCAAGGACCGCGCCGAGGCATTATCGGCGCTGGTGCTCGATCTGACGTCGCAATAGCCACAAAATGAAAGCTGCGACGCCCGCCAAGACGCCGCAGCTTTGAAACTTCGCTCGCTACGCTTTAGCGGCGTGGGTTTTGTGGAACTGCGCCGAAAGACGCCCGATTTTGCGGCTCGCGGTGTTGCGATGCAGCTTGCCTTTGCTGGCGGCCTTGTCCAGTGCGGCAATCGCGGCGCGCAGTTTTTCCTGCGCCGCGGCGGCGTCGGTCGCGACGATCGCTTCGGCTGCGACTTTTACCGCGGTGCGGACTTGGGTCCGGGCTTTGCGGTTATGTTCTCGGCGCTTGAGATTCTGCCTCTGGCGCTTCTCTGCTGATGGGTGAACGGGAATATGCGGCATGGTCTATCGTAGCTAACAGCCGCAGCGCCTCGGGTCAATACGATCAGCGCCCCATGACACTGGTGCAGTTTGAAAGGAATTCGCTTCCCCGTTCCCTCGGCGAAGGATCATGAAAACCCGACCGCGACCATGAGAACCAAAGCATCGCGGATTTCAACGGGGCGTTCGCGAACGCCCGCTAAAATCAGCGCCCTGCGCGGGATGAATGTAGCAGGTTCGGCCACTTTGTTTCCGCCCGCAACATCGGAGTCCTTGCAGGCGGACGCCAGCGGCTGTATTCGCTAGAGCAGAACCTTCCCGAGGAGATGAGCATCGTGGCAAACTTTGATGAAATAAAGGGCGCCTGCTTCTGCGGCGCGAATCAGTTCGCGATTACGCAACCCGCGGTGGAAACCCATCATTGCCATTGCTCCGTCTGCCGGCGGCTTCAGGGCGCCGCTTTCGTTACGCTCGCGATTTTTCCCAAAGCGGGTTTTCGATGGACCAAGGGCGGCCAGCTGGACACCTTCAACAGTTCCGACAAGGTCCATCGCAATCGATGCAAAAGCTGCGGCTCGCCGTTGACGATCAATCTCGATGCGCTGCCCGATGTAGTTGCGGTGAGCAGAGCGTGCATCGATCCCAAGGCCAACGATGGCCATCCCGCCGCGACCCTGCGCCATGCTTTCTGGCCCGACCGGGTGCCATTGCTCGAACTGCATGACGACCTGCGCAAGACCGACGGCTTCGACGGGTGAGGACCTTGCGTGGAAAAACCTCGCCCTCGCGAGAAACCTGTCGAAATGAATTCTGGAAAGCGGGTTGGACTCGAGGGTCCGGGCTATCTCCCGTATCCACCTCTTGATGGCCCCGGCATCACGGCACGCGTTGCGGTCGCGGCCTCCTGCGCGACCCTGCGCCGTGCTTCAAGTACCCGCGCAGCTTGAAAGCACGAGCAAGTAGCAGCCCACGATCGCGAGCGCGGCGGGGTAGCGGAGCTTCATTTATCTTCCCTCGATAAGCGCTTGGCTTCCTGCCAAAGGTTTTCGAGTTCCTGCGGCGACATCTGCTTGAGGTCGAGGTGGCGCGAGGTGGCGAGGCGCTCGACTGCTTCGAAACGGCCGACGAATTTGTCGCACGCGCGCCGCAGCGTTTCCTCGGCATTATGACCGATGAAGCGCGGCGCATTCGCGAGCGCCAGCAGCATGTCGCCGAGCTCAGATGCGAGCGCATCGTTGTCGCCTTGCGCGAGAGCGGCTTCCGCCTCGTCGAGTTCCTCGCGAACTTTTTTCAGCACCTCACGGACGTTCTGCCAATCCATTCCTTTGCGGCGCGCTTTTTCGCCGAGCTTTTCCGCGCGCATCAGAGCGGGCAACCCGCGACCGGTCTGGCCGAGGCCGGGATCTTTTCCGGCATCTTTTTTTTCTGCGGCTTTGACCTTGTCCCAAATGGATAAGACCTGGTCGACATTTTCCGCTTTCGCGTCGCCGTAAATGTGCGGATGACGCCGGATCAGTTTTTCGGCCGCGTCGCGCGCCACTTTTTCGAGGCTGAAGCGCGATTCATCTTCGGCCATCACTGCGACGAACAGCGACTGCACCAGCAGATCACCCAGTTCCTCCGCGATGTCAGAATTGTCATTCGAGGCGATCGCGTCGGCCGTCTCGTACGCCTCCTCGATAACGTGGTGCGGGGTGCTCGTGACGCTCTGCTCGCGATCCCAGGGGCATTCGGCGCGCAGCTTGCGAATGACCTCGAGCAGCCGCGCCAGCTCGCGCAGTTCAGCCAGCTTGCGTTGTTCAGCCAGCTTGCGTTGTTCAGCCAGCTTGCGTTGTTCAGGATGTTCGGGGTTGGCGCTCATCGCGTCACGCTCGTGCGACGAAAATTCCCGTGTCTTTGCTGATGTGGAATGCGCCGCGCTCGGCGATTTCCTTTTCGAAGAACGATCGTAAGGCCGCGATCTTCTCCGCGCTCACCCGCGAACGCATGCGGGTGGAGTTGATGTAATCGATCAGCGGGGCGGCCTCGGTGACGACGAGACTGTCGGGATAACGCAGAACCTCGACCTTCGGAAAGCACGCGCGCATCGGTTCGAGGCCGGTTTCGAGGCCGAAATGTGCGGCGGAGTTGCTGATCGGCCTTTCGAGGAAGCGCTCTGCGGCCTGGTTAAACTCACGCATGTTGGAGAAGCTGAAGGTCGCCGCATAGCAGGCGCCGCCGGGCCTAAGGACGCGGCGAAACTCGCGCAGCGCAGCCGGTACATCGGGTACGTGATAGAGCATGTGATTGGCAACGATCGCATCGAAGGTCGAGTTCGCAAAGGGCAGCGCTTGGGCGTCGAGCTGCGCGGCCTCGAAATGGCGACCGATCGGCGCTAGCGCCGCCAGTCCGTCGCGCAAAATGCCATCTGAAAAATCCGACAGCACAATGCGCCATCCATTTGGAATGCGATCGCGATTGCGCAGCCACATTTGGGCGGTGCCGGTGCCGACTTCGAGCACGCGCGCGTCATCCGGTAGCGTCATATGGTCTAAAATCCAGCGGAAGATCCCATAGCGATTGGTGCTGAACCGTGCATGCAGGCGCATGCGCGCGTTGAGATTCGTTCCGTCCTTATATTGCTCACGAAGCGCTTGGGTAGTGGCGTTCATCGAGCGCGATTCTAGCACGCGCACATGATGTGAGAACGTTTTGGCGATAATCGGGTGGGCGTGTTAGATCGTTCGCATGGGAAATGGAATCACTCAGGCCAGCGTTCCTCGACGACGTCAATTCGGTGCGCCGCTTCCGCACGAGGGTGAAAACGGATTGTTCTCGGAATCATGGTTTCCGATTTGTCTCTCGCGCGAGCTCCTGGCGGGAAAAATTCTCGGGGTCGATTTTCTCGACGGGCGCGTGGTCGCGTATCGCGGCGAGAACGGCGAAGCGCGCGTGATGAGCGCCTACTGCTCGCATGTCGGCGCCGATTTGTCGGTCGGCGACGTCCAGGGCGACACCATCCGCTGCGCGTTTCATCATTGGCGCTATGACGGCAACGGCGTGTGCGTCGCGACCAAGGTCGGCGATCCTCCGCCGAAGGCCGCCTGTCTGTTCAAATTTCCTACCTGCGAGCGGCATGGAATTGTGTTCGCATATAATGGCGAGCATCCGCGTTTCGAGGTCCCGGATTTTCCCTACCCCGATTCCGAACTGGCAATGAACGTGTCGGTCATGCCCGATGACGTCCCGACCGATCCGTGGGTGCTCAGTTGCAACACCCCCGATATGCAGCACATTAAGGCCCTGCACAGCATAACCTTCGAGCAGGAGGACCCTCATGACAGCGTCGAATGGACCGATCATTCGATGTTGTACGATTTCAAGGGACGTCACGCGTTGGGCGAACCGATCGATTATCGCGTCGGCATTTACGGGAACAACATCTATTACCAGAGCGGTACTATCGAGGGGCGATGGTTCGGCGCCATGACGCCGTTTGCGTTGCCGCGTCCCGGGCACACCCGCGTCTTTGCGATTCTCGCGGCGAGAAAAGATGAGGGCGATGAAGCTTCGACGAAGGCCTTTCTTCGCGCCGTCACCGAGCTCGAGATGAAGGTGGTGGGCGAGGATATTCCCATCGTCAACACCATTCACTTCCGGCCCGGCACGCTGACCAGGAGTGATCGCACGCTGGCGCGGTTTTTCCAGTACCTGCGCGACTACCCACGCTGCCATCCGTCGGCGGAGTTCATTACCTGAGCCGTGATTTGGCCTATTGCATTTCAGTTCGGTGACCGTGAACATCGTCACGGCTCGTCAGCATTGACTCTGTGGTGAACATGCGACGCCGATCGCACGCAGGCTAAAGCCTGTCCCATTCAACAGTTCGGGAGGGTGCTCGTGGAATCAAGGATAATGTCAGTACGGTTCAGGAAGATTGGTACCGCGGCCGTTTTTGCAGCGGCTATCTTCGCCATCGCTGCCGTATCGGCGCGTGGCGCCGGGACGCAAACCTGGAATATCGATCCGGTGCACTCCAATGTCACCTTCAGCGTCCGTCACATGATGCTGTCCGACGTGAAGGGTGGGTTCGATAAATTTTCCGCTACCGTCACCGCGAACGATGACGATCCGAAGTCGGTTGAGATCGATGCGACCATCGATGCGACCTCGGTCGACACCCATTCGGAGAAGCGCGACAACCATCTCAAGAGTCCCGACTTCCTCGACGTCAAGAAGTACCCGACCATCACTTTCAAGTCGGTGAAGATCGAGCCGGACGGCGACGGCAAATGGAAAGTCACCGGCGACCTGACGCTTCACGGCGTGACCAAGCCGGTGGTGCTCGAGGTGACGGGCCCAACGCCCGAAGTGCAAGTCATGGGAAGCACACGCCGCGGAGCTTCGGCCACCACCACCATCAATCGCCAGGATTTCGGAGTGTCGTTCAACAAAACGCTCGATTCCGGCGGGTTGGTGGCCGGTAACGAGGTCGCGATCTCGATCGATGTCGAAGCAGTCAAAGCAAAGTAGGGGTGCGATGAAACTCGAATTCGGTTTTCAGTTGGCGAACATGGAGCCGGCGCGGATCCGCGATCTTGCGCAAGCCGCCGAGGCGCTCGACTACGACTACATCGTGTTTCCCGATCACATCGTGCTGGAAGGCCCGGAACGCCAGCACGATCCCCATGGGCTGGCGTGGGATACGGTGTCGGTCGCGGCTGCGGTGATCGCGGCGACCAAAAAAATCCGTATCGGCCACCTGGTGCTATGCAATCTGTTTCGTCATCCCGCGATTACCGCCCAGAGCCTGATGACACTTGATCATCTCAGCAATGGCCGCTTGCTCGCGGGTCTCGGTAGCGGATGGACCGAGACGGAATTCCAGATGACGGGGATTCCCTTTCCTCCGATCGCTGAGCGGTTGCGCATGTTGGATGAGGCGCTGACCGTGATCAAGTCGTTATGGACGAAAGAGCAGACCACCTTCGAGGGCGAGTTCTATCACCTTAACGATGCAATCCTCTGGCCCAAGCCGATTCAGAAGCCGTGCCCGCCGATCATCGTCGGAGGCGGCGGTAAGGGTCTGCTGCGCGTCGCCGCCAAGCACGCCGACTTCGTCAACATTAGTCCGGACGCGGGCAAGCAGGGACATATCTCGCTGGCGAACGTGAAAGAGATGACGGACGCGAGCTACCAGGAAAAGATCCAGTTCCTGCGCGAGGAAGCCAAACGCAACGGGCGCGATCCGAACGCCATTCGCATCAGCAGCTTTCTGTTCGCGTTTAACCTCACCGACACGCCCGCGGCCGCGCGTCAGATGGCCGAGGCGATGGCGCCGATGTTTCAGATGAGTGCGGACGAGGTGCTCCGCTCACCGCTGGTGTTGATCGGAACCCCCGAGGAATGCGTGGTGGAGTTGAAACGGCGCATTGAGAAGTGGGGCGCGACCCAGTTTCTCTTCAGCGCGTTTGGCGCCATCGATGAGAAGATGATGCGGCGTCTGAAGGAAGAAGTCATCGCCCATCTGTAGGTCGAGCGGCGGCGCTTTGTGCCTGAACGGGATAGGGAAACAGCGAGCGCACCAGCGGTGTGAGCTCGCGCTCCGATGGTGACTCGCCGCCGAAGTCCGACATGATCGCGCGCATGTCCTCGCCGGTCCCGGTCGGTTCTGCGAGAATGAACGGGATGTGGCTATCCTGCTCGCATGCGCTGCCGTGCCAGGTGTAGTGGGTGACTCCGGCGAAGTAGTAGCGATCCTCGATAGGAACATTCATGCACGCGCGCGGCAGCAGCAGTATATCGCCGGCGCGATTTCCATAGGGACCGGCGCTCAGCCAGTTCATCCGCTGCTCGAGGTCTACCAGGTCCGGCCGTGGATGCGCTTGCAAATATTCATGGATGGGCACCAGGTTATTGCCATCGAAGACCATGTAGGGAAGCGCGTTCTGACCACCCCGGACGCCGGGTCGCGCGAAGATTAGATCGAGCGTGCCCTTCAGCTTGGCGATCGGCCATCCGGTCTGGTTCGATCGATAGAAGCTTTTCAGCACTGGGACAACGTCTTCTTCGAAGCGCGCCGGCTTCTTCCAATCGCATCGATTGCCGTCGTGCGGGCAGGTCGACCGATCGGCGAGGTAGATGTAGGCCATGAAGCCCTGGTACGCGATGACTGCCTGGTAGTCATTGTCAGTATTGGGGATGAAGAGCGAGGCTCCGCGCACCCGAAAGCCGGCCTTGCGAACTGCCGCGAAGGGTGACTGATTGTGGCCGGTGCCGAGTTTGTTGCGTTTGTCGTCGAGGGTCGGAGTGTGGGCGTGATCCGATATGAAGAGGACGTAGGTGTGATCCATCACCCCTGCGTTGCGATACGCCTCGAGCACCTGTCGCACGCATCCGTCGGTCACATGCTCGAGATATCGCTCCTGGCCGACGAGCCGGTCCGGCGCGGCATGCGTGAAAATGTCGATGCCCGGAAGATAGACCACCTGCAAATCGGGGATGCCGTGTTCCTTGAGCGCGTCGAGGACTTTCTGGGTCGAGTCGCGATCGATCGATCCGCTGAGCGATTTGTCAGGGTCTTCGCCTCGTAGCTGGCCCTTGATTAGATGCTCCACCAGATTCGGAAAGGACCCGGGAGCGACGGTGGTATAAATGGTCGCGCCGCGATGAATCGAGAGCAGTGAAACGTTGCTGGTCCGATGATGCAGGTCCTCGAAGAGAGTCGGGACCTCGAGTTGTCGGCCGACCAGATCATCAGTGACGACCTTGGCGTTGTCGGCGGCGTCCGGCACCGATACCGGAACCGGCGCGTAAAACTGCATCGTCCCGCGCTCGAACCATTCATCGCCCGGGATACCGTCATAGGCCGGGGTCGAGCCGGTGAAGATCGCCGCCCAATCGGCGATGGTGCTGGAGGGCAGCACGCTGAGGGCGTGCGGCGCGGCATAAGCGTGCTCGAAAACGCCGTTGCCCTCATCCTTGCCCAAGAGCGCGGCGATATTCGGCGCATGGCCACTATGAACCGCATCCATGAACTGCGCCGGCGTGGCGCCATCCATCGCAAATATCAATACGTGGACACTTGAAACCGAGGTCGGACGCTCCGGCTTGAACTGCTTTTCCCCGCCGGTCTCCACTGTCTGTGTCACCAGTCCGCAGGATGACTGCAGCAGCATCAAAACCGAAATCACCGCGAGCAACCCAAGCGAATTTCTCACTGACATCGAGCGCAATCCTAGCGTCATCGAGTGCGGGCTGTAACCAAACGAATGGTGCGCGCGTCTTGATTAATACGGACCAAATGGACAACCCAATTATTCATCAAAGGAAGGGGAAAGAGCCGACTATGAATCGAAAATCACTCTTGGCAGCAGTATCTGGACTCTCTGCGCTGGCCCTCGCGGCAACCTGTGGACCGGCGCTGGCGTTCGGCCCACATGGTCATGGGCACTCTGGCGACGATATGCATTACGGCTTGCTCGCCCACGCTGCGGGTATTACCAGTGCGCAAATCGAGGCAGCTTTCGAGGCCGCCGGACCGACCCTGCACGCCGACGGCCAGACTCTTAGGGCGGACAAGGCTGCCGTCGATTCGTGCATTATAGCGGGCGGGACGGCTGGCTGTTCCACTCAGATCGCCGCCTATACCGCGGCGAAGTCTGCCCTGACACAGGAGCAGTTGTCGATCTGGCAGGGACTTTTTGCGAAGGCCCCGAACGCCAACGCAGCGGTTTCGCTCAAGAGCAACCTGGACAACCTGAACACGCAGAAACACAACCTAATCAAACAAGTTTTCAGCTCGGCGAAGGATTCCGACAGCACCTCTTCGCAGACTTCGCCGGAATGACGACAGTTCCTCCCCCGAAGCGGTAGCGGCGGCGCTCCCGACCCCCACCGGGACGCCGCTGCAACCCGTTTCACCTGAGATTCGCTACCTACTAATCTTTTACAGCACCTTTGCCGCGAGGAACTCCGAGAGATCCTCCAGGCTCGAAGCGGTGATCTCGTGACCGCAATCGTACTCGCGAAACGTCACCGGCACCTCCAGCTCATGCAAATGCTCGAGTGATTCCTTGGCCCGCGAGAGCGGAATCGCTTCATCGGCGCGACCATGCTGAAGGAGCGTCGGCAGATGATGAAGCGCTTCGGGATCCGCGATATTGCGCTTCAGCTCGGGTGGAAACCAGGTTGAGAGGCCGACCAAGGCCGCGAATCGCCTGGGCTCGCGGAAGGCGAGCCGAAACGCCATCACGCCACCCTGACTGAAGCCCAGCATCACCAGCTTGCGCGGGTTGACCGGATACCTCGCGACGGCGGCGTCGATAAACTTTGCGGCGCGGTCGACGGCCTCGTCAATCTGATCCTCCCGCGGCGCGGTTCCGGTGCGAATCGGAAACCAGCCGTAACCGGAGATCGCGCCGATCGGCACGTCGAGCGGTCCTTGCGGGCAGATGAGCATGAACTTGCCGCCGGCGATGTAGGGTGCGAGCCCCTGCAGATCGAGTGCATTCGCACCCCATCCATGGAGCGCGATAATGGTTGGATGAGGTCCGTCGCCGGCAGGTTCATATAAGGTGTGAATCAGATCCATCGCGTTGCCTCGATTCGGGAATCCGACAAAATGGCATCGGTCATCCCAACTGGTCAGATTGTGGGCATAATAGATGGCGCCGATCGAAGCCGCCAGAGCGGATATACCCCCTGTTCATCCGCGGGCGCAGGTCGGCTATCGTGTCGTAGCGAAAGTTCTCTAAATGTCTCTATTGAATCTTCGACAAGATGTCGCGCGTCGAGCGCAGCAACCTGACTGGGCAACCTGGGGGGTGCTTTTTCTCGCGATAACGGCGCTCGGGGCAGCGCCCGCGACCAGCGGTCCCAGCGGTAAACTCATCGGTATCATCAGCGGCTTCGTCTTGTTCGGGCTGGTGCTGTACCAGCTCTATCAGTTGCTGCTTCCCTTCCTCGAGGAGGGCGACCAATTCTTCACCTGGGCGATGTTCATTCTGGTCGTACTCTACCTGGTGAAGACGCTGGCGCTGCTCGGCTTTTCAGGTTTTGGCACCGACGTCGGAAGCTACCAGGCGTGGGCATTGCAAATCGCCGACATGGGACCCGCGCACACCTACCAGCAGGGATATTTTCTCGATTACCCCCCGGGCTACCTCTATGCGCTCTGGATCGCCGGCATCATCTCGCGCGCGATCGGCGCGGGCGGCGACACCTTGCGCGTCATCGTCGAGAGCCCGGCGCTGATCGCGGACTTTTTCATGTGCTTCGTGGTGTTCGCATACGTGCGACGCAGCGAGCACAGCAAGCTTGCATTGATCGCGATGCTGATGGTGGCGCTCAATCCCGCGCTGCTGTTCGACACCGTGGTGTGGGGACAGAGCGATTCGGTGCTGACGTTGGTGATGTGGCTCGCGGTGGTTGCCACGCTCGCGGGTGAGTATGAAATCTCCTGGGCGCTGGCGGCAGTCTCGGTTCTCATCAAACCGCAGGGCTTGATGATTGTGCCGGTGCTCGGATGGTGGCTGCTGCTGGAAGCCGACTATGCGACCTGGCTGCGCTCCGCGATCGTTTCCCTCGGCACCTTCATCATCGGCATTGCGCCGTTTCAGATCGGGCATCAGTGGAACTGGATCATCGACCTCTACACTTCGACCGCGGCCTATTATCACGAGACTTCGGTCAACGCGTTCAACTTCATCGCGCTGATCGGAGGACTGCGCCAACAGGATTCCAGCACTATCGCGGGAGTTTCGTTCTTCGCGCTGGGGATGGCCTTGTTGGTTCCGCTGTATTCGTTCGTCGGATACGTACTGTGGCGGGCGCGGACCGCGCGGTCACTGTTCTTCGCCTCGTTCATCGCGTTGTTCGGATTTTTCCTGTTCGCGCCGCGCATGCACGAGCGCTATCTCTACCCGTCGCTGGTCTTCGTAGTTCCGCTCGCGCTCGAAAGCTACGAGATGTTGGGAGTGTTCATCGTCCTGACGATCACCTGCCTGTTCAATTTGGCCTACATCAAGCAGACGCTGGAGAGCGCCGCAGTTTTTCTCGATCCGCATGACGGCCTCGCAATGCTGATATCGATATTGAATGTTGCGGCGTTTGCGCTCGCGGTTAGATTCGGCCTGTCGATGTTGAACAGCGAGGGGACGTCGGGCGAGAATTCGCTGCTGCAGTTGCTCAACCGATTCCGGCCGCCGGAAGGTCGCGCCACTGCGCGCATAGCGGCAACGTCGGCGGAAGAGAAGCCGCTGCTGCCGTGGATCAGAGTCGATACCATCATCATCGGGGTGCTCGTTCTCGCCGCCATCGCGACGAGGTTCTGGAGGATCGGCAATCCCCCGGAGATTGTTTTCGACGAAGTTCATTTCGTCGGCCAGGCCCGCCACTATCTCCACGCGGAGACATTTCTGGACCCGCATCCGCCGGTGGCGAAACTGCTCATCGCGCTAGGCATCTGGCTATTCGGCGATCATTCGTGGAGTTGGCGTGTGGGCAATGCCACCCTCGGCACCATCCTGGTCGGCGTGACCTACCTGCTGGGGCGCCGGATGTTCAAGGATCGCCTCGCGGCAACGCTGGGCGCCTCGTTCGTCCTGCTCGACGGATTCTTCATGGTCGATTCGCGAATCGCGTGTATCGATATCGTGTATCTGACGTTTGCGGCGATCTCCTATGTGCTCCTCTTCCGCTTCATGCAAACCGACGGGTTGCTGGCGAAACGCAAGCTGCTGATCTTTCTGGGAATCGCCTTGGGGCTTTGTCTCGGCAGTAAACTCTACATTCCGGTCATAGCATGCGTCCTGGCGGCGGGCTTCGTCGCATACAACGTATGGCAAATGCCCCCCGATCAGACGCTTCTGGAGGGTTCCGGGAACCTCACGGACCCGTATCGTGAATGGCGCGTGGTGGGGGCGGTAACTACCCTCGCGACCGTGACCGCGATTTTCTATCTCTCCACCTTTTTGATTCATTACCTGCTCGGATGGTGGGGCGGTATCTCCGACTTGTTCGACTACTACAAGCAGATCGTGTGGTACGAAAACTCGGTCGCCAGTGCGACGCATCCATACTCTTCCAAATGGTGGAGTTGGCCGATGATGCTGCGTCCGGTCGCTTACTGGCAGCATTTCCCGCAGAGCGGGAAGGTCGCCACGGTGTGGGGTGGCGGCAATCCGCTGATCTGGTGGGGCGCGCTGACCGGCATGACGTTTAATGCCATCTACACCATCGAGAAGCCGACGGTGACGCGCGTCTTCATGCTTTCCGGCTACCTTGCCTACACTTTGATGTGGGTCTGGATCGGACGCACGCTGTTCCTCTATCACTACATGCCCGCGGTCTATCTCGGTTTCCTCGCGCTCGCGGCGGTGCTTGCGGAATGCTGGTACGGTGGCGACGAGCTGTGGTTCGAACATCTCGCGATCCTGGCGACGATAGCGCCCGCGCTCTTCCTGGGTCTCGGCATGGGATGGGGATTGGCCGGACTGGTCCTGATTCTCGGCGCATGGGGCGCGGCGATGGTGCGCTGGCCCGAGTACAGCGGGAAATTCGTTACCGCAACTTTCGTCCTCGGCGCCATCGTATTGTTTATCTATTTTTTCCCAGTCTGGACCGCGATGCCGATTGACCGCGAGGGCTACTACGCGCGAATGTGGCTGTCAGGGCCAGGAATCAGGAATTGGATCTGACGATGCGCGCGCGACAGAGGGGCGGGTATTTGCGCTGCGTATCGATTGCGATTCTGCTCCTGATTTTTTTTGGCGGCGCATCGCGCGCAACCGCCGGTGAACTTCTGCACAACGGCGATCTGGCCAAAGGCTCCGGCAACCAGCCCGACATGTGGCGCACCGAAGCATGGATCAACGATCCGGACGCGGTGGCGTTTAACTGGTCGCCTCCTTTAAACGGCGGTTCCGGTGTGCTCGAGGTCAACGCAATTAAGGGCGACGACGCGCGCTGGATGCAATCGCTCTCGCTCACTCCCGGTTGGTACTACATGAGCGTCGATATCCGTACCGAGGGTGTCGGCGATGCCAACACCGGAGCAACCATCTCCGTCATGGAAGACGGGATCATGTCGCCGGAAATCAAAGGCACCACCAATTGGACGCGCGTCGGCCTTTACCTGCGAGTTGGCAAAAAGGGCGCCGATGTTGAGGTGGCGCTGCGGGTCGGAGGCTTCGGCAGCCTCAACACCGGCAAGGGATTTTTTCGCAACGCCAGTGTGGTCTCGATCGATGCTCCGCCGGCTAATGCGAAACCGGTCTTCGACCTCGAAAAGATCCGCAAGGACGCCGAGCCGGTGCCGATCGGAAAACCCATCTCGCTGATTATTACCTACCTGTTGTTGATCACCATCGCCTACGCCGGATGGTACTTGTTCGCGCTCAAGCCGCCCAAGGTCACGCGCGCCGAGGTGCGTCGTGAAGCGAAGAAAAAGGTGGCGCGGCGGTGAACGAAATCGAGCAGGCCGACAAGCGAATCGAGAATACGCTTTTTTACGTGTCGCTGTTCAGCTTCGCGTACTTCTACCAGGCTTCCGATCAAAGCACCGCGGCGCGCTTCGATCTAATTCGTTCGGTGCTCGAGCGCCGCACTCTCTGGATCGATGGATTTTGCGGCTACAACACCGCCGACATCATCAACATCCAGAATCATTACTATTCGGTTAAAGCCCCCGGCACTTCGCTCACCGGGCTGCTGCCATGGAGCCTCATCAGCTGGATGGTCAGCATTCCGCTCGCTGCGGCACATGAGTCGCTGATGTGGGTGATCCTGACCTATCTCACCATCGTGATTTCGATCAGCCTTCCGGTCGCGCTGTTGGTGGTGGTGATGTATCGCTTCGGCAAGGCTCTGGGAGCCACTCCGGGACGCAGCGCCGCGATCGCGTTGCTGATGGCGTTTGCCACCATTCTGTTTCCATATGCCACCGAGAGGACGGGTGAGCCGGTCG
>Ga0210398_10002937_pt1 | contig 16446 bp, 18 predicted proteins | sample IncBWC4OmetaG_FD_161047 | JGI IMG/M metagenome (GOLD analysis project Ga0210398, IMG submission 161047) | Forest soil microbial communities from Barre Woods Harvard Forest LTER site, Petersham, Massachusetts, United States - Inc-BW-C-4-O | ecosystem: Environmental > Terrestrial > Soil >... | reverse complement strand
GATCGGGATAATGTAAAACATTTGCGGATCCCGGCCCGCCGGCGCGCCCCGAGCCAGAGAATCGGTTGCGGCCATAACACCGAGAACAATCATGAGGCATCCCAGAAAAAATCCCGCCACGCCCAAGCGCTGATGAATATCTACGCGGCCGGCGGAGACCAGCGAAGTTTGAGCGACGAGCAACAGTATCCAGCAGGAAAACACCGCGCCGTGTATCTGAATGATTCGGCTGGGCAGCGGCGCCCGGAAGAGTCCGGCAAGATAATAGGTGTGCGCAAAACCGACGAAGACCGTCACCAGCATGACCAGCGCCATGCCCGTAAAGAACACGTGATCGAAACGCCGGCCGGGCAGGTTCGTGGTGCGAGCACCCGTACGGTAGTATTCCGCAGCTGTGGCCATAGTTCCCCCCTCGCTGTAGATTGGCTTTTTAGTGCCGCACCCTTTCGGTTTTTGGAAGAGTGCGACTTTTGACTTTTGGTCGGCGGGATCCACCCTTCGCAAAAGGCGCGAGGGCGCCCACTTTTCCTTCGACATTAGCTGAAAGCAGATTCCTCGCCGGCTTGCCGCAGGCCGACGATGACTATAAGCACGCGTTCCCGCAATCGGCTTCAGTCAGAGCACACGGCCGGGCGGGCACAAATGCCCGGGCCGCGGCCGCGCTATTTTCCGATCTCGACAAGTTGAAACGTGCTGAGGACCGGCTTCGGCCGCGGATTCGGATTCTTAGCCGTCGGCGGCACCGGGTCGTTCTTTTCCGTGCCGATGGTGAAGATGTGGTGCGTCTTGGAGTCCAGCCCCAGTGTGCGCGCGCCGTAGATGGTCTTGACGACGGCCACCTGGCTGATTTTGTCCGGCGAATCGGCGTGGAAAATATAGGTCGCGCCGCTCTTGCCATCTCCGCTGTCGCGGCAGGTGGCGAAGATGTTGCCGGTGGCCGGATCGAAGATGTCGCCGTCCACGCCGATCGCGATCGGCTTCGAGTCGACAATCTTGCCGTTATCCGCGTTCATCACGAGCAGCACGCCGGGCGCGTTGCCGCCCTTGCCGCGGCAGCCGATGTACAGCCGGCGGTTGGCCTGGTCCATGGCCATGCCGACGGGCGCATCGCAACCGGGAGTGGGCCACTGGTTCTTGATGGTCAGGGCCTTGTCGTCGTACTCGATCACCTGGCCCTTGTCCTCGTAATCCTGGAAGACGTTTCCCTTGCCGTCGGCCGCGGCAGCCTCGGGATTGGCGTGGTAATCCATTTTGCCGACGATTTTTGCGGTGGCCGCATCGACCACGGTCAAGTTCATGCCGTCGCCGTTGTCGACCAGCACTCGCTTGGTCGCGGGATCGTAGATCAACGAATCTGTGTCAATACTGTTGGACTTGAGCGCATCGGTAAGTTTCAGCGTCTTCAGATCAAAAACGTAGACGGTGCCCTCTTCCTCGGTCTTGTTGCCCGTCACAAAACCGCGATTGAATTCGGAAGCGACGGCCACGCCGTGCAGGCCGTTCATGCCCGTGATGTCGCCGACCTGCTTGCCGGAATCGGCGTCAATCACCAGGATGTGCGTGCTGCGCGGGATATACACGCGGCGCGCAGCGGAATCCACGGTCACGTAATCCCAGCCGCCTTCGCCTCCGAGGGTGATGCTGCGCAGGACGCGATAGCCAGAATCCTGCGGGGCAGCGTGAAACACGCCGGGGGAGACAATCGAAACAGCGGCTGCGAGAACACAGCAGCAGGACAAACCATAAAGGATGCGGCGAACAGACATGATCGGCCTCCTGTTATATTTGTAGAACTCCGACAGCGGATTAAAACCTGGGTAATCATGCACCCATTCGGTGTAAAAACAACAGGAATCGTACGCGACTCCGGGCGTCTCCACGGAATGGCGGTTGACACCGAGCAAACCCGCCTGATACAGACCTGAGCAGCCCCTCGCGGCGCGAGCGCGCGCAGCCGGAGCAATTTTCCACTTTCGGAAGGCGGTGCTGCTCGTGGCTCTTCCCTCGGAACGCGCCAAATACTCGGCGATCGTCGATCGCCCCCCAATCTATTTGCCCAATGGCGAGCGCATCGTCATCTGGACCATCGTAAACGTGGAGGTGTGGGACATTTCGCGGCCAATGCCGCGGCAGGTGCTTGTCCCGCCGACGGGCGTGACCACGCTACCTGACGTACCCAACTGGAGCTGGCACGAGTACGGAATGCGCGTGGGCTTCTGGCGCTTTCACGCGCTGTACGAACGGCTGAAGATCCGCCCGTCACTTTCCATCAACGCGCGCGTGTGCATCGACTACCCACGCCTGGCGCAGGCCTGCAAGGATTCGGGCTGGGAGTTCATGGGCCACAGCTTTGATCAGCGCCCTATGCACGGCGAGCCGGACGCCGCGGCGATGATCGAGCGCACGGTGAAAACCATTCAGGCTTTTACCGGGAGAGCGCCGATCGGCTGGATGGGGCCCGGGCTGACTGAAACCTACGACACTCCAGACCTGCTCAAGGCGGCGGGGATTAGGTACATCTGCGATTGGGTGTGGGACGATGAGCCCGCTGAAATCGAAACCAAGCACGGGCCGCTGTACACGCTGCCATACTCGCTCGACACCAACGATATTCCGGTGATGGCCGTGCAGCACCACGAAGCTTCCTACTGGACGCAGAAATGCAAGGACGCCTTCGACCGCTTGTACGAAGAAGGCGCGAACCGCCCGAAAATTCTGGCCATCGCCATTCATCCATACCTGAGCGGCCAGCCCTCGCGCATCAAGTACCTCGAAGCGATCTACGAATATTTCTCAAAATTCAACGCCGTGCTGTACTGGACCGGCGAGCAAATCCTCGATTGGTATTTGAAGGCGAAAAGATAAACGAAATCGGAGCGGACACTGTCGCGCCTCGGAGTAGCGCCCGCCTTTCTTTTCAGGCGGGCACTCGAGGCTGCGGCAAAGCTGCCCGCCTGAAAACAAAGGCGGGCGCTACAACTACTTGCCCGGCGCTTGCGCGTTGAAATCGGCGGCGTGGGAAACGATCACCATCCAGCGGCCGTTGCGCTTGGCCATCAGGAAGGTGTACAGCCCCGCGCGGTAGGGCCAGTCCGAACCGTCGCGCTTCTTGGCGCCGGTCATGGACCAGTAATCGTCCACCACGGCGAGTTCAGGGCTGATGTACTTGATGCTCTTCACCTCGTCGGCGCGGTGCGAGTTCTTATACAGGTCGGCGAACAGTTCGGCGTGCTCTTTCTCGACCGCCTCGCGCGTGCCCAGCGCCTCGCCGCGCCAGTTGACCCACTCGAGGTTTTCGGCCAGCGAGACGCACATCGAGTGCGCATCATGCGTGTTCCAGCCGTTGCTGAAATCGGCCACGATCTGCTTGATGGCCGCGTCGTCCTTGCCGTTCGCGGATTCATCCGCGGCGGCCGGGCGCGCCAAGGCCATCGCCACAGGCATCGCCGCAAGCAACACCAAGCCGATCCAAAATCTCCCGGGAGTCTTTGTCGCGTCCGCCGTCGTTTTCATCTTCTTCGCTCCTTGCATTGCTGAATCCAATCCTCAATCTGCCATCCGAATCGCGCGTAGGGCCGCACGGGAAGGAGAAAACCTCCCCAAGAGTACACCAATACCGGCCCGGGAGTCCCCTGCGTGTTCGCGGGCGCGCCGCTTTAGCGGCCAGGCGAAGCTTGGCGATGCTACTTTTCAATCCACGGCCAAAGGTGGATGATGGTCCATCCGGAGGTTGCGACATGAGAATCCGACTGCTGTTTCTGGCGGGCCTGGTGGCCGGTGTCCTGGCGGTCTCGGCGCCCGCGCCGGCGCACCACGCCTGGCATGGCTATGACATGGCCAACATCACCACGGTGAAAGGCACCATCACCAAATTCGACTGGGGCAACCCGCACGTGTGGATGTACTTCGATGCCGCCGGCAGCGACGGCAAGGTGGAAAAGTGGAGCGCCGGCGGTCCCAGCCCCAGCCGCATGGCCGGCACTGGCTGGGAGAAGGATACCCTCAAGCCCGGCGATCAAATCACCGCCATCGGCCATCGCATCAGCGACGGGACGTACTTCCTGCGCCTGGAAAAGGTGATCCTGCCGAGCGGGAAGGAATTGCTCTGCTACGGAGAGCGCTGACGCCGGCCGCTGCGCTTCTAAGTCTCACGGTCAACAGGCCGAGTCGCGCTTAGCCGGCTCGGTGACCTCAACATGGAAAGAAGCCGGCAGCGGCTCCGCCTCCGCTACCGGCCCCGTTTCGCGTTACGCGGCGCTAAGGCCTGAAACGCCCCAGCCGCGGTCCCTCAATCGGCCTTCTTGCGCGCCATGCGGTACGCCACCGACAGCAGGAATTGCTGATCGTCCGTGGTGGTTTTGCCGAGCAAGCGGCGGAACTTGGTGAGCGTCCGCGCGTCTTTTCCGGTGCTGCCCCACTCAGGCTCACCGTTCGCCCGTCTCCTTTTCAGGTCGGGCAATTGCGGGGGCGTGTCTCCATCATAGAGCAGCTGGTACATGGGAACCTCGAGCGCGCGCGCGAATTTTTCCAGGGTCTCCACGGCGGGAACGGTATGCCCGTTCTCCACGCGCGAGATGTAGCAGCGGAGCAGTCCCGTCCGCTTCTCGATTTCGCCCTGGGAAAAGTTTCTTTCTTCACGCAGCGTTCGCAGGCGTTCTCCTACAATCATGGTCTTAATCCTCCATTGGAATGAAAATATCTGCCGCAAAAAATAATCGCGTCACGGGAAGCGCCAGCTTCTCGTGCCTTTGCAACCGGGCCGGTGTTGGTTCAGGCGAAAAGGGGAGGCGAACTATCTGCGGCGTGGTGAACCACAGGCAGGGTGCTAATTGCGGCTGGCCGGGAGTCCAACGTCAGCTGAAACCGGGACCACACCGGGCGATCGCCTTGCAGGGAGCTGCTCGCGACGAGCCATTCGTTTTCCAGAGTCGTTAACGGGCCGCGAACGTGAAGCGCGGTGATTCCGCAACTGTGGCCTTTGGGCGGATTGATCGCCGGAGGATCCGGAATGGTGTCAACGGCGGCGATGAATAGAAACAGGCAAAGCAGAACTGTAACGTATTGGCGATTCAAAGCCGTCCTCAACCGGAGCGAGCCCAGCCCCTCCGGCTGGCGGCGCCCGTCCCTACAAAATAATACAACAGGCTTTCCGAGAGAGTCGTAAAATCCGCGTAAAAAAACAGCCTGGGACGCGACGTTTCGTGAACTCTTTGCATGCAACGCGGGTTCGGCCGGCCCGCAAAACCAGCCCGCAAGACCGCTTTGACACACCGGGAGCACAATGGTATAGGCTTTCCTTACAGTCGGTTTCAGGTTTCCCGGCCGCCAAGGGTGGGCGCTGGAGGCGCGATCGTCCAGGGCGGGTCGTCTGGCGCCGGGGCCGGCAACAGGGGCTCACATGAAAAATTTGTTTTTGAAGTCGCTTTTGGGCGCTGCCGCCCTTCTGGTGCTTGGCATCCCCGTCCCGGCGCATCATGGGACATCGGCGTACGACACCGCGAAATTGACCACCGTGAAGGGAACGGTGGTGGAATTCCAGTTTATCAATCCCCACGTGATCATTTCTGTGGACGCTCCGGACGAAAAGGGCAAGGTCGAAACGTGGATCTGCGAAGCCAACAGCCCGAACGTTTTGTCCAGGCACGGTTGGGACCGGGACATGATCAAAAAGGGGGACCAGATTACGGTGATCGGGTATCGCCCTAAGAACGGCTCGAAAACTCTGCGTCTGCAAAAGGTCGTCCTGTCCAACGGGCAGGAACTGGACCCCAATTCGTTGCAGGATTAGCCAGAATCCGGTCAGAGCAAGCCCTGCGGGAACGCGCCACCGGCCAGGAGAGGGTTCGAAATGCGCAATCGATTCGTCGTCTTGGTTCTTGAGTTTGCGGCAGCGCTGATCCTCTCTTCGCTGCTGCCGGCGCAGACCCCGGCGCAGACTACGGATCAGCCGGGAACGGCAAAGGCCGAAGCCGCGGCTCCCGCGCCGGACTTGTCCGGGCTTTGGACCCGATTGCGCGATCCCGCGAACGCGTCCGTCAATCTTGATTTTGGCAAGGCCATCTCCCCGATGACGCCCTGGGGAGAGGCGCGATTCAAGGCGGCTAATTCCGTGTACCGCAGCTCCAGCCCGAGCACCGTCTTGAGCGATCCGATTTTCAGTTGTTCTCCCCCCGGCGTGCCGCGCATCTATCTGCTCAACTTCCCGGTGCAGATCGTTCAGGTTCCCGGCCAGGTGCTCATGCTGTTCGAGTTCGATCACTTTGTCCGCCGCATTTACACGGATGGGCGTCCCCATGACAAGGATAGCGGACCGTTGTGGATGGGAGACTCCATCGGCAAATGGGAAGGTGACACCCTGGTAACCGATACCGCCGGTTTTAATGACAAGACGACGCTCGACCGCGAAGGGTATCCGCACAGCGACGCGATGCACCTGGTGGAGCGTATCCGGCGCGTGGACCATGACAACCTGGTGGACGTCCTTACGGTGGAGGACCCCAAGGCGTATACCAAGCCCTGGAGCGCCACGCTGAACTTCCGGTTGAGGCCGGACTGGAAAATTATGGAGCACATCTGCGAGGACAATGTCAGCTTCCTGGATTTCAACAAGAAAGCGACCGCGACCCCCAAGAATAAGTAGCCGCTCTCCTGCTCCGGAGGTAGAAAAACATGGCTGAGAACGCCCGTCGAGACCTCTTGAAAAAGGCTGCCGCGCTCGGCATTGGCGCTTTCGCTTCCGCCGGCGCCGCTTTTCCGCGCGCGGAGAAAGCCGCCGGTGCCGATCCCGCGCAGGCAAAGAGTCCCGCGACCGATTTTTTCCCGGGCTTCAAACACATCGACGCGAAAACTTCCGGCGCGACGATTCACGCCGTCGTGGGCGGCAGCGGGCCGCCGCTGCTGCTCCTGCACGGCTATCCGCAGACGCACATCGAATGGCGCGACGTCGCCCCGCAACTGGCCAAGAAGTTCACGGTGGTAGCGGCTGACCTGCGCGGCTACGCGGACAGCAGCAAGCCCGCCGACGGCGACAACCATTTCAATTATTCCAAGCGCGCCATGGCCCAGGACCAAGTCGAGGTGATGGCCAGCCTGGGATTTCAGAAATTTGCCGTGGTCGGTCACGATCGCGGCGGGCGCGTGGCGCACCGCATGGCCCTCGATCACGCCGATCGCGTCACGAAACTGGTGATCCTCGATATTGTCCCCACCTACAAAGTTCTGCACTCGGTCACCAATGAACTGGCTACCGCCAATTTTCACTGGTGGTTTCTCATTCAAAAGGCTCCGCTGCCGGAAACCCTGATCGGCAACAGCGCGGAATTCTGGCTGCACTCGCGCTTCGAGCGCATTCCCGCCGGCATCCTTAAAGACGACGCCTTCGCCGAATACCTGCGCGCCTTCCAGCTTCCCGGCGCGATCCACGGCGCGTGCGAAGATTACCGCGCCGGCGCGACCATCGACCTCGAGCATGACGCCGCCGATCTCGACCATAAGATTTCGTGCCCGGTTCTTGTCCTGTGGGGAGAAAAAGGCGCGTGGCCGAAACTCTACGATGTCCTCGCGGTCTGGCGCGAGCGCGGCGCCAACGTCAACGGCAAGCAGGTTCCCACCGGGCACTTTATCGCTGAGGAAAGACCGGATATTCTGCTATCGGAGCTCGGCAGCTTCCTTAGCTGAGACCCGGCAGCGCGCTAGGCATCCAAATAAATCCGTTTGGGGGATAGGGGAACGAAATGACCACGGGTAAGGGTTCCCGCTTCGGCTGGGCTTTTGCAGTGATTGCGTTTGCCGTTGCTCTATGCCCGGCCTTCGTGCACGCGCAGTCTAGCGTTCCAAAATTTGAAGTCGACCCCTACTGGCCCAAGCCCTTGCCGCAGCGTTGGGTGACCGGCGAAATCGGCGGCGTGTGCGTGGACGCACAAGACCACGTCTTCGTCGTGCAGCGCGTCAATGACGTAGGCGGGATGGATGGCCACCTGGAAGGATTGACCGGAGACGAATTGAACGCCGGGCAGGCTGCGCCGCCGGTGCTCGAATTTGACGCCGACGGAAAAGTCGTTAACTCCTGGGGCGACCCTAAGATTCTGCCCAAGGACTTGCACGGCTGCGCCGTGGATCGCGACCAGCATATCTGGCTCGACGGCTCCGAGGACGGAATCGTTCAGGAATATTCCCACGACGGAAAAGAAATGCTCTTGCAGATCGGCAAGAAGGGCGCGTTCGATTCCTCGGACGGAACCGTGAACGGCACCGCGCTCAATTCCAGCCCCTCCCAATTCTTCCGCGTTTCCGAGATCGGCTTCGACCCGCACAACGGCGATATTTATGTCGCCGACGGCCACGCCAAGGGCAAGGGTTGGAACAACTACCGGGTCGTGGTCTACGACCACACGGGGAAATATTTGCGCCAGTGGAAGCTGTACCGGTCTCCGGAAGAAGCCAATGCGGCGCGGCCCACGATCCACTGCGTGCGCGTAAGCGACGACGGGATCGTGTACACCTGCGACCGCTGGATGAACCGCCTGCAGCTGTTTGACACCAAGGGAAATTTTATCAAGAACATGCCGTTCAGCTACAAGGTGTGGACACCGGCTGCCTCCTCGGCCGAGGCAACGCAGCGGGACGCTGCCCTCGTAGGATCGTGCTCGTCGGTGGAATTCTCGCACGATGCGGCGCAGAAATACATGTACGTAATCAACGAGATCGATGAGGAAATCGACATCGTGGATCGCGCCAGCGGACAAGTCCTCGGCAGCTTCGGCCGCCCCGGCCACCAGGTGGGCGAATTCATGCACGCCCACACTATGGCAGTGGATTCCAAGGGCAACCTCTACGTCGGCGAGTCGGTCGACGGCCGCCGCGTGCAAAAATTCAAATTGATAAGCAGCAAGTAAGCATTCGCTGTAGCCCTCCTCTTTGGAGGCGGGGTTGCCGATATATCAAACCGCCGCCTCACGTAAATGTTGCCAGTCTATTTCGGTGGATTCCCTCCCGCGACGGGAGTCGTCTCGCGCAAGCTTCGTATGAAGCGCACCAGGTCCCAGATCTGACTATCGGTCAGGCTCTTGCCGAAGGCGCCCATTCCCGTGAAGCGATTGCCGTTCTGAATGATCCAGAACAATTCGGCGTCCGAGTATTGTTGCACCTCGGGGCTGGCCAGGCTGGGCACGCGCGGATACATTCCCTGCCAACATCGGAGGGCGTCTTGCCGTCCTGGCCGTGGCAGAAGGCGCAGTCGCCGTTGAACGTCATGCCGCCCGAATCGAGGCTCGACGGGCCAGCGGCCGGCTCGGCCACGGGATGTTCGCGCGCGCTGCGCGAAACCATCCAGTGCTTGCCCGCCGTCACGAGCCGCCCTTCCCAGCCACCCGGCTCGGGAGCGGCGCTCAGATTGAACCCGGCGACAACAAGCACGGCGCCCACAATCAGGAGAACAACGAGCGTGATGAATGCGATTTTCATGTTGGAATATGCAACTCACGAATCCTTACTCAAGGAAACCCGGAATCTCAAATTTGAAATGGAATACACAGAGATAGACCTCAACTGCAAGCCGGATTCACACCCGGAAGCCGGCCTGAAGTTGAGCGCCTGAATTTCAGAAAACGAACGGATATCGCGAGGATTAGACCGACGGGCTCAGCTTCACTTCGGTCCAGTTCCCGTTCTGGTTGACTTCCACTTTGGAGACGTTGATCGACCCGCTGACCACGGAGCCGGAAACGCGAATTTCCTGGCCCACGTAGGGAGCAAGCGAAGTGGACGGTGCGAGCAGGGGATAGAATTTCTTGTCGCTGGTGAGCAGAGCGCCGGGCGTTCCACCCTTGAGGCAAAGCGTTCCGCAATTCTTGTTCGGTCCATGATCATTGGCGGTCTGGTTGTGCGCCAGATAGCATTTGCTGTCCACGAGCGTGCCCGTGTAGGTGGAATCTTTTTGCGCGGCATGAACGACGGAAATCGCGACGATCAAGGCCAGCGCCATGACACCGGTAAGCAGAATCGACTTTTTCATGCGGATGCCCTCCTAGGAATGAGTTTGCAGGAGTCTAAGTGCTGCACAAGGAAACTACGGGGAGACCCATTCACCCGATCCTTCGCCCAAACCATATGCCCGAGGTCCCTAGGTGTCAAGTTGCAGGGGCCGCGCCGAGGGCCGCGGAAATCTAGGGCAGCACCCCGGCGGACTTCAGGAAGTTGTAATCGTCGAGGTGGTCGGCCTTCTTGAGCATCGATTGCATTTCAGCGGGGGAAATGTGGGGCGCAAAGGACCCCTCGCCGTCCGCAATGGCGTACGCCGTCACGGCGGTCACCACGGCGTCCTGGACCAAATCTTTTTCCACCACGGAATCGAAGGTATCCGAAGCCTTATGGTGCAGCGGGTTGTATTTGTCCATATCGTTCCACAGGACCAGCGAAGGAACGCCAAGCACGTCGAAAGCCGCGTGATCGGTCTGAAACACGAATGAAACATCCGTCGACACACCATCTGCCCCAAGCCCGCTCAACAACGGCTTCAGCGCGCCCACGGCGTCCTTTTCATCGTCGCGCCCCATGACGTACCAACCCTTGGCAGGCTCGGAGCCCGTGTCGGTGACCAGCACGGCGTCAATTTTCGCCAGGTCCGCCAGGTGTTGCCGGACGTAGGCCGTGGAACCCAGGAGCCCCTGCTCCTCTCCTCCAAACAGCATGAATCGAATGGTGCGGCGGGGCGCGCTCGGCAGCGCCTTGATCGCCCGCGCGACCTCCAGAACGCTGGCCACGCCTGTCCCGTTATCCTGCGCGCCGGTTCCCGGATGCCAGGAATCCAGGTGCGCGCCCACGATGACCACTTCGTCCGGCAGCGCGCTGCCGGGAATCTCGCCGATCACCGTGGGGATCTGAACCTGCGTGCGAATGGCGTTGGTGAGCGTGAACTGCAGGGTGACTGAACCGCGCTCCAGTAGCCGCTTGATCAGCAAGGAATCTTCGAGCCCGATCTGCGCCTGCGGAACGGCCGCAATTTTTCCGCTGAAGCCTAGGGCTGACTGGCTTTCACCTCCATTGGCTGTTCCCGTCGTCACCAGGGCCAGCGGGGAAAAGGAGCGCAGCTTGTCCAGTCCCGAAAGGATCTGGCCGAGAGACGGTTTCTCCCCGAAGCTGGCTGAATCGATGAGCGCGACCTTCCCCGCCAGCTTCGGCCCCTGGGCTTCGAGCTTTTCGGGAAGAAAGCTCGTCACGTACACCACTTCGCCCTCGACGCCTTGCGCCGGCGTGGACGGGCTCCATCCTAGCGAGTAGATGTGCAGGGGATGGGCCACTGGTTTCTCGATCCGGCCAACGGCCGGGCTCTGCGGCTCCCACGTGGCCGGAATGGTCCACATTTCGGTGTGAACGTTCGCCAGGCCCGACTCCTTGAGCTGCTGCATCGTCCATTCGACCGCGTGCATATAGTTCGAAGAGCCCGTCAAGCGCGGACCGATCAGATCGGCGAGATCCCTGTCGTATGCGTAGACCTTTCCGTTTAGGGTGCTGTCCCCGATGATCTGCCGGGCGGCGTCACGCGATTCGGGAGAGATCGCAAACGGCGCTGCGGTCGCGGGCGCGGAGGATTGAGAAAACCCCGGTACGGACGCGAGAAGCAGCGCAGCTGCGCAATGCAAGAGGCGCCTAGGCATGCGCGGGATTATAGCTGACTCTATGTTGGACATGGAGGCCATTCGCCTTGTCGCCATCTCCGGGCTGTAGTCTTAGGCATGTGAGATGACGCTACCCCCGAAATGCGATGCTCAACCCCTTGCCGACCGGGACGATGGTGTGCTGGAAATCGGCGAGGCTCGAAATGAGCTTCAGGTATTCCGCGATCTCCTCCGGATGGGAGGTCACGTTGTCGGCGATGACGAACGCCCGTGGGGTCAACTTTGGCAGAAGGAGATGCAGCACCTCGGGAAATTTTGTGCGGTCGGCGTCCAGAAACAGCAGGTCGAACGGGCCGGGGAGCTGGCGGACAATCTCAAGCACGTCGCCGGTGCGCAGCTCGACGCGGTCCAGAAAGCCGGCGCGGCGCAGATTCTCGAGCGCCAGCGTGTGTTTGTCAGGATTGCGGTCGATGCTGACGATCCGCCCGCCAGCCGCGGCCATCGACCAGGCCAGCCAGATCGTGCTGTAGCCATTCGACGTGCCGAACTCCAGCGCGCGGCTCACGCCGCCGGCGCGCACCAGGATGCTGAGGAGTTGCGCGCTGGCGGGCTCCAGGTTGAGCATCTTGCGCGCGCGTTCGGTGGCGTGCGCGTCGTTTTCCCGGCCGTGCGTTTCGATTTCGCGCAGCAGATCGCGGAGGTGTGGGTCCATGGCATTAGGCGGCAGCGACCAACTGCCGGCTCGCCATTCTACCTCCACGTGGGCCGCTGTCACGCGTTCTAGCGTAAAACTCGCATGTTCTGCGGCGAAAACGGAGAAGGGAGGCTGTTGTCCAGCCTCCCCTTCTCTCAGATCGCGCCAGGTTGCGTCGCGGCTAGTGACGAAAGTAAACGCCCACATCGAAATGGTCGTGATCCCAGTCGGCCTTATGATCCCGGCACCACTGGCGCGTTTGGTCCATCTTGGCGACGTCATGCGCGACCTGATTGCTTTGCTCGCCGTGGCGCGCAACGTCGCGGTCGATGCGCGCGCGATCCGCTTCTAACTTTCGGTGGCATTCGTCTTTGAAGTCGTCCGCGCGAGCGGCGTTTCCAAGAGCTAGCGTGAGTCCGCCCGCCAACGCAAAAGTCAGCGCGACGCGAGTCCAGAGTGTGTAGTTTTTCATGGTTGCCTCCGTGGCATACCCAACAACTGGCGTTTCGCAGCGCGTACAGGCCTGCCGAATTGTTACGGTGACCATTCTCGGATGCATTGGTTCAGCGAACCATCGGGGTAAGGCTGCAGTTTGTCACCACGGATGCCCGATGGGCAAACCCGCGTACATGGATGAGGTTAGATTCGCTCGGAGCAATCCTTATTCCCCGGATTGCTTTCCCCCACAGGGTGAGCTCGATCACAGGCAGGCGTGATCGTCGTCATGTCGCTGGAAAGAGGATGACTGTAAAAAGGAATCGCAAGGTTGCAAGACTTCGGAAAGGACGGTGACTCCACCGAGCTTGCAAACAAGAAACAAAGAGTTGTGAAGTGAAACGCACACCGCTCATGCGGTGCGTTACGCAGGCGAGCCGGAAAAGGCTCAGCCACGCAAACCGAAAGAGTCACGAGGGGGAGCTGCCAGGCTCCCCCTCGATGATTTTAAGGCGAACCGCGTTGGACATTGCCGCCACAATCGATGCTGGTCTCAACCGGGTTTTTTCTTGACACTAGGGCCCTCAAGGCGTAACTACAAAACATACAGGAGTTTTGAACTGATTCTCCCCTGGGCATCCTGTCGGGAAAGCGGGAGAGTCCGGCGCTTTTTCACTCGGAAATTAAACCGTGAGGACCCGCGCCAGGGGGTGTTACACATGAAGAGGAAATCAGTAGCGGCTTTCGCATGGATTTTCGGCGTTTTGATGGCTTGCGCTCCGGCGTTCGCGCACCACGGAGGATCCGATTACGACGTCCAGCATCCCGTGTCGCTCAAGGGCACGGTGACGGAATTCTTCTGGTCCAATCCCCATTGCCAGATTTTCGTGGACACCAAGGATGAGTCCGGCAAGACGGTTAACTGGACGATTGAAACCCTGGCCCCCGCCGTGTTGAAACGAGCCGGCTGGTCGCGGGAAACCCTGCACCCCGGCGACCAGATCACCATCACCGTGGTTCCTAGCAAGCGCAACACGCCCGTTGGAATGTTGCGCAAAGTGGTGCTTCCCGGCGGCGCGGAACTGAACGGCGGCGCGCTCGGCGAGCAGCCGCAACAGCAGTAGCGGCGCACGCGAAGACCGCCCGGCAAAAAGGGGTTGCAGCAATGATTCGAAAATACCTCAGAGTTTCGGCGATCGGGCTGGCGGCGGCGCTGGCTTTTCTGGCCATTGGCCGCGCGCAATCAGATCACTCCGGAGCGGCGAAAAGCGATGGCAAGTCCGCAGCCTTCGATCCGCATGACCTCACCGGAATTTGGGATCCGGCGCCGTTCATGCAGCCCAAGGGCGAAGTCAACCCGCTCGATCTCGGCGGCCATCCCAACCCGCTGCCGCCCTTCACTCCGGCGGGAGAGAAGCAGTATCTGGCCAACGCCAAATTCATCGCCGCGGGCGCGGTGCAGGATTGCGATCCCTTCGGCGTCTCCCGCAATTTTTTTACGCCTCGCCCGTTTGAGATTCTTCTGACGCGCGACCGCCTGGTGCAGCACTTCGAGTATTACGACAACTGGCGCGAAATCTGGATTGACGGCCGCAAAATGCCCGCCGACTTCGATGCGGAATTTATGGGATATTCCACCGGCCGCTGGGACGGGGGCACCTTCGTCGTGGATTCCTCCGCGTACAACGGCAAGGCGTTTCTCACGTGGCAGGGCTTTCCCATCAGCGAGTCCATGCACCAGACCGAGCGCTGGCAGCGTATCGACGCCGACACGCTAAGAATTCTTTTCACCTTCGACGACCCGGTCAATTACTCCAAGCCCTGGACCATCACGTTTTTCTGGAAATTAAAGAAGGACTGGACGATGGACGCGCACCCCTGCACGCTGTCCGCCATCAAGGAATATGACGACCGGGTCAACCACGCCGACAAGCTCCCCGGCCGCGACTACGGCGCCCCGAAGTAGCTCAAGTAGCACAGGCTTCAGCCTGTGGGGTTCCGCCAATAAACCAAGGTTGAGTGCGCCGCCGGAACATACCCGAAAAGTGTCATCCCGAGGGCCGGGTTCCCCCGAGGGATCTGCTTTTTCTTCGATGTTGATTTCTTTCGGGTGCCCCATCCTTCGCGCCTTATGCGAAGGGTGGGTCCGGTCGACCAAAAGACAAAAGCCCCACCCTTTCAAAAAAGCAAGGATGGGCACCCGCTGCGCATAATCATCGAGACGCGACCGTAGACTTGCCCGGCGAGAAGTGGGAGATCAGGATGTCGTTCTACGAAAAGTATCGAAATCCTCCTTCGGTCTCAGATCTGCCAATTTGGAAATGGCTTTTGTTTTTTTCCGCCCTAGGTTTCAGCTTGGCGATTACCGCGATCGCTGTGGACAAGGACCTCACAATTTATGGAACCGCGCCCGACCACCCGGTACAGGAGACGGGTCAAACATATCCGGTCTACGTCGAACACGGCGCGCCCCGATACGTCGCCTCATCCGAGAAAGAGAGTGCTGATCTGTGGATAGGCAGAGCTGGAACGTGGGCTGGAGCTGCCTTCTTGGGGGCGTTTCTCCTCTGGGTTACGTCGCCTAACGAGGCGAAGCATCGATCCAGATAAAAACCGTACCGCCGCCAACAGGCACAGGACTTTGCCAACCGGAGCCGCGTGGGTGTAGAGTCCCGAATGCCGGGAATTCCAGACGGAAAACCTTCGGAGAATTCCATACGCCTTTTCAGGACGCGGGCGAACGTCCGTGAACATCAAGTCTTCAGGTGACTAGGGAGATGAACGACATGAGGAAACAGTCAGGGTGGTTTCGTTCGGCAGTGATCGTGGCGGCAGCAGTAGCGGCCTTCGCCATGGCGGGCAAGAGCGCCTGGGCGCAGGGCGCGACGCCCGCTCTGTTCAACAAGGTGACGGTTTCGGATGACGTCGCCAAGCGCACTTTGATGAAAGCGGTCATCAACGCGGACACCGCGCGGGCCATCGTGGACTCCTGCGTCGAATGGCAGAAGGCCCAGCCGGGGAACGTGACCATCGCCATTTTCGTGCTCTCGCCGACCGGGCAGATCGTTGACTCGCACCAGATGGACGGCGTTCTGCCCATCGGCGCCGAGACCGGCCTGATGAAGGCCAAGACGGCGCTCTATGCGCGGTCCTCCTCAGCCGTCGTCGCGCAGCGCTTCAACACCGTCGATGGCCGCTTGATTCGCCTGGACCTGGGCAAAGAGGAAGGCTTGTCCTACTACTTCGTTTCCGGCGGCCTGCCGATCGTCGTGGACAACCAGCTGATCGGCGCGGTGGGCGTCGGCGGCGGCAATGCCGACGAGCAGTGCGCTTACCAGGCCCTGGTGAAGGTGCTCGGCCCGCAGCCTCCGCTGGCTCCGGCCGCGCCGGCTGGCGGCGGAGGCGGCGCCGCGGGTGGCGGGCAGCAGCGGCCACAGTAGTCGCAGCGCTGGATTTTCGCGCCGGGCGAGGCCGCTGCCAGAGCGAGCAGCCTCGCCGCGCGTCTTTAACTTATTTGCACATCCTTACTTGTTATTGTCAGTCTGGAACATCGTAGCTCGCAGGACTGGAGTGCCAGCCCGGACTTTGCCATTCTAGTTAAGAACCAAATCCGGTCGGACACATAAACCACTTGCCGCAATCACAAATTTCTTGCCTTTGGAAACAGCCGGAAATCGCAGCCAGGTACCGCACCGCGGTATC
>Ga0210398_10002936_pt1 | contig 16462 bp, 11 predicted proteins | sample IncBWC4OmetaG_FD_161047 | JGI IMG/M metagenome (GOLD analysis project Ga0210398, IMG submission 161047) | Forest soil microbial communities from Barre Woods Harvard Forest LTER site, Petersham, Massachusetts, United States - Inc-BW-C-4-O | ecosystem: Environmental > Terrestrial > Soil >... | reverse complement strand
AGTCGTAGGAAATCTTGTAGACGCTTTTGGCGCCTTTTTGGCAATAGTCCATGCCGGGCTTGATGGCCGCCAGAGCGGCATTCTGCGCGCCGAGAACGATTTCATAGATTTCGCGTTGCCGAGACGTGAACTTGCCATTGGCGGGGAGCGTACGCGTGATGTCGGCGGAGTAGCCGGAGTATTGCGCGCCGACGTCGAGGACGACGATGTCACCCTCCGCGATGGTGCGGGCGAGCTTGTCATAGTGCAACATGGTGGAGTTCGGACCGGCGCCGACGATGGGGGCGTAACCTTCGGCCTCCGAACCGCCCATGGCGTGGATTTCAACCATTTTGGCGGCGATCTCGTACTCGTGGAGTCCGGGGCGCATCATGCGCATGGCCGCGAGCTGCGCATCCAGCGAGAGCTCGATAGCTTGCCTCAGAAAAGCGATTTCGCCTGGGGATTTGATCTGGCGCAGTTCGCCGATGCTCGAGCGAATGTCTTTCAGGTTGGTTTGCGGAACTGAAGTGTGAATCCAATCCACCACCGCCTTTTCGTGCGGATACCCGCCGTTTTCTTTTTCGTAAGGGAGAATCGTGTAGAGGGTGGGATAGAGTTTCGCGAGCCTTTCGAGGGTGGCGCGCATTTCGGAGTAGGGCAGCACCGAAACGAAACCGGTGCGCGCCTGGATGCCGGGATCGAGCGGCGACATGCGCGGGCCATTCCATTTTTCCTTGGTGGGATTTTTGGGTGGCAGAAACAGCATTTCCTCCGGACCATCCCAGGTAGTGGCCGGGACACTGCCTCGGTTACCGCGCGCCGCGGGAAGCAGGATGAGCCCGGCCCCTTCTTCGTTGTGGCCCGTGAGGTAGTAGAAGTTGTCTTCCTGGCGGAAGATGTAGGCCTGCGCCGATTCTTCGCGGCCGGTAAAGCCCCACAGGAGGACCGGCGCATCCACTTGCGCGGCGAGTTTCGCGCGGCGCGCGGCGTAGACGCTGTTGGGTTCGCGGTCGCGGCGTTCCTGGGCCTGGGTCGGCTGGGCGGAACCCCAGAAGAGGGGAACGGCCCCGAGAAGGGCTGCGAACAGGGCAGGATGAGAGATCAACGAGAAGGCGCGACGGGTCGTGCCCGTTCGAGAGAATGGCCACCAAGCGGCGACAGACGATGCAGTATTTTTCGCTCGACCACTCATTCGTTGACCTCGCCGCCAGTTATGGTGTTCGACCCACAGGGCATATGGGTGGCCCGGGTGAGTCAGGGCCGGAAGATTGTAGCGGAAAAGGGTGTCAGCCTGAAACGAGGGATCGCGGAGAGGGTGGCCCCATTCTATCTACGCTAGTTGGTCGAACGGCCTCGAGCTTCGCGCTTCTCATTTGCCGAGGGGCGAGGGGGGGTCCCCGAAGCAAGGGGAGGCGCCGCGATTTCAATGCGGTTGCGCCCGGCCCGCTTGGCGGCGTAGAGAGCCGCATCTGCCTGGATAACCAACTGGTTGAAATCGGCAGGCTGAGTTCCCTCGAAGCCTTGAAGGCCGAAACTCGCCGTCACCGTGAGGCTCGCGCCATCGAAATCAAACTTGGTGGCCTCCAGCGCTCGGCGGATTCGCTCGATTACCACCTTCGCGTTCTCCTCGGTCGTATGGGTCAAAATTAATAGAAACTCCTCTCCGCCCATGCGGCCGCAAATATCACTCCGTCTGGAATTAGCCTTAAGAATTTCAGCGAATTTCTTTAAGACGCTGTCGCCGGCATCGTGTCCGTAGGTGTCGTTGACAGCCTTGAAATGGTCCAAGTCTGACAGGACTACCAAAAACGAGAAGCCATACCTCTGCGCTCCGCTCAGTTGGCGGGTGGCCCAGTCTTCGATCGCTCGACGGTTGGGCAGTCCGGTTAGAGGATCGGTAAGTGCGAGTTCTTCCAGCAAACGGTTCTTGGCCTCGAGCTGCCGATGCAATTCTACAATCCGGCGACCCACTCCCACGCGGGCCAACAGTTCTCCGCGATGGAACGGCTTTGTGAGGTAATCATCAGCACCAGCCGTCAACCCGGTCACCAGCTTATCCTTCTCTGTGTTTCCCGTGAGGATGATGATGTAGGTGTACGGTTGAAGCGACTGTTTGCGGATGTGCTCGCAAAGCTCTATCCCGCTCAGGTCTGGCATCATCCAGTCCGTAATCACGATGGAAGGCTGATGTTCGCAAAAAAGGGCGATGGCTTCGCTCCCGCTTTTGGCAAACACCAAAGCGTACTGCGGATCCGATAGACTGTTCTCGACAAGTTTACGGTAGAGTCGTGAATCGTCCGCTACGAGCACTTTGAAGTCGCTTGTAACGCCGTCTACCTCGCGTTTGGCTAGTGTCATCTTGATCTCGAGTCTGATTCCGCTGCTGGGTGTTTCCTTTACCGATCGCATTCGAAAGTTTTATCAGTGATCATTTCACAAAGCAGGGTATCGGCACGGTTCGCCTTTGCCTAGGCTAAGGCTGCTTCGTCGATCCAGGCCTCAAGTATGGAGGCGCAGCCCGATTCGAGGGCAATGAATTTCAACCCCATTCCAATCTCCGGGTGCGAGTGGGCCACCACACTTCGAGCCGCGAAGACCTGCCCCTGATGGGTGATTTGAATGCCGACGATAGCACCCGCCGGCAGCGGGTTGCTGGTATCTAGAAAACAACCGTTGAAGCCAAGGTTGCTTGTTTTGGCCGTGGTTGGGGTAGCGGAAGTTGACTCCGTCAGCTCCGCCGACGCGAAAAATGGATAGCGCGGTGATGCGCGTTGCTCCCATTCCATGTGCGCCTCCTGCGAGTCGCAGAGGCCTGCCAAGTGAAAAGCCTTCCGTTTGGCAATCGTCCGACTGCACCTGGCACCGGACTTATGCCGTTGGCATTTCAATCCGGTGGCTCCCGGAACTCGGGCTGCTCCGGGCGGGGAAACGGAGTTCAAGCGGCAGCCGACTTCGCGGGCTTCGAACTCATGTAGCCGAGTATCTGCTGCTTCAACTGCGAGTCCACCTCGTCTGCGATGGTTCTGACGTCCACCAGCACCTTGCTGAAGTCCACACTGCGCAGATTGTCTTGCAGCGTCTCGAAAATGCTGAGCTGTAGGATTCGCGACTCCTCAACCACCATAGCGGCAGTGTAGCCTTGCTGGCGCCGCAGAATTCCATGCTGGTGCGCCGCAGTGGATAGGCGAACACCCGCCTCCGATGGCGACCGCAGGCGGGATATCAGTTCATGGAAGAGGTTCGGCAGGTGAGCGGTCCGATCCGCGTAGCCCAATTCGACACCGCATAGTTCTTCATTGCGCTCCACCTGCCGCATCCACCTGTGAATCGTGGTTTCCAAGTCGCGTTGGAGTATGGCAGCCACATTTTCCGTAGTCACAGATCGATGGACCGGAGGGTTCTCGAGCATCTTGCGGATTCGTTGTGTGATGGAAACGATTCTGACGGGTTTTAAAAGGATTTCGTCAGGCTTCAGAAGAAGGGCAGGCAAGCCTCCTTGCAATGCGGGGTAGCGGCTGAGCACGAGTAACACGGTGTCGGGGTGGACGTGAAGCAGGGCGTTAACGACCACGAAGACGTCAGAAGCGTCTGGCGTGTGCAAGTCGTAGAGCAGCACATCAAATTGCTCCGAAGTGATGAGACCCAAGGCCCGGCGTACGCTCGATGCAATGATCACGTCAAACCCGGAGTTTTCCAGGCCTTCTTGGAACACAGCGCTAATTTCGTCATTGTCATCTACGAGCAGCACCCTAGATAACGTCATTCGTCATCACCTGCAGGAGAAGGGAGGCTGCGGCCGCATTCAAGAGACAACCTATTCCCGGTCATCAGGAAGCCCGTGTTTTCTGGCCTTCATCGCGTACATCGCCACGTCGGCGGCGCGCAAGAGAGCTTCAATTCTTTCGCCGTCACGGGGATAAACGGCAACGCCGATGCTGACGGAAAGCTTTGGTCCCATGCCGTCATTGGCGATGCTGTTCGAGATGCGCTCCGCCGCCTGGTTGGCCGCCTCCGCGCCCGTCTCCGGTAAGACCACGGCAAACTCGTCGCCGCCGTAGCGCGCTGCCGTATCGATATCCCGGCAGAAGCTCAGAATGTCGGCCACCCGGCAGAGCGCATGGCTTCCTGTTAAATGACCATAGCGGTCGTTGATTCTCTTCAGTCCATCCAGGTCAAAGAGCAACACGGCAAACTCCCGCCCGGTGCGTTCGGAACGCTTGATTTCCATATCCAGCACTTCGGCAAGGTGGCGGTAGTTGGACAATCCGGTGAGCGGGTCGCGAGCCGCCAGTTGACGCAGATGATCCTCCAACTGGCGCTGTTTGGTGACATCCTCCGTGATGACTTCAAAGCTGTCCAACTTATCCTGCTCACCCAACACTTCTTGTCCGCTGAGCCGAACCTTTAGGGTTGTGCCATCCTTGCGCTTCCATTCTATTTCGATAGGGGCGATCGAACCTTGCGAGTCAGGTTGTCCCAACAGTTGGGCCCGCTTGTCAAGATCTTGAATCAGGTCACTGGCGAGGTTTACCGTCAAGAGTTCCTCTCTGGACGCATAGCCGAGCATTTTCACCATGGCCTCGTTCACTTCGAGAAACGTGCCCTCGAGGCTGCAGCGGCAAATTCCGTAACTTAGATTTCCTGCCAAAGCGCGGTAGCGGGCTTCTGAATGCCGCAAGCCGATCTCCGCGCGATCGCGTTCTTCACGCAGTGTTTTCTCGTCCAGAGCCCGACGAATGGCTACCGGAAGATGGCCAATGTGATCCATCTCAATACAATCGTAGGCGCCCCTGGTGATGAGCTCCGCGACGGACTCTCGTTGCAGGGCACCTCCGACGAAGATAAGGGGGATCTGCCTCTTCGATAAGCGCAGGAGTTCCAGTGCCTGTGTTTCCCGGCAAGCGGGGATGGCGTACTCGGCGACAACCAGGTCATAGGCATGGAAGCCCAGATGCTCGCTGAACTGTTCGGGAGTTTCGACGATCTCCGCGCTGACCGTGAAATGCACCTTGTCGAGCTCTTGCAGGCAGCGCTCAACTTGCCCTGGGTGACTATGAAGAAAGAGGATGTGTAGAGGTGGATGTCGGCCTTCTGATCCGGTGAGGGCATCACGTTTGAGGCGGGCCTGCGAGGTGGAAGCCATGGGAAGCTCGGGAAAAATTCACGGGAGCCAGCCCTTCCTGCGCCCTGCTGGCTCTCGAGAAAGTATACTCTCTAAGCACTTAAACCATATAGTGGGCACAGTACTGCGTCTGTTCAATATTGAACAGTCTGGGAGGCCGGTTTAGTCTTACGGCACACCTGTGGCATGCCCAGCGGTAGAGTAGGCGCTCGGCTCCCTAGGCGCCAGCAGGCACGGAGACAACCGAGCCATAGCGGGGTAAACCTTCGAGCGCGGCGAGCGGTAGCGGACGAGGGTTAGGAGATTTTTTTGGCTTCAAACGTTTGCGTGCCAGCGTGCAGCGTCAGGCCGGTAATGGTGCCTTGGGCGTCTTTGTCGAAGGTAAAGGTGATGTCGCCCGAGAGGACGAAGAATTGCGTGGGGGATTCGGGAAGGAGTTCTTGGGGCTCCGGGCCGAAGGGCTCGGCTTCGACAAACAGTCCGGTCGGTTTCATGGATATGGTCAGTTTGCCTACGCTGGGGATTTCGTAGGTGCCCGGATAGGTGGCGAAGGTGGCCGGATTGATTTTGATTAGCACGTGTTCGGCCGGATGGTAATCGGGCCAGCCGTATTCTCGAGCGACCGCGCGGAAGATCTCTTCGGTTAGTTCGCCGCCGGTGTCGGAATTGGTCATGACGGCGAGGCCTTGGCCGGTGTCGGTGTAGGTCTCGATATTGCAACGGAAGCCTTCATTGGCGCCGCCGTGACCGAAATGCGGCTTGTCGCCGGCGGCCTCTAGCCCGAAGCCTAGACCCCACACGCCCATTTGGCGCGTTAGCATCTGGCGCGCCATGCTCTGCGAAAGAATTTTTGAGGATTTTCCGGTGTATTCGTTTTGGACTTCGATGGCCATGCGGGCCAGGTCGGAGGGCGTGGTCCACAGGCCTGCGGGAGCCATCTCTGGATAGATGTGCGAACCGCCTTTTACTGGGTCGCCGTTGCTGCGATAGGGAGTGGCGGCTTCTTGCGCGCGATTTTTGGGGAGTGGTTGCTCGTAGGTGCTGTGAGTCATTCCGGCGGGGCGCAGAACGAGTTCGCTCATAATTTGCGGGAAGGGTTTTCCAGTGACGTCGGAGAGAAGCGTTTCGAGGACTACGAAGCCGCCGCCGGAATAGCGCCAGAGAGTGCCGGGGACGACGTCAACGCGAATGGGGTCGGTGTTCGCGGGCTTTTCGCCGTTGAGAATTTGGACGGCGGTGGGAATGGGTTCGTCGGAAGCGTAGCCAGGGAAACCGTGAACGGTTAGGCCTGCGCTGTGGCTGAGAATGCGGCGGATCGTGACTTTTTCTTTTGCGGTTAAGGCGTTTTCGGGGACTTTCCAAGTAGTCAGCTTGACGTTGACGTCTTCATCGAGGTTGAGCTTGCCATCTTGGACTAGACGAAGCGCCGCTAGCGCGGCGACGGGTTTGCTGATGGAGGCGGCCTGGAAAACAGTATCGCGTGTGACCGGCTTTTTTGCGGCAACGTCGGCGAGGCCGTACTCGCGAGTCCAGATTATTTGGCCGTGGTCGAAGAAGGCGACGCTCGCACCGGGAACCTTGTGATGCGCCATGCGATCGGTGATGGTCATCGATTGCGGTGGCTGGCCTTTGATGACCACGGCGGGGAGAAGGCCGGACTCGATGCGGGCAATGCGCGCGGCGAGCGCGGGATCGCGTGCTTCGGCAGTTGATGATTGCTGGTCCGGCGCGTGGGCGCTCGAGAGATTGCTGGCGGAAAGCTTGGGCGAAAGCGACGAAGAGCTGGAGGCCGCTACTGCGAGGAGTGCAAATGCCGCGGTCAAGAGTATCAGGGTTTTTGTGGTCGTTGATCTCATGGAGGCAAATCGTACCACTTTTGAGTGCGAGGCGATTCGTTTGGTTGGCTGATTGCCTTGGAAAAAACGAGCCGTGGATGCTCTCGCTATTCGCGGAAGAAATCGATGAGGAGTTCGGAAACGCGGCCGGGTTCTTCGTGCTGAAGCCAGTGGGAGGCGTTCGCGAAGGTGTAGAGTTCGCCGGTGTCGCAGTAGCGGAGGCTTTCGTGGGCCATATCGGAGAGCAGGAAGGCGTCGCGTTCGCCCCAGAGGATGCGCGTGGGGACGTGCACGGTCGGGTCGGGGAATTTAGAACGATAGCGAAAGGCGGCGCGGTACCAATTGATCATGGCGGTCGGTGCGCCGGGTTCGGCCCATGCGGCGCGGTATTGGGCGAGATCTTTGGCGGAGAAAGTGTTGGGGCGGCTGGAGCGGACGAGTGAGCGGACGCCGAGTCGGAAATCGAATGCGGAGAATGCCGCTTCTGGCAGCCAGGGGAGTTGAAAGAAAAACATGTACCAACTGCGGCGAAGCTGGCGGCGGTTTGTGTTTAGGTAGCGACGCATGACGGAGGGGTGCGGGACGTTGAGGATGGCGAGTTTTCTGATGCGTTGTGGATGGAGGAGGGCCACGCTCCAGGCGACGGCGGCGCCCCAATCGTGTCCCGCCAGCAAGATGCGCTCTTGGCCGAGTTGGTCGGCCATGGCTAGGACGTCCGAGGTGAGTTCAGAGAGCGCATAGCAGGCGGCACCGCGGGGTTTGCTGCTGGTGTTATAGCCGCGCTGGTCTGGAACGATGACGCGGAAGCCGGCAGCGGCGAGCGGTTCGATCTGCCGGCGCCAGGAATACCAGAATTCCGGGAAGCCGTGGAGGAGAACGACGACGGGGCCGTCTGGTGGGCCGGAGGCGACGGCGTGGAGTTCGCACGCGCCGTTGCTAAAGGTAAAGTGTTCGAGAGTGGCTGGCACAAGTCGAGAGTTTACCCTCGAACAGCAGGCCCGGGGAAGTGGAGTGAGCAGGGGCGGCTCAGGCGCAGAAAGGCGCGCGTCACCAGGAAGAAACTAACCTAGAATCCGGCTAGGTGATGGAAGTGGTTTCTAGACCACTCGTCGTGACATAGATAGCCGTGGCTGCGATTTCTGAGACGCGCGCTTCGGAATCGCCCTGGACGACGCCCGTGTGGGACTCGGCGGCGGATTCCCGTGGGAGAGCGCCGATGGCTTGGTTGCGGCCGGCATTCTTGGCTTTGTAGAGAGAGCGGTCGGCGAGGGCCACGACCTCTTCATAGCTAACGTCGGCGGGGAAAGCTACGTTCCAAGGGAAGGCCGCCCAGCCAATCGAGACGGTGCGGTGCAGAGAAAGGCCAGCGCCTTTGACCTTGAACGGTTCGCTGGCAACGGCGGAGAGCACGCGGGCGGCGAGCGTGGCGGCTTCTTTGCGTTCACAAAAACGGGAGACCACCAGGAATTCTTCGCCGCCCCAGCGGACCAGGACATCGGAATAACGAATGGCGGAGCTGATGCGGGTGGTGAGGTCGATGAGCATCTGATCGCCGGCATCGTGGCCAAAGCGGTCGTTGATTTCCTTGAAAAGGTCCGCGTCGATCAAGTAGAAAACGATGTCGCGATTGCGGCGGCTGCGCGTGGGATCGGGCGAGGAATACGCGCGGACAGCCTGGCTCACATCGCTCTGGATGGTGGCTTGGAAAAAGCGGCGGTTGCGCGCGGAGGTGAGCGGATCGGTGAGCGACATTTCCTCGAGCTCTTTGTTGGCTTGTGCGAGCTCTTCGCTGCGTTCTGCAACCGCTTGTTCGAGACGGAAGCGCTCGTTCTGCAGCTTGCGCGTGCGGTGGTTCAGGAGGTAATAGAGAGCGAAGATGCCGAGAAGAATGGCGAAACCGCGCGAATACCAGCGCTGCCACCACGCCGGGATTACCGTGAAAGAGAATTCGGCCGGGAAACTCAGAGTGCCGCGTGCGGAGCGGCAAGAGACGCTGAAATGGTAGTCCCCGGGGGGTAGAGCGGCATAGCGCGCTTCGCGCTCCGCTGTTTCATTGGTTTCACTTTCGAGGCCCTCCAGGCGATAGGAGCAGCGCACATTTTCCGGGTCGCGGTAGGTGAGAGCCGCGAAGTCTACGTGGAACGTATTGTCGCTGCGCGGCGCTTCGGGATTGCGCTCGTGGACGCGCTCGCGCGAGCCGAGTTGTGCGGAGGTAATCACGACGCGGGGCGGAAGCTCGACACGCTCGTCCGCGGAGATAGGATTGTAGCGGGCCAGGCCGCCGCTGGTTCCAAAGAGCAAAGTGCCGTCTTCCTCGGCGAAGAAGCCGCGCTCGCTGAGGTCATTCCAAATGAGGCCATCGGCTTGCGTGAAACGAAGAGTGTGGTCATCGCGGGAGAATTCCGTGAGGCCCAAGGCGCCTCCAGCCCAGATGTTGCCTTCGTGATCGGCGCCCAGCATGTAGACGTTGAGAGAGGGCAGGCCCGCCGCCAAGCCAAAGTGAGTGATCTGCGGCTTTCCATCGCGGAGCAGCAGGCGACTTAATCCAAGGGAGTCGGAATAGCGAAACCAAACCTCATCGCGGCTGACGGCAGCGGCTTCGACAACTTCGTTCTGTAATAGACCGTTGGCGGTCGTGAAATGCAGCCACTGCTTACCATCGAAGCGGGAGAGACCGCTGCGGCCAACGGCCCAGAGAACGCCGTCCGGGCTGGCTGCGAAGCGGCCGATGCCCTCGTGGATTTCCGCAGGCAAAGGCACATCCACGAATCGAAAAGGCCCCTCGGAAGGATGGGTTGCTTTGAGGTACTGCGCATTGGCGATCCACAGGCGGCCGTCGGGCGCGAGCTCGATGCCGGTCGGAATGGGATCAGGAGTCGCGATTTTTTCGGGGCTGAGAGTTCCCGGGTTGAAACGGGTGAGTCCGCCGGGATAGCAGAGGACCCAGACCGCGCCGTCGGGCGCGAGAATCATTTCGCGGGCCACGGAGCCGTTGAGGCCGTCTTTCGATTTCCAGATTCGCCAGCGATCGATTTGGGGATCCCACATGGCCACGCCATTGTTGGTGCCCAGCCAGAGGCGCTTGCGTTTATCGCGCAATTCACACCACACCACGTTGTCGGGAAGCCCTTCGACCTGCGTCCAACTGGACCAGGTTCTGCGGCCGATCCAGCGCTGGATACCGGCGCCGCCCAGGCCAATCCAATAGGCGCCCTCGCGGTCTTCGGCGATGGCAAACGTGGCGTTGACGGCCATGCCGCGGCTTTGATCAATCACTTCCCACTGTCCAGAGAAGCGGCGATAGAGCCCCGCGACTGTCGGGATCATGAGATTGCCGGAACGGTCCAGGGCCGGTGAGCCATAGTCGTTGGCGGGGGGTAGATCCGGAAGCTCGAGTACGAAATGAGTCGCGCCTGGATTGAGGCGGTAGAGATGCGAGGCAGTGCGAACCCAGAGGATTCGCTCGAAGTCCTGGAGCATGCTGATCACTTGTTCGTGCGGAAGGCCGCTCTCGACCGGAAACATGTGCACATGCTCCTGGGAATCGAGCCAGCCGACACGGTGCCCGGAGGCGAACCACACGCGGCCTTCGGAGGTAATGTTTACCGACTCCACTTCCAGATTGGGCAGGCCTTCGGAAAGGGTCCAGAGACGGAAATCGTTGGGGCGGTCCGGATCGACGCGGAGCAGGCCAGCTTCGGTGGCGAGATAGACTCTGCCCCAGGAATCCAGGGCCAGTGCGGAGGGACGACGAAAGGAATTGTACACCTTGGCCAGTGGGAGTTGATGGAGGACTCCGCCTTCGATGTAGGCGATGCCGCGGGAAGTGACCACCCAGATTCGGCCGGTCGGAGCAAGAACGAGCTGGCCTATATGGGTGCTGGGTAAGCCCTGCTCGAGACCGAAGCGCAGAACATGATTGCCATCGAAGCGAAGCAGGCCGTCGGGTGTGCCGATCCAGATGAAGCCGTCCTGGTCTTGCTGGATACAGGATGGCGTCAAAGAGCCGAGGCCGATGTTTTCGCCGACGCGCTGGAAGACGTAGTGCGGCCTGCGGGGCAGTGAAAGCACAGGCGTCTCGGTGGGCTTTGCCTCCGCGGCAAGGGAACCGAGAACCAGAACTGCCAAGATCATCAGGAAAAAGGCGGCGCACGTCTTGCCCCGCATGAACACCCCGGGAAATGCATTCGCCATAGTTTAGCGTGAGGGCAGACGGGACGGGTGGAGTGGTCCCAAAACGATAATGGCGGATTGTGAGGATTTAACGGGACAGAAGTCTATCCTCTGTGAGGCAGCAGCAATGGGATAGCTCAGCGGCCAAGCTGGGTTGCAGGTGCCGCGGGAGTCGAAACAAACGCCAGGGGGTGGCGTCCAATGATGCACCTATGTGTGTGAGCCTTTTCGTCGCGCTTTTTTGCCTTGTTCCGTCCGGCGACAAAGGCCCTCCCTCCCTCCGAGGTTGCGCCCCAGGTCGTCTATGGCACGTATTGGGGAGGGCGCCACAAGGAGTGTGCGGCGGCCATTGCTGCCGACGGCCATGGGAACGCTTACGTCGTGGGCCGAACCCCCTCACCTGATCAACCTGCTCATCGAAGCTTCCGACCACAGGGTCAGCCATTCTCCCGAAAGCGCCAGGAAGTGACGGGACCCGCTTTGCAATTCTTTAGTGTGTCTCGGACGCAGTCCTTCTACTCCTCCTTCTTCCCGTGAGCGATGATGGCGTCCCGCCTTCGATGGGGGGCGGAATCGCGGGCAGTGGCTCAGTTTCCGATTTCGCAAACTAACCAATGGGTGGATGAGCTTTTAAGGAGCATTCGACGGATTTCGAACTCGGGCAACGTTCTCCGATTGAAATACGTCAGACTATCCGTCGCTGTGTCAACAGAGCGCCATCGCGTGCCGAGAATACTGTGCATGCTGCTAATCCTTTCTGCGGCCTCGATTCTCGTGGGTATTCAGTCGAAGTCGATTGGACTCTTCTCCTCACAAATAGCTCATCAAACTAGCGTTCCTCAAAGTGAAGCTCAGGCTAAGATAGCCGTCAATTCGGACCTAGTAGTCCTGCCCGTAACTGTCAAAGATCGCAACGGTCAGCTAGTTCCTGACCTGCAGCAACATGAGTTCCGCATATTCGATGACAAGGTTGAACAGTCTATCGATGTTTTTACTGCCGAGGCTTTCCCTCTCTCTCTGGTTGTTCTCATTGATGACGATTTGAAATCCGTTGAAGCCGAACAGGTAGCCCCTAGCCTCCGGGCGATTGCAGGAGGGATCTCCTCGAGCGACGAGGTTCTCGTGTGCCGTTTCGACCTGAAGTTTTATCCAGGTGAGGGGTTTACCAGTGATCCCGACCAGCTGACGGCTGAAATAAAGCTTGCGCAAGTCCACAGCGGCCCTTCTACAGCCCCTCCTGTACCTTGGGTTGGTTCGCCGTCAGACCACCCGCCCGGAGTTGGCGAACCTCGCGAAATGGCACCGACCAATCTCGGACACGCTCCAACCAAGTCTCTCGACGATGCTATCCATGCCGCGGTGGAACTGCTGCACGACCGCAACATCGGCCGCCGTAAACTTATCCTGTTGATCTCCGATGGCGAGAACGGCAAGCAATTCAACCGCTTTAGTTATGGCGATACTCTCGCGACTCTTCTCCAGGGGAACGTATCTTTGTACAGTTTAGCTGTCGGGAGCAATTCGTTTCATCAGAAATTCACCAGGCTGCTCAACTACGCGACTGATACCGGTGGCGATATCTTCTACGCAGCAAAAAAAGATGCTCTGGAAAACCTATACTCGCGGATAACTGAACAAGCTCGGCATGAATACACGCTAGCTTACAGGCCGCGTGGAAACAACCGAACTTCCAACTATCACGTTGTTGAAGTACTCACAACACGCGAGGGGCTTCTCGTCAAAAGTCGCCCAGGCTACTACACAGCTCAAGTGACGAATGGTCCTCAACGCTGAACCCACGCGGTAAATGATTGCTGATAACAGAGCTTATCCCCAGTTGAGTGGGATGCGCCCGAAAGTTCTACACCTAGCCGAAGTCAACTCCTACTAACGCGTTATCGGAAACTGACCCACCATCGAATCGCCAGACATTTTGACAAATAGAGTCACGTGTGTCACAGTGCGCACATGACACTGTTTCGCCTGAGTCTGCGCCCCGGCGAATCCATCTTCGATCAGCTTGTGTTTGCGGCGAAGAAGGCCGTCGTCAGTGGTGAACTCGGGACGGGCCAGGCGTTTCCCTCTGTTCGGACGCTTGCGGCGGAGTTCAAAATTCACCCCAACACGGCGCACAAAGTTGTGCAGCACCTGATTCAGGAGCGCTGGCTCGAAGCGCGTCCCGGGATTGGAACGGTGGTCGCCGAGATTCCTGAGCCGCGGCGAGGAGACCGGAAGCGTCTTCTGGGACGCGAGGTGGAGCAACTCGTGGTCGAGGCCAAGCGCTTGGAACTCGATATCGACGAAGTTATCGAAGCCATCGAGGACCAATGGGCCAAGCTCGAAATACCTCAGGAGGTGGACCGCAAATGATCCGCGTCGAAAATCTTTGGAAGAAATTCGGGCGCTTCGATGCGCTTCACGGATTGAGTTTCGACGTACCCGACGGAAGCGCCTTCGCCCTGATCGGCGCAAACGGAGCAGGAAAGACCACCACGATCAAAATCCTGATGAACATCCTCGAGCCGACGCGTGGAAGCGCGACGCTACTCGCCGTCGATTCGCGGAAAATCTCGCCCCGGGAACTTCGACAGATCGGGTACGTCTCCGAAAACCAGGACATGCCTTCCCGCTTGACGGTTGAGGAGTATGTAGCCTATCTGCGGCCTTTCTATCCCACGTGGGACCGCGATCTGGAAGCCTCGATCGCGCGCCAATTGCGACTGCCGCTCGAGCGAAGGATCGGCGACCTGTCGCACGGCATGCGCTTGAAGATGGCGCTGATGTGCGCGCTGCCGTACCGGCCGAAGCTGCTCATTCTGGACGAGCCTTTCAGCGGGCTCGATCCCTTGGTGCGTGATGAATTCATGGAAGGCCTGCTCGAACAGGCCGGCGAAATGACCATCCTGATCTCGTCGCACGAACTGGGCGAAATCGACGGAGTCGCAACGTACGTCGCCTTCCTCGATGAAGGCCAGCTCCTGTTTCAGGAATCGATGAGCGACCTGACGGGCCGATTCCGCGAAGTGCATGTGACGCTCGAAATCGAAGCGGCGCGACCGGCTCAGGCGCCCAAGGAGTGGCTAGAAATGCGGGCTCTCGGAAACGTGCTGACGTTTGTCGACACGCGCTTCGACGAAAACGGCCTGAGTGAGCGGATTCGCGCGCGAATCGAAGGCGTGCGCGGCATCGACGCCGAGCCCATGGCGCTGCGCTCCATCTTCACGGCCCTGGCGCGCGCGGCCCGCGACGGCCGAACGTGAGCGAAAGGCAGGAGGAAATGGTCTGGCACATTTTCAAGAAAGACTGGAAGTTGCTGTGGGTCTTTGTAATCACAGTTGCATCGCTCCATTGGATTTCAGCATTCATCATATTTAAACTCGGCCTCTTCGGCGAAAGCGCAATGCTCGAGATGTTGGCGGAAGCGGTTCCGATGCTCTCGTTTTTCGCAAGCATGTTTCTGATTGCGGCGATCGTGCACGTCGAGGCGATTCCCGGAGTGCGGCAGGACTGGCTTGTGCGGCCGATTCGACGCGAGAATTTGCTGCTCGAGAAGTTCCTCTTTGTGGTCCTCATGGTGGAGGGGCCGATCTTTGCTGCGAATCTGTTTCAAGGACTTGCAAACGGGTTTTCCTTACGATCGACTCTACTGTCGGCGACGTCGTACGTCATTTTTCTTCTTTTTTTTCTGGTCCTGCCGCTCTTCGCTTTCGCCTCAGTGACCCGGAATATGACCGAAGCATTCATTTTCGGGTGCGGATGTACCTTCATCCTCGGGGTGTTTTTGACACTCGGTGACTATGTGAATGGATCTGCGCATGGGACTCTTATTGCCGTAACGCACAGCGGGGTCGGATGGATTGGAGAGGTATTTCGGTTCGCGCTGGTGGCGATTGCGGCCGCCATGATTCTCGGGCTCCAATACTTCCGCAGGAGAACGGCCACGGCGCGATTTCTAGTGATTGCCTTTGGCTTGCTGCTCCTGGCCTCGCAGTTTCTGCCGTGGAAATCCGCGTTTGGCATTGAGCAGCGGCTGTCGCCGAAACCGGCCGCTGGTGCGAGAACGGTGATGAGGTTTGACCCGGCGCGGGGAAAGTTCAAGTCGCCATCCGGTCTGGTTCCTTCTTCAGAAAACGTCCAGCGCCACCGCGGCGAGGACAGCGCGGAAGTCTTTCTGCCATTACAAGTTACTGGAGTTCGCAACGATGCGATTCTCTTGACGGATCGCGTCGAAGTGCAGGTGATAGGCCAAGACCGACGGATCGTGTACCACGGAATCGGAGACAGTCTCGAAGTGGCCAGGCAGGGACCAAATCCCGCAGAAGAGCCCGTCTACCAGCAAATCGCAGTGCCGATGTCGGTCTACCACAGAGCCAAGGACCAAGCGGTCGAAGTTCGACTCAATTATTCGCTGACGCTATTCGGTCTTGCCGGATCTTATGCCATCCCGGCGTTGGATGGCGACGAACGCATGCCTGAGTGGGGTTGGTGCCAGACGAAGATGAACGAAGCTGGAACTGCCGTGGAACTTCACTGCATGGAACCAAGAAAAGGGCCCATATGCGGGACTGCGTTTATCGAGAATGCGTCCACCGGCGTGCGAAACCCGGCCCGGTCGGTCTGTCGGTCAGACTACAGCCCCTATGGGTACCACCCTTTGCCCGATAGTTTAGTGCGATTCGGTACAAACCTTCCCTTCCGCGATCCGTCGGGACTGGCAAAGTTTCCCGTCGACGGGCCGCAGCTTCCGCAATCACGCATCGTCATTCGAGTGTACGAGCCGGAAGATCACTTCACGCGTGCGCTTACGATTCCCGAGATCAAGCTAAAGGATTGGGAAGCGCAATAGCTGGCTACCGCCGGATGGTAAAGAGCGTAGATACGCGGACGCGCTGCCAGAATTCAGAAGCCGGGGGCGCCGGTGGCGGCGGGGCGCATCTCCCGGGCGTTGACGCCGAAACGGAGATGGGCGAAGTAGGTTTGGCCGAGGGACATCAGGCCGGTGTAGAGGTAGCCCCAGACAAAAAGCAGCAGAAAGGGCACCGTGGCGTAATTCTCGTTACCGATGGCGTAGACGATGGTTCCTAGAAAGTAGAGACCCAGCAGGATTTCGGCGTAGGGCATCCAGCCGGCTTTGTTTTTGTATTTCTTCTCGGCGAAGGTGCCTTTTTTGCCCGCGATATTGAACTTGGGCGTGCGAGCGAACTCGCTTTTCCTGCCGATAATCGCTTCAAGAACAGCTTGCGCGTTGCGTACGGAAATGCCGATGCCGGTGGCCATGACGAAGGGCATGTAGAGAAACGTGCGCCACCAGCTCTTCGGGCGCAGCTCCCGTTGCGCGACGAGGTAGAAA
>Ga0210398_10002935_pt1 | contig 16470 bp, 16 predicted proteins | sample IncBWC4OmetaG_FD_161047 | JGI IMG/M metagenome (GOLD analysis project Ga0210398, IMG submission 161047) | Forest soil microbial communities from Barre Woods Harvard Forest LTER site, Petersham, Massachusetts, United States - Inc-BW-C-4-O | ecosystem: Environmental > Terrestrial > Soil >... | reverse complement strand
GTCTCGTGCGCGCCGAGAGAGTGGAGCGTATGCGGCTCAAGTATCGCCACTCCTGCCTCACGCCACGAGAGCAGGAGGTCCTACCGCTAATTGTCGGTGGTCTGCTCAACAAACAGGCCGCCGACAAGCTCGGCATCAGCGAAACCACACTTCAGATTCACAGCAGCCGCGTCATGCGCAAGATGGAGGCCGGATCACTGGCTCAGTTGGTCCGGATGGCGGGCAAACTGGCGGTACCACTGCCGCGCACCACTTCGCACTAGACGAGCAGGTGCGCCGTAACGTTCTACTGTGTCTTTGCATCGTTGCCATCGCTTGGATCACACGTGTGGCGGCAGCTCCGGGCGGCGAGCCCGTCAAGTACCAATTCACGATTGACAGTCAACCGCTGGGGACCGCGCTGCAGCAGTTTGCAGCGCAGAGCGGCGTACAGATCATCTTTTTCTCCCGGGTGACGGAAGGACTTCAAGCTCCTGCCTTGAACGGCTCTTACACCATTTCCGGCGCGTTGGAAATGCTTCTTTCCCGTTCACATTTGATTTTTCGAGTGATCAATCCGAAGACCATCGAGATATGCCCCCCGACGGCGGGAGATTCGAGCATATTTTCAATCAGACCCTTGGGAGCGCTTCGGGCGGTAATTGATTCCGGGCGCCGCGCAAGGGTCTGCTAGGATCGAGCGGTAACCGAGGGCAGCGGCAGCGCATCGTGAAACTCAAGGCACCTGCTACGATACTGTGGAGTTTTTTCATTGCAGCCGGGTTCGCGCCAGGATTGATCGGCGCGGCCCCGAGCACCGAACCTGCGAAATACGATATCAAGATCGGCAGTCAGCCGCTCGGCACTGCTTTGCAAGAGTTGGCCAAGCAGAGCGGTGTGCAGATCATCTTTTTTTCGCAGATCACCGAAGGCCTTCGGTCCCCAACCCTCGAGGGTCAATTCACGGTAAGCGCGGCTCTGGAGCGCCTTCTTGCGCATTCTCGATTGACTTTCCGAGTCATCAATCCCAATACAATCGAAATACGCGCAGCCGGTGCCGACGGTTCTCAGAGTCAACACGATGCTCCTGCTGCAAAACTTGGAAAGGCAACGGCTCCCGCCGACCCGCGGCAGAGCCCGCGTGAAAAAATGGCTGCCCTAAATTCGGCTGCTTTGGACGAAATCGTGGTGAACAGCACCGCCGAGGGATTGGTCGCCACACGCACCGAGACGCCGTTGCGTGAGATTCCCCAAACCATTTCGCTCATTTCCCAGGAACAAATGCGCCAGCAAAACGATACGGATCTTGCCGATGTACTCACTAACGCGGTGGGCATCACGGTGGTCCGCAATAATTCGCTGAGCAGCACCTTTGTCTCTCGGGGATTTACGATTACTACATTCCACCTCGACGGTGGGGCTCCATTGAATTCCTTCAGCAATACACCCATCTATGGAACACCCGATTTAGGCGAATACGATCACGTCGAAGTGCTGCGCGGTTCTGATGCCCTGTTTGGCGGCATAGGAAATCCGGGCGCCAGCGTGAATATTGTCCGCAAGCGTCCGCTGGATACCGACGAAGCACAGTTCAGTGCCTATGGGGGATCCTGGAACAACTACCGTGCTGAAACGGATGTCACGGGGCCGCTTGGCTTCGAAGGGGCGTTGCGCGCACGGCTCGACGCCGTTATCGGCGACAAGGATTACTTTTTCAAGCCTGCGAGCCTCGAGCGAAAGAAGGTCTTCGGCGTGCTCGAAGGCGATCCAACGGCGCGAACATTGTTGACGGTGGGCGGCAGCTACCAATGGGACAATGCCGTGCCGTTTGTCAATGGTTGGCCTTCCTACGCCGATGGCAGCGATGCGCATCTACCGCGCAGCATGGCGCTCGCCTTTAATTGGTCGCGTTACGACACACAGACTCGCGAGTATTACGCGCAACTGCAGCAGTCATTTGGCGGCGGATGGAAACTGAAGTTGAACGCAACTTCGTTGGACACAGCAGCCAGCTATGGCTACGGCGGATTTCAATCCCCCATCGACCCGATCACGAAGGCCCTGCCGGAACTTCCCTTCGCCCTCTTCAGTCCTAGCCCTAACACGCAGGATCAATTCGTTTTCGACGGCACCCTCACGGGAAGTTTCAACCTGTTCGGCCGCCGATTCGATGTGGCCGTCGGCGGCGACTACACCCACTATAAGGGTGATGTGCCCCTCCAAGCGGTGTTCGCGTTTGGGCCCGCAGTCAACAACGTGTTTACATACAATCCCGCGGCCTACCCGGACCCGCCGGTACCGAATCCCGTGTTCCTTCGATCGCTGGCCACAACCAATCAGAGCGGCGAATTTGCCTCTGCAAAGGTGTATTTTACGGGCGCTCTGTCTGTGGTGGGCGGGGCACGCATAAGCTCTAATCGATTGTCAAACGCCATTTCCTCCAGTCTCACCCCCTCAACTCCCGGCCTCATCGAAGAGACCAAGGACGCCGATAAAGTAACGCCCTTTGTCGGCGCGACTTACGATCTGAATGCACACTATTCCTTGTACGCGAGCTATGCCGATATCTACCAGACCAATAACGGGCTTAGGCAAGTCGGCGGCGCCTTTTTGCCGCCGGCCGACGGGATCGACCGAGAACTGGGGATCAAGGGCTCGTGGCGCAATGGCGCGCTCAATGGATTTGTCGTGCTCTATGACATTGAGCAGCGCGGGCTTGCCGTACCCGATCTCAGCGCACCTCTTGCTGATCAGCTGACATATTCACCATGCTGTTTTCTGTCGGATGGCACCAACAAGAGCAAGGGGGTCGATGCGGAGGTCAATGGCGCATTGGCAGCCGGATGGCTGATCGGCGCAGGCTATACATTCAACATCAATCACGGTCTAGATGATGGCGATTTATCCAGCGCGACCCCACGGCACCTCTTGAAACTCTGGAGCAGCAAGCAATTGCCTGCGGGATTGGAGCGCTGGACAATCGGCGGCAGTCTTCGAGCCCAAAGCAGCAACTTTGCCGACGGCACTATTTGCGCTCAACCGGACTCAGCGGGCAATTGCTTGGGGTCTCAGCAACCAACCAGGGCCGTGCAAGGCCCCTTCGTTGTGATCGACCTTCGCACCGCTTATCAAATCGATACTCACTGGCGCGCGGCGTTGAGCGTGAACAATGTTTTTGACCGCATCTATTATCAAACCATTGGAATTCCCACGAGCGGCAGTTGGTACGGAGAACCGCGCGGCTTCGTGTTGCGCATCGACGGCAGGTATTGACCCACTGCTTTGAACATTGGCTCCTTGTGCCGGAGTCGTGCTCGTCGGTCTATAACGTCTTTGCACAATGTGGATCATAAGCGCCCGCAACTCGGGTGTCGTTATAGCGCAAACACGTTATTGGCGAAGGATCTGCCGATGCGTACGCTACTCGACATTCGGCTCTCATTGCCGTTTCACCGTAAGACTAACAGGAAGGGAAAAACACAGATGAAGATCCACATGAAGATCCAGCACGCTTTAAGCTGTGCGGCGATGTCGGCGGCTCTCGCAGCGTCACCTTCGCTTGTCTTGGCCTCTGGCGTCAATGTTGCGCTCGCCGGCATCAATACGGTAGAAGCTCCACGCGTTACACAAGTCATCGACAACAACGTCGTCAACACGTTGGTCAACACTCATCTGGCGCGCCTGGCTCAGGCGAAGATGAATGGCGCGGTGGATGATGCGATGCGCATGCCGCACATGCAGTTGATCCTGAAGCCTAGCGTCATGCGTTCCTCGGCACTCCAGTCGCTGATCTCCGCACAACATGATCCGACCTCGACCAGATTCCATCGGTGGATTACGCCTGAAGAATTCGGCGGGACCTTCGGCGCAGAAGATGCCGACATACATGCCGTGGAATCGTGGCTGACCTCGCAGGGATTTACCGTTAACTCAGTCTACCCGAACAAGATGCAGATTGATTTTAGCGGCACGGCCGGCACCGTCGGCCGTGCCTTCCACACTCAGATGAACCACTACGAGATCGGTATCCCGGACGGCGCCAGCGAAAGCCATGTGGCGAACGATCGCGACATCAGCGTTCCCGCCGCGCTCGCAGGCGTCGTGACCGGTGTTGCGGGGCTCAATGACTTCCATCCGAAGCCTTTGATCAAAACGCCTCAATTATCGCAATACGATCGCGCCACCCACCTGTTCGCGCTTCCAACGCCATCAGCGACCGATGCCAAGGCGCAGCACGAAGCGGCGATCCGACAGGCAATCACCGGCAGTGATGGCGTGCGCGGGTTGGTTCCAAACGATATGCAGACGATCTACAACACCGCTCCGCTGTATACCAGCGGACTCACCGGCGCGGGAACGACGATCGCCGTGGTGGAAGACCTAGGTATGGATCCTTCCGATTGGACGAATTTCGTCGGCCAGTTCGGGTTGGGCTCATACGGCGGCACCTTTACGCAGTTCGAGCCTCAACCGGCATCCGGCCCCACCAATTGCACCGATCCAGGTGGTGAATCGGCATCTGCGGAAAGCATCGAGACAGTGCTCGATTCGGAGTACACCACAGCCATGGCGCCGGGTGCCCACATTTGGGTTGCAATCTGCTCAGATAGCGCCACGAATAACTTCTTCGGCGGCGTCTATATTGCAGCAGACAACTTGATCAACAATCCCAGCGCCTCCGGTCGGCCGAACATCATTAGCGCGAGTTACGGGTACGGTGAACACGACGTCGACGCAGCCTCAAAGGCCGCCATCGACACGATGTGGGCACAAGCCGACGCGGAAGGCATATCTGTATTCGTGTCGTCCGGCGACTCCGGCTCCAATCCGAGCTATAACGGCTCGATCATCGGTTTGACAGGCCCCACGGGCGCCGGCGTCGATGCGAACGCGTTTGCGAGCTCACCCAATGACACTGCCGTCGGCGGCACAGACACCGCGGATGTGCTCGATGGTACGAGCAGCAAATACTTCAACAGCACACCTAATGCGTTGTACGGAACGGCGAAGTCATACGTGCCGGAACTTACCTGGAACAACTCGTGCGGCAATACGTTGGCGGCGCAGAAGTTATTCAACTTGTCTGTGTTGAAGGTTTGCAAGGACGTGTTGCTTTACGGCGTTGAGGCCGGCTCTTCGGTTGCCGGGGAAGCCGGCAGCGGCGGTCCTTCGTCGGTGGATGCCAAACCCGACTGGCAGCGTATTGTGCGAGGTGCCGCCAGAGATCAATCGCGCGATTTGCCTGATGTGTCGCTGTTTGCCGGATCATTTGGCAACTACACATTTGTTGTCCTCTGCACGGGCGCTGAGCCATGTACGCCCGGTTTCACCTCACCGGTAGTGCTGGAAGGTGGCACTTCGCTGTCCGCGCCCATGTTTGCCGGCATCCAGGCCTTGCTTGATCAGGGCCTGTCGCAGGCCGGCGCCTTATCGATGAATCAGGGCAACGCTGCACCCACCCTGTACAATTTGGCAAAGGATGAATACGGCGGACCGGGTGGCGCGGAACCCGCCTCCCTGAGCACTTGCAACTCAAATAACGGCACCAAGGGCACGGGCAGCTGCGTGTTCCACAACGTTACGGAAGGCGGCAATTCCACGAATTGCGTCCAAGAAACTGGTATCGAGGGTATACCCGTGACCAGACCACCCACGCCCGACTGTTTTCTCTACGGTAGCGGAACGTTGCTTGGCATAGTTGAAATAAACATTGGACTGACATCGCTCAGCACCACCTCATACGTTCCTGCGTACCCCGCGCAAGCTGGCTGGAGCTTCGCCAACGGCCTGGGTTCTGTCAACGCCGTCAACCTGCTGAAGGTTTGGGAAAAATTCGACGCGCTGCGCTAATCCCCCAGTAATGCAATGTGTTCGAGCAATAGCTGTTGACTGAGCATGATTCCCCCTGGCGGTAGAGCCGCCAGGGGGAACGCGTCTAACGCCGCCAACCCCTACATCCGTCGAAAATCGAATCAGTTAGTCTCGAGGGGGGCTGCAGGGCGGTGCCGTACCGTCGTTGCAGAGGCCTGTGCGCGGATCCCGATGTCCAACACCGGTGCTGTCTTCGTCCGGTGGGTTCGTCAGGCAACCCGATGTCAGCCAAGCAACAGCAAGAACAGTGATTATTAACTTCATGATTGACTCCCTCTTCGTCCAGTATTCTGCGCCGGTCCGACTCTCACAATACTCTCATCGCCTAATGGCCCAGCGCCTCAATGTTATAACTCTCAATCCGTCCGACCTTCCGAATCTCTGCCTGCACATCCGCGCGAACCATCAAGTCGCGTCTACGCTTACGTAATTCCACTTGTCGCGGCGTCTCGCGCGGCACGGCATATTCTTGAATGCTCAAGAGTGTGGCTGAACGCAAATCCTTATCCTCCAAACGCTGGATCAACCACTTGGCCGCCGTTTCGACATCGTTCATCAGCAGCAACGTCTCCTCGTAGGTCCGAGGAGCATCCACCCGATGTTCTCTGATAAAGGCTAGCCACTTCTCAGTCTGTTCGGCGTCACCTATCTGGACAGCGGCATCCAACCGCACGATGGCCTCCTGCATGCGTCCATAAGGACTCATATCCGTGCCAAGCCGAATAAGCGCCCCGAGCGCTTCCGTAGGCTTTCCAAAATCACAGTAAAGCTCACCCAGATTAATGACCTGGCTGACATTCTTACCGCTCTTATCCAATACCCAACTGGCAGCCGCCAATTGATCGAGTCCGTCATCCCACCGGCCTAGCCGCCTGAGCGCGCGCGAGCGGTTATCGAGCACCCAAGCATATTGGTCATCGAAATCGTCGTACCACTGCTTTGGATCGGCGAGGACCCGAATCTCTGCAACCAGTCCGTCAGCCGCAGCCAGTGCCGCGCCATAACGCTGTCGTTCCATCAGGAGATCGATAACAACCACCCTTGGCGTCAATGACTTTGGCGCCCGCTCCGCCGCTGCCTGAAAATGCTCAAGATTGCGTTTGAGCGCGGCACTGACGTCAAACTGCGCCGAATTGGCCGCAGCAATCGCATCAAAGCGGCGATCCGCTCGCATTGAGATGAGCGCGTATTCGTCGGTCACATGGGAGGAAACGTCAATCGCCTCGGTGAGCCGATTCTGCTCGAGCAGCAACAGCGCAAGATCCTGCCAAATGCCGCTCGGCTCCTGATCCCACTTCACTTTCCAGTGTGCTGCGTACAACGCCTGCATGAGCGGCATGGTCGAACCATGCGGTTGCGTCTTTTCGGCATCCCTGAGCGAACTAAAGATGAACCTATTATACGATTCGTTCAGCCTCTCCGGGCTCTTCTGCACCAACTCCGTGAGACCGATGATGATCTCCCCAGTGTCTTGAAGTCGGTAGGCCGCACTGACCCGCGACATCCGGTCCTCAGCCGTCGCCTCCGGAAGCGCAAGTAGGCGAACGCGGCTCTCGTATTCCAGCTTAGGGTGCTTCAGAGTATAGGCAAGTTTCGCCGCCGTCAGTAGCGCTCGATATTGCTCCGCGCTTGGCAGCCGACCAAAGTTCCTGGCATGGATGACGGGTTGAATGACACCCTCCGCCTCAGCAAAATGATGGTCCGCGACCAACTTAAGTGATTCATCTATTTGCCCGATTTCCGCACGCTGCGCAGACGACAACGTTGAAGCATTGTTGGTGGCGCAGCCGGCCAAGGCGAGAAATACAAAGATAACCAGAAGTCTAGAGAGATTCATTGAGACATCCTTTCGCCTTGAAGTTCTTCTGTCACCGTATGAGACGTGGGTTGCTTCAGCGCGGCGTCAATCCAGCTCTTAAGGTAGAATCCGATGATGCTAAGCCCGCGTGTGGCCACGGGACAGATGGCCTATCACTTGAGTCACGCCCGCGTTGAAGACAGGTGTGATCAGCACGTTGTGTATCGGCGCCGCCTGCTCCTCCATCCGTGAAACAACGACTCGAAATCACCTCGTTCCATGGCAATCGAAGATCCTAGATTCAAAACACGCCTACAGATCTACCATATCGACGCAGTTACGCCAACGTGCAACCTCAAAATTTGAACAGGCGCACAGTTATCCTTGGGTGACCGGTCATTCTTCGTCGGCCGGGAGGTGTGCCGCGCATTGCGGGGTGGGACGCGGGTGTACTATCCCTGCATCTATGGACCCGCTATACAAGAAGGCCATCACGCAAGGGATTGCCGGGATGGCCGTATTCGTCGCCTTCGTTTTCTTGCCTGCGGGCACGTGGCATTACTGGCAAGGTTGGCTCTTTATCGCAGTCTTTTCCGCCTCGACCGTCGCCTTCACCGTCTATCTCGCTCTGTACGACAGGCCGCTTCTCGAGCGCCGTATGAATGCCGGACCACAGTACGAAAAAGAAGGGTCGCAGAAAGTCATCGTGTCGCTCATCATCTTCGCTTTTTTTGTATTTATCATCTTGCCTCCACTCGACTACCGCGTTGGCCTCTCGCCGGTGCCCGCCTACCTGTCCTTTGTCGGGGCCATCCTGATCAGTTTGTCATTCCTCTTTATTTTCTGGGTGCTGAAGGTCAATAGTTTCGCCGCAGCCAACATCAGTGTCGCGGATGATCACAAGGTGATCGACACCGGCCCCTATGCGTATGTGCGTCATCCTATGTATGCGGGCACGCTCTGGCTTTTCGTCGGCATGCCGCTGACTCTCGGTTCGTGGCTCACGATCTCCCTCGTTCCACTCATCCTGCCGGTACTTGTCTGGCGCCTTCTTGATGAGGAGAGGATTTTGCGCCGCGATCTACCCGGCTACACCGAATACGCAACACGCGTGCGCCATCGTCTGATACCGTATATATGGTAGGAATTGCAGACCAGCCTGAATCGTCAGGCTGCGCCAGCGACAGCTCACGCGCCCCGACAGCTGCGGTGTCTACATGTGTGCGGTCTTATCGGTCCAACAAGTCGGGGCCCTATGGGGAGCTAAGCCGCATACGCTGCACTGTGGACGCTCAAAGATTTTTTTGACGTCGAGCGCCCCGTCGACGAGGCAAACCGCTCTGGCGGATCGGTATACTAGACGGGTCCGATTCCCAGAAAATAAGGAAGGTCGATGTTTTCCCACATCATGATTGGCACCAATAACCTAGAGCGCGCGAAAGCGTTCTATGATTCTGTACTCGGTACGCTTGGCGTGCCGCCCGCAAGACTCGATGGGCACAGGATCTTTTATCGAACGCCGAGCGGCGTTTTCTCCGTCACAAAACCCATTAATGGCGAGGACTCGACGTGCGCCAATGGCATGACGATCGGTTTTGCTGCTGCATCGGCCGCTCAGGCAGATGCATGGCATGCGGCTGGCCTTGCTGCCGGCGGGACTACCTGCGAAGGCCCCCCGGGCGTGCGCGAAGGCAGCGCGGGTAAGCTTTATCTCGCCTATCTTCGCGATCTTGACGGGCACAAGCTCTGTGCCTTGCACAGACTCTGACCGCCAGGTCGTCGGCTTGGAACCCGCGCTATGGCGGGGTTGGCGCACGGGCAATTCACCGACGCCAACCCCACTTTGCCGCCGGCGATAAAGCCACAACAGCAGCGCCATCACCGAACCACCCGGCAGAACCAGCTCTATCAGTGCATAGGGTGCAAGAACCTTGAGTCTGGCGATAACAGCCGCCGCATAGGCGCTCCAATCTTTGAAGATCGACATGGATTTCGCTGAGGTCATCACTGTACATCTCGTAGATCTATAAACTTAAGACGAATGAGGCGGCCCGGATTCGACACACGCACCTCCAAATCTTTTCATCGCATACCGGAGGATGTTCAAGTCGAATTACGCGAGCATCGCAATCTGCAAAACCAGGACCGTGGCGCCCGCGGCCGCGATTGCGAGAAGCCCCTGCGCGACCCTCGTCAAAATGTTGGATTCGTTGCTCATGTGTTTGCTCCATCTGACTGTGAAAGTAATCATGCGTGACCGGCAGAGGCGCCTCAATTACCTGCGAGGTAAACAGTTGGGCGACTATCTGCGTTTCACTGCTGAATGCTCTCCCGCTGAGTTACGCGACCATCGCAATCTGCAAAGCCAGAACCGTCGCGCCCGTAGCCGCGATCGCCAGAAGCCCCTGCCCGACCCGCGTAATCCAATTTATGCTGTTCATGTGTGCCCACCCGTTGACTGATCGAACAGACAACAGAGTGCCCCGCCCGCCGATTCACAACAAACGCAGTATCTGACCGACTGTTAAGAAAGGCTTAATGGGTCCGCCGGGCGATCCGATATTTGGTGAGAAAGGCGCAAATACCGTTCGCTTGGCAGACTATTTTGCGTCTCGCAACCATTGCAGGCGCCAAGCATCTGCCGCTCTGGACGACGGGCTAAGCGTGGAATGTCAGCTATGGGGATGACTAAGAGTGTTGTTGGTTGAAGTCCACGCCCAGGTGCGAAGAACCTCTGCCACGGAACTTCTGTATTGAAAGAGTCGACCATGAGGTGCCGTCAGAGCTACGGATACCCGCGCCCCTCCGGCAAGGAAAAGGTAATACTCCATATCCAGTGCTACGCCGTCCTGCGTATAACTCGCGCTTATTTTCGATCCAGTGCGTCCCTTTAGATTCGCCTTGTTAATTGATTGAAGTTTTGCATCTCCGGCGTTTCCATAATTGTGCAATCCCTCAACGCCGGACTTGGGGCGGCCGCTTCTTGGCGTACATTTCAGGTGGTTCTAGGCAGCAGGTCGCGACGCATGACTAAGTCACGTTGAGGATCTTTGCCGACCGTGAAAATTTGCTCTCCCACAACGTCAAACCCCCATTTTCGGTAAAAGGTGATGGCCCTCGGATTTCGTTCCCACACTCCGAGCCAAACCACCCTGGATGCGGCGGCCTCGGCTCGAGCGACAACGTGCGCCATGAGTCGGTGAGCCAATCCGGCTCCATGGTGCGAGGCGTCTACGTAAAACCTCTGGATCTCGACCGGTCGTTCGCCCGCGATCATTGGCGATGTTGCATCGAACCGCAGCTGAACGTACGCGACCAAACTCGCGCCGGCTTCGGCGACCCAGGTCTCGCGGCTCGAGTCACGAATCTCCTCCAGTTGCAAAGCGTAGCCATACGCGGTTTGGCAATGGAGCTGCATGTTCTCAGCGGTGTTCGACTCTGCGAATGCAGTGCGGAAGGTTCTTTCGGCGAGGACCGAAAGCTCCAGCGCGTCATCCTCCTCAGCTCGCCGAATCAGAATCGTAGCCTGCATCAATCAACTCCGCTTTCTGAACCAGCGCGACAACTCGAGCAAGATATGGCGAGAAGATGCCGTCCATGTATGCCTTCCCTCGAGTCCAGACCGCATACTAGCTGGCGATGCCGGTCAAGGCGAAATGCCCAAGAACCAGCGAGAAGCCGCACGAACGAATGATCCAATTACCACTGCACCCCCGAGCGCAAAGTAATTGGGTTTCGGCCTCGCGCAGAGCACACCGATCCCGAACAACAGGATGATGACGCACCAGGCGAAAGCGTCACCGATGCGGGTGTAAAGGGTCTGGCCCGGCCCGAGAGGTAGGGCGGCAATGAGCACGGTCATGCCCGAGGATGCGGCAGTCTTTTGCGCAATGAGGCGCCCTTCGGCATCGCTGGCGGTCAGCAGGCCCTCATCGGCCGCACGCACGATCGCAAAGCCGTTCTCGACTCCACGCATGATCGCCATCCTCGCGTGCTGCCACGCATCTTTACCGAAATCCCCTGCCGGCACACCCATCAAGCGTATGCCATATTTCGCATCGCCAAGGATGGTGCGCGGAAAATCCATGTCTTTGCAGATCTCCATCGCGCGGCCATCGCCCAGCCAGCCTGAAGTATGACCGGGCGTCAGCTCCGTTTCCAGGAAGGGAACCAGGTGACGCTTGGCGTAGATGCGCGGTGTGCCGTCCGCCTGCAGCGCATATGCCAAATCGCCGGGCGGGACACGCTCATATACGCCGGCAATGATTTGCACTTCGGTCTGCTGCGCGACGGCTAACAGCGGTGCCAGAGTCGCGGCGCGCCATTCCTGGCGGGTCACGATGCCACCTTCCGGCGTTACGGCGAATTGCGCGCCTCGTGCTGCGGCCTGTCGAATTGCGCTCGCATAGGCTGTCGAAAGGCTGACCGCGGAATCGAGCGTGTCGCTGCGGTACGCCGCGAGCATGGCGCCTCCGTCAACGAATGCGCTCACTGTGACGGCGGACGGCTGCGGCCGGGACAGGCGTACGAAGCCAAAGGCAACATCCAACGCGCAAATGCAAAGACCAAGTGCGAGCAGGCGACCCGACCGCAGTGACGGGTAGAGGGCCATCGCAAAAACGTTGGCGAACAAGCAAATCAAGAAAGTAACGCTATACATGCCCAGCAAGGAGGCAGACTGGATCAGTAACGGCGCCGACATTTGGCTGTACGCCAGCGAGCCATAGCTGCCATTGGGCGCTACCAGGCCATACAGATATTCCAACGCCGTCCAGCACGCGGGAAAGGCGAAGAGTGTTGCCGGCGCCGGAGCACGGCGCTGTGCGAGTCGCGCAAAGATCAGCGCCAGCGGGAACAAAATCGTCAAAGGCAGCAGTCCCGAAAGAATGAGCAGCGGCGATACGGAGCCGTAGCACTGAAACGCGTAGATCTGTCCAGCGAGCCACGCGCTCATCGACGCAAGAATCAACTGCCAAACCGGCACATTTGCATAAGCGAGCCACAAGATCGGTATTAGCGCAAACCCGGCTAAAAACCACATGTCGTTTAAGCCCAGCGATAGGTACAGCAGCACGCCGCTTAACAGCGCAGCCGGTACCGGCTTCATTTGGATTTTCCCACAGGCCCAATTGACAATGACTTAAGGGACTTGCGCATCACTGAGCGATATAGCGCGGCAAATTCTGCCTCACCCGAAAAACGCCGAGCGCGATACATAGATATCAAGCCCTGGGCCAGGGCAGACAACGTCAGCGCGACATCGAACGCCGGCGTGTCCCCGAGAAGACCTTCTGCTCTTGCCTGGTCGATCTTGGCGACTGTCATGGCGATGACAGGCGAGCGGCCTGCAGCGAAATCATCCGGATACTGGCGTGCTTTAGGCGCCGGAAGAAAGAAGGCGGCATCGAAACGATGCGGTTCTTCGAGCGCAAACACCAGGAACTCATCAGTGAGGCGCTCGAGCCATTGCAATGGCGCTTTCGCGCGAATGGCGCGTACGCGCTCCTCCCACGCGACGAGGCCATCGGCCATCAACGCGTTGAGCAGTGCGTCTTTGTCAGCAAAGTGACGGTAGAGCGACATGGGCGACATGCCGGATTCCTGCGCAATTCGACGCATCGACAAGCCGACGATGCCTTCCTGCTCGAGAACTGTTCTCGCCGCGCTGAAAATGCGATTCTTGCTCATAGCGTACAGTGTACACGCGTATGTGTACGGTGTACACACCGTCGGAAAAGCGCCTCGAGGGCGGTCCCGGGCTGAAATTCGACGGACCGCGGGGCCCGAACATCCGACATGCCGACGATAAAGAGCAAGCCATGGACCGCACTTTTGAATGAGAAGCGTATAAAGACGACGTACAACCGTGGAGGCTTCAAGTGGATGAGGACATGCTTGACCGGTGGAGGCGCAGATTCGAGCGTGCCGCCTCCCTGCTCTCAGGGCGACTGGATGATCCGCCGTCACTAGCGGAGCTCGCTTCCGCCGCTGCAGTCTCCCCATTTCACTTCCACCGGATTTGGCGAGCTCTGACGCACGAGACCGTCGGCCAGACGATCTTGCGTCTCCGGATGGAAGCGTCTCAGGAGTTGCTTCTGGCCAAAGACGCCAGCGTGACGGAAACGGCCGCGGCGCTTGGTTTCGGCACGCCACAGAGCTTCGCTCGAGCATTTCGGCGTCATACCGGGATCACACCGAGCGAGCACAGAAATTCGCAACCGCCCGTCGCAGAAAAGGACGCCCGAGACATGAAGGTGGCAGTTGATCGGCGCGGCGAGATCGTGGTTGTTGGGCTCCGACGCGAAGGTAAACCATATACCAATTTGAATGCGACATTTGGGCAGGTCTGGTCCTGGGCCGAAGCGACTGACACCCTGAAGGACTTGCAGGGCATCTACGGAATCCTGCTGGACGATCCCGCGAGCGTGCCTGAGAACGAACTTCGTTACGACGCTTGTTTGGCCCTTGGCGTCACCAGTGCCCCCGAGCCTTTCCGAGTTCTTCGGTTGCCCGCGGGGGAGTACGCGAGCCTGCGGCACTTCGGATCCTATGACGGCCTGGAAGCAGCCACTCAGCATGTCGTGGGTGAATGGCTCTTAAGCTCAGGTCGGGAACCGGCCGACTTCCCAATATTCCATCATGCTCACAATGATCCGGATCAGACGCCCGTCGATGAACTGATAACGGATGTCCTTCTGCCCCTCAAAGGGAGGCCCTCGCGATGACAATTTCCGCGTTGCTTCTATCGGTGTCGATGATGAGCGCCCCAGCGACGATTATTGACAAGCTCTTCGACTCCTTCAATCGGCATGATGTCCCCGCTTTGCAGGCGCTGTATGCCCCAAATGCTCGCCTCACGTCCTCGGACTTTTGCAAACCGCGCACCGGCGCCGACGTAACCCGGACGTACGGAGCAATGTTTCGCGCCTTCCCCGATATTCGAGATGACGTGGAGACGATTATCATTGAGGGCGATCGCGCCGCAGTGCGCTTCTTGAGTTCAAGCCGCACACCGGGAGGGGGATTTCGCCTCAAGTTGATGACGTTCTTCCGGTTTAGCGGCGGCCGAATCATCGAGGACGATACGATTTTCGATGCCGGTGGTCGAGCCTGCGAGGAATAAGCAGGTTTCTCCGGGTCCCGGCTCGTCGCTCTACCGCGGGGATACAGACTACATGCAGCTCGAGTGGAAGGCTACCGCGCTGCCGCCGTCCTCGCTGTTGAAGTCGATGCATTGAACTCGACTTTGTAGCGAACCGTACCGTCCTGATTGGTTACTTCAATGGTTCCCACCTTACTGTCTCCCACTAGAATGGCAGGTGTGGAGAAGACCTTATCGTCATTGCTGAGTTTGCATTCCAAAAGTATCAGGCCGTCAATTTGTTTCCCGGATGCCTTTACCGTCTCCCAGATCGAAGACTGCCTGTCCTCGTTTGACAGCGACGCAAAGCAGCGCGTCTCATACGACTGTCCAACCCCAAGGGAGACCTTGCGGACAAACTCTTTGCCTGAAACAACGCGAATGTCGCGCGTCGCTGAAGGGCCGCCAGGCTGCAGCACGTCTGCGCCGTTGACCCACCATTTCATGTTGACCGCAATGAGTTTTGCCGAGGCTCCCGGCAGTGGTACTTCCGGCTGGGCTGCCCAAACGGCATAACTGCCCACACTCGTGAGCCCAACAGCAAAGGCGATTCCACCCAATCGGCGAACAAGTCCTGGCGAAGGATGCTTAAGCATGGCGACACGCTCCATTAAGGGGTGAATAGATTGCCAATGACATCCGAGAGGCGCGGCCGAAGCGGATTCGTTGGCGAGTTGAGTTTTCAAAAGAGCATCCGCGTAAAGGCGCCTGCCAGTCTTCAACCGGGCCATCACAAACGCGTCACACGCCAACTCCTGGTCGAATCGCAATCGTCCCAGTGCCCAATACATCAAGGGATTGAACCATGCGAGACACAACCACACCGTCGCAAAGACATTGATCGTTGCGTCATGTCGCACTAGGTGGGCTCGCTCGTGTGCCAGCACCAAGGTGCGCTCTTCAGGACCGTAGCGCGACTCAAAATCCGTCGGCACCACAATCCGTGCGTGCCAGGCACCCACCAACAGCGGAGCGACGATTGAGCTGCTGCGGCAAATTCCGTCCGGATCCATCCTCAAGTTTCCGAGGGATAGAACAAACGCGCGCTGGCGGCGCACCAACCACGCGAGCATCACAGATGCGCCCAGCAACCAAATTGCCAGTCCAGTCACGACGTGGCTAGTCGATCCGCCGACCGCATTGACCGAAACCATCGCGCTAGAGAGTGCCGCGCCGACGGGCCCGGGCAGGGACTCCGTCATCATTCGAGCTGAATGACCCGGTGCAGGCAGTGATGCCGCCACCGCGCTCGCGGGAACCAACAGCCATTGCCAGTACGCGGCTCGCGCCCCAACCGTATATCGCAAGGGCTTGCGCAACACGCCCACTAATGCGATGGCCATGCTCGAGGCGATGGTCACCATAACCAGTGCATGCACGAGACTACTGCTCATCGTCCAGTTCCTGAATCAAGCTCTTTAGATCAACAATGTCGTTCTTGGTGAGTTTTCTTTGTTGACTGAAGTGCGCCACGAGCGGCGCAACGCGGCCACCAAATAGCCGGTTGAGCAACCCCGTGCTTTCTTCGGATATCCATTGCTTGCGTTTGAGCACAGGTGAATATAGGTAACGCCGACCATCCTTCCGAGCGCTGATTGCGCCCTTCTTAAGCAGGCGATTGAGCAGCGTCTTGACCGTGGACTCTTGCCATTTGCCATGAGGCTCCAACGCAGCCATCACG
>Ga0210398_10002934_pt1 | contig 16471 bp, 16 predicted proteins | sample IncBWC4OmetaG_FD_161047 | JGI IMG/M metagenome (GOLD analysis project Ga0210398, IMG submission 161047) | Forest soil microbial communities from Barre Woods Harvard Forest LTER site, Petersham, Massachusetts, United States - Inc-BW-C-4-O | ecosystem: Environmental > Terrestrial > Soil >... | reverse complement strand
CGTTGGTCGAAGTTGCCGTGTTGATCGCGTTCATAGCGATGGCACGGCGGCGCTGGCGCGAGGCGATTTCGGCCGCGATCGGGGTCGTCGTCGCCATGATCCTCGCGACTGGATTTTGCTACCTTCTGTATGGTCGCGAGTTCCTCTTCCAGACGTTCATCTTTCATTTCATGAAGGGCCGCACCGATTTTCTTGCGGTGCTGGCGTATCCGCTCGCCATTCTCGACTTGCAGTTTCCGCTGTTCGTGATCGGATGCATCGCGGTGAGGCGCGAGATCCGCGGCAACTCGGGAATCATTCTGATACTCGCGATGGTCGCGGCCGAGTATCTGTTTTTCGGCATCCTGAGCCCGACCTCATGGGCACACAATTATCTCGAAGCGCTCCCGTTCATCACGATCATGGGCGGTATCGGCGTCGATGGGATGATTGCGCAGGCGCTCGCGGCATCGAAGGATTCACCGAAAGGTTCGCAACGATGGCTTCCGCTCGCAGGATGCGGCGTCTTCATTCTCATTTCGATTTTATGGATTGCGCCGCTAGAAAATGAAAACTGGATGCAAGGTTCGGTTTATGGATTTGGGTTTGTTCCGCGCGAGGAGGTTTCACGCCTCGGCGCGGCGCTGCACGACGCCAGCCGCCCCGATGAAGAGGTTCTCGCACCGGCATTCATTTCGTTCCAGGCAAATCGGCGCGAGCTGATTCGTTTTCCTGAAACTTACGGCGTCCTGCGCGAGGCGGAACAGGAATTTCACCGCGACGGTTTCGCCGCGGCACGGGCGCATCTCGGGCAGGAGAATTTCTTCCAGCTCATCGGCGAGACGGCGCATTTCTGGCGCGACCCCATCATCAAATCGATCAAGGATGGCAAGCTGAACGCGATCGTTCCCGACTCACCGATTCAGCTGCTGCCGTTGGTGCTTCCGCCGGAGCTGCTCCCCGCGGATTTCCCGCAGATGATGGTCGACAGCGGTTTCCGCCCGGTCTTTCGGACCGATCATTTCGTTCTGTGGCAACGGAAACTGACACCCTCGCCATCAATGCCGTAGTTCCCGCGGAAGAGCTCTATTTGATGACCTTCGGGACTGGGCGCGTCTTGCCGCGGGGGTCTTTGTGCCGACGCCGGGCCTGCGCCGCCCATGCCTGCTTGGGCGGATTGTAGACGTGGAAAAACGAAAACGCCGAGATCGTCAGCGCGTGCAAAATTTTCTCCGACGCGATCATCTTGGGAATCTCGCGCAGCGGAATCAGCACCACCTGCGTCTCCTCCGCGCCGGTGGGAACCGGCTTGGTCACTTTGTGTACGCCGCGCGCGAGGTACGAGTAGCAGTAGTTCGGCTGGATCGCGGGATTCGGATGCACCCGACCCAATTCGATGATGTCCTCGGAGTCGTAGCCGCTCTCCTCGATCATTTCGCGCCGTGCCGCCTCGCGCGGGTCGGGATCATCGGGGTCGACCATCCCGCCCGGCAGCTCCACGGTGAAATTCTCGATGCCGTGGCGAAACTGCCGCACCATCACCACTTCGTCCTTGTCGGTGAGCGCGATGATGTTGACCCAGTTGGGTGCTTCGAGGATGAAGAAATCTTTCTGTCCGCGATGCGGATGGGAGGAGCGGCGGCGATGGAGATCGAAGATCGGGGTGCAATAGACAGTTCGCGTCTCGACGGTCAGCCATTTGCGAATTTTCAAGTCATTCTCCACTACCCGAAAATCAGAACAGCCGACGATATTCGATCGCGGGGCATCGATCCATGACGACCGTGAGGCCGGCCTGCTGCGCGCGCGCGGCGGCGGGCAGGTGAATCACGCCAAGCTGGCACCACAGGATGCGCGCTCCCTTCGCGATGGCGGCCTCGGCGACCTCGGGCACAAATTCGGAGCGCCGGAAGACATCGACGATTTCAACCGGGTCGGGAATCGACGCGAGATCGGGATAGCATTTTTCGCCCAGCTCTTTCATCAGTGCGCCGGGCGCGAGCGCCGGGTTGACCGGAATCACGCGGAAGCCATGCGCCTTCAGCAGCTTCGCAATGGTAAAGCTGTCGCGCGCCGGGCTGTCGGAGCACCCGACCACCGCGACCGTGGTGGGATGCGATAGAATGTTGCGAATCTCGGAGTCGGAGGGATTTTCAAATTCCATGGAACGAGGTTAGTCAATCACTCATCGAGCGACCAGTCCGCGCCAAGGATGCGATCGGCGACCGCGGGAATCAGCCGCTTGATCTCAATCCGTACCTCGGTGAACTTCTCGTCGCCCTTTTCAAACGGGTCCTCGATGTCACCGACTTCATCAGCAAAATCGCGCAGCGTATGCACCGGCTTGCCGTCGGCGCCGGGAAACAGCTTCAGCAAGTCCGTCTTCTGCTGATCGGTCATCGCGATGACGACGTCGCATTGTTCGAGCAGCTCCGGATGGCGTTTGAGGTCGGTCGAGGTCGCTTCTTCGCCGATGTGGATGTTGTCGTCGCGCAGCGCCAATCGCGTATCGAGCGATACGAGTGCCCCATCGCGAGCGTAGGGCGCGATGCCCGCGGACACCACCTTGACATGGCTGTCGATGCCGCGTTCGCGCAGCTCGCGGCGCAGCATGTGCTCCGCCATGATGCTGCGTGCCGTATTGGCGGCGCAGACGATCAGCACGGAACGAAAGCGCGGCCCTTTGCGGGCCGCGCTTTCCCCATACTGGCTGGGTTTGGAATCGTGCTTAGACGCCACCGGCCATCACTTGTCCCATGCTCTCTTTCTTGGTTGCGCCCTTCGCGAGCTCTTCCTTAACCTTCGCGCCGAGCTCGTTGGGATCCCAGATCGCTTTCTTCTGCACGCGGCCGACCGAATGCCAGCCTTGCATCATCCAGACCGAGCCCATACCGACGCGGAACGTTTCGCCATGGACGTCTTTCGCATCGTCACTGCCCAGCCATGCGACCAGGGGCGCGACGTTGGCCGGCCCGAAGGTGTCGAACTCGCCGGCCTTCGCCGCCGGCATTCCCGCGGCGGTTTGCGGGGTCGCATCTACCGTAAGACGAGTGCGCGCGACCGGCGCGATGGCGTTGGCAGTGACGCCATAACGCTGCATCTCGCGGTCGACGATAATCGCCATCGCGGCCACCGCGGCCTTCGCCGCGCCGTAGTTGCTCTGACCGGCGTTACCAAGGATGCCGGAATCGGAGCTGGTGTTGATGAGCCGGCCATTGAGCATGTTGCCGGCCTTGTGCTGTTCGCGCCAATAGGAGCAGGCATGACGCGCGACATTGAAACTGCCCTTCAAGTGCACGGTGACGACCGCGTCCCAGTCCTCTTCATTCATGTTGAAGATCATGCGGTCGCGGAGAATTCCGGCGTTGTTCACCACGATGTTGAGCTTGCCGAAATTATCGATGGCGCATTCGATAATGCGCTTGGCAGCTTTGAAATCGGTGACGCTTTCGAAGTTGGCCACGGCCTCGCCGCCCGCCGCGCGGATTTCTTTCACCACGTCTTCGGCCGGGGAGCGCGACTGCCCGGTGCCGTCGAAATGCCCACCGAGGTCATTGACGACGACCTTGGCGCCATGCTTCGCCATCAGGATCGCTTCCTCGCGTCCGATGCCGCGGCCCGCGCCGGTTATGATCGCCACCTTTCCATCCAGTAATGCCATTTTCTTAGTTCCTCTTTGCCTTTTGGTTCTGCTTGGCTTTTTCTTGCGAGTCGTTCGCGGCCACCGGCGTAACTTCGCCCGGTTGGCCCGGTCCTACTATGTCGAAGTCCTCTCGAGGTTCCAGCAAGGCCTGGTCGACATTGCTCGGCACTTCGTAAATCAGATCGATGGTAGTTGAGGTTTTGTCGTCGTCGGCGGGATACAGCATCACGCTGCCCGGACGGCCGTCCTTGTGGAAATCGCACGACCAGGTTTTGCGCGCGGGCATGATCAGCGACGAGGTAATCTTGAAGTCGCCTTTCTTTAGCCCGTCCTTGTAGAAGCCCACCATTTGATTGAGGGGCGGCGAATTTTTGAGTTCGAAGACGATTTCGCGCATCGCCCCGCGGGGCTTGCGCACGTGCTGCACCTCGGCGCCCGGATAGATCGGCATGTTGACGTAGAGATCGGCCGGGATCTGCCTGGTCGCTTCGTCCTGGACTTTCGCGGTCGGCGCCGCAGCCGGCTCGGCGACTGCCGTTGGTTGACCGCCATGACAGGCAGCTAGCGCAGCGGCGGCGATCAGACCAAGCGTGAGGGCCACCATTGTTTTGAAGGGGCCGGCTTTGATCTCCGTCATATACTGATTGGGGAATACCACGTTTTCGGGACCAGCGGTCTTTTTCGAAAAAAAGAAACCGCCGAGCGGTCAGACTCTGGATTAGACTTGGGTGCGCAAGAAGTCAAGGCAATCGGCGTCTTAGGAACAGGGGGGATTGGAGCGGCGTGGAACGAGAGCGCTCGAGCGAAATTGGGGCTCACCTAAAATGGCGAAGATTTTCGCACCTCAAAATCGGCTTGCGCAGGATGACGGGTATGCGCGATTATAAATCGACGTTGCGCGACATCCATGGTCTTCTTTCATCGCGGCAATCTCGCAATCCCGTGCAGCATCAAATAGCCGTTTCAGCGATCGCTCTTGACAAAATTCGGCCTTTGTCGCATTTACACAGTCCGCGGCACCTAATCGGTCTGCGGTCGTTGCGACTGGGGCAAGAAGGTCTATTACGGTTAGAGTGCGCGAAGCGGCCGAGTGACGCAAGACTGAAGACAGAGAATCGGCAAATTCACGGTAATCAAGGTTGGAGCGGGACCTTATAAACCGCCGCTCAAATCTCGGGACAGGTGAAAGGACAACAATGGGCAGTCAGTTCAGTATTTTGGGGATGATCCAGCAGGGCTACTACGCAACCTATCCACTGCTTTTCATCTCGGTGGTTTGCCTGGCGATCATTTTTGAGCGCGTCTGGGCTCTGATGGGCATCCAGGGCAGAGCTGCGAAGCTTGCCGATACGCTGGTACCATCCCTGCGCCAGGGCAAGTTCAATGAGGCGCTGCAGGCGACACAGGCACGCAGTAACCCGGCCGAACGCGTCTATCATGTGTTGATAGCGGCCGCGCAGACTCTTGATCGCGACCATCTGGTCGAACTCGACGAGGAGCGCCGCTTTCAGGAGACGCTCGAACTCAACCGCTACGTCTGGGTGCTGGCGACCTCGGGAGCGTCCGCGCCGTTCATCGGACTGTTCGGCACCGTGGTCGGAATCCTGGTCGCGTTCCAATCGATGGCGATCATGGGTACCGGCGGGTTCTCGGTCGTCGCGGCTGGTATTTCGGAAGCGCTGATTTCAACCGCACTGGGGCTCGCGGTCGCGATCATCGCGGTTATTTTCTTCAACTACTTTTCGGTCAAGATCCAGAACATCAATGCGCTTTTGCAGATCAATGGCGATCGCCTGATCGACGCGGCGCTGCAAGGGAGACAGGCCGGTGGCCGTTAGCGGACCCAAAGGTGGCGGCGGTGTCTTCGCAGACATCAACATCACGCCGCTGACCGATATTTTCCTCGTCCTGCTGATCATTTTTATGGTGACCACGTCGGTCACCGTGGAATCGGCGGCGCACGTGGACCTGCCGCTGGCAGAAAACACCTCTCCCGAAAACAAGGGCGTGATTGTGACCTATACGTCGCAACACGAGCTGTTTGTAAATTCGAAAGACGTTCCGGAACGCGAGTTGGTATCGAGCCTGCGCGAGGCACTGGCCAAGGTCGACCCCAAGATGGTGGTCTTTCAGGGCGACCGTAAGGTTCTGTTGGGCGACATGGTGCGCATCTTGAACACCGCGAAAGCCGCGGGAGCCGCAACCATCGCGATCGGAGCCAAGCGCGCCACCACCGGACAGATCGAACATAACGAGTCGTCGGGAGGCTGAGCGTATGGCTGTTAGCGGACCCAAAGGCAGCGGCGGCGTTTTCGCCGACATCAACATTACGCCACTGACCGATATCTTCCTGGTGCTGCTGATCATCTTTATGGTGACTACCGCGGTGACGATCGAGTCGGCGGCGCATGTGGACCTGCCCAAAGCAGAGGCTCAAACGAACCCTAATGACAAGCCCAAGGGCATCATCGTCACCTACACCGCGGATCATCAGATAATGGTGAATTCGACCGCCGTGACGCTTCCGCAGTTGCAAGGCTCTATCCACGACGCGTTGGACAAATCAGCTGACAAAATCGTGATCTTCCAGGGCGACCCCAAAGTCATTCTTGGCGATATGGTTCATATTCTTGACATCGCCAAGACGGCGGGCGCGGAAGCAATCGCAATCGCAGTTTCGCAGCTACCTCCGGGTGGAGGCAGCGGTGGAGCTCCGGGCGGAATGTGAGGCGTGGCGCGCAGATCTCCGGTTCGACGAATGATTGGATTCTAAGGTAATTAAAGCGAGGCGAACGAAGATCCCAACCCAAGTCGGAGTAGCCGGCACCGGTGGGAAAGCAATCTCGATATGCTTTTAATAGGCGTAGTAATTTTGGTCATCTCGACCGTGGTCGTCGCCGCAGTCCTGTACCGCCTGATGGGCCGCAAAGAGGCCGCTGCGGAACTTGGTCGCGACGATGATGAGGCCGATGCTGAGCGGTTGCAGACTTGGAGGGACTACCTCCGGCTGATCGCGGGGCCCTTCCCGCTGTCGGTCCTTCTCCATGTCGGTCTGCTGCTGTTCCTGATTATCACTGTCCATGAACAGCGCGGCCGCGAACTGATCATGGTCAACCTCGAAGCTGGTGGCGGCGGAGGCGGCGGCAGCGAGATGAACGATCTCGACATGCCGGAAGTGCCGATGCCCGACACCGCGCCGCAGCAGATGGATCAACCGACTGCGGTTGATACCTCACAAGCGGTCGGCCTCGCCAACGACTATGTCCGCGCCGCCGGCGGCGGTGGTATCGGAATCGGTCGTGGCGGTGGCGTCGGTTCGGGCTACGGCAAGGGCATTGGCTCCGGGTTCGGCGGCTTCATCGGCGAACTGCGCAGAAAGGGTCTCGATGTGGTTCTGGTCATCGATGGTACCGGGTCGATGCAGCTCATCATCGACGACGTGAAGGCCAAGATGGGCCAGCTCATCCATGCGATCCATCGCCTGGTGCCGATTGCGCGCGTGGGAATCGTAGTTTTCGGAGGCAAGGGCGAGAAGATGAACGTGCAGCCTCTGACTCTGAATCCGCAAAAATTGATCGACTTCCTGGGCAACGTTCACGCCGAAGGCGGCGACGAATGGGAAGAGGATCTGGCCGGCGGCGTCTACACCGCGATCCAGAAAATGGATTGGAAGCCTTACGCGAAAAAGGTGATCGTGCTGGTCGGCGACTCGCCACCCAAGAAGGAAGACTTCCAGGGCGTGATCCAGGCGATCCACGAGTTCAAGAGCAACAACGGCACCTTCAATACGGTGGATGTGGCAGCGGAAGAACACGAGCGCTTCGAGCGTGAGTTCTGGCTCAAAGTACATCGCGAGGAGCCGCCTAAAATCTCCCCGCTACCCGAGTTCTACCAGCAGACGCGCGCCGCGTTTAAGGTCCTGGCCAATGCCGGCGGTGGTGCGATGCGCAGTCTCAGCAAAGATTCGCATATCAACCAGCAAGTGCTGGTGCTGGCCTTTGGCGAGCAATGGCAGGGTCAGGTCGCTGCGTTCGGCCGTGGTATTAGCAATAGCAGCGCAAGTCCGTAAAATAGAAGGTCGACGACTCCGTCTAACTTGATGGGGAAGGTGACCACGATGAAAATCAACTTGGCAATAAGCGCGGCCGCAATGGCGGCCGCGCTTCTCTTTCTCGGCTCCCGCGGCGGTATCGCGACCCCGACTGCCTCGGCGCAAGATTATGTAATGCGCCGGGTGCGCCAGCCCAAGGATATTCCTCCCGCGCTGCAGAAATCGCTCGACGATAAGGTCTCCGAGGATGCTGGCCCGTACCTCGACAAAGAAGACCAGAAAAAGATGGGGGGCAAGCCCTACACCGACTTCGTACCGAAGTTCGAATATCTGCCCAACTACGGCCCCAACGGTCAGCTCTCGACGGTAAGCGTCAAGCTTGGCGGCGCGGAATACGATCCTACCGACAAATCAACCACCAAGGGGAAGGCTACCGGCAAGCTCAAGTATCTGGTCTTCAGCTACACCCGTGAGAGTGGCAAATGGATCCCCATCGCGCAGCCGAAGTGGGAGACTCAGGACCTCGGCAACAAGGCCGCGACCGAGATGACCGAACATCAGAAGGTCGGCGACCATAACAAAGCGATCGTGGAGAAATATCAGGAACAGCAGCAGGCCAAGAAGAAAGCGCTCGCCGACGCACTGCAGAAAAAATTCGGCGACGCGAGCCAGTAGCGCTCTATCCTGGTCAGCTTCTATGAACCGGTTCCCGACGACTTCAGGGCGCCAGTCGCGTCATGGTCGACGCGGCTGTGATAGCGTCCATAGGTGAAATAGATCACCAGTCCAATTGCCAGCCACACAACGAACCTGATCCAGGTCACTATCGGCAGGCGCGCCATCAAAAAAAGACAGAACGCGATCCCGGTTATGGGCACCGCCGGTACCCACGGGGTCCGGAACGGGCGCCGCTGCGCGGGATCGACGTGGCGCAAAATCCACACTCCCAGGCACACGAGGACGAACGCGAACAGCGTCCCGATGTTGGTGAGCTGCGCGATTTCTTCGATTGGCAGCAGCGCCGCGGTGATCCCCACCGCGATGCCGGTGGCCGTCGTCGGGATATACGGCGTCCGGAAGCGCGGATGAATCTTGCTGAAGGCAGGCGGCAGCAAGCCATCGCGCGAGACCGCGAAGAAGATTCGCGATTGTCCGAGCAGCAGCACCAATAGCACCGAGGTGAGACCTGCTACCGCACCTGCCGAAATAATCCAGGCTACCGCGGTCAGGCCGCGCGCCAGGAATGCCGACGCGAGCGGCGCCGTGGGGTCGATCTCACGAAACGGGACCATCCCGGTCAGCACCGCCGCAACCAGGATGTACAGCAGCGTGCAAATGAACAGCGATCCGAGGATGCCACGCGGAAGATCGCGTGCGGGATCCTTGACCTCCTCGGCCGCCGTCGAAACCGCATCGAAGCCGATATACGCAAAGAAGATGTACGCCGCCGCGCTGCTGATACCGCCCATACCGTAGGGCGCGAACGGCACCCAGTGATACGGATGGACATAGAACGCGCCGACCGCGATCACGATTGCGACGGCGGTCAGCTTGATCGCAACGATGATTGAATTGAGACGTGCGCTTTCGGAAATGCCGACGTAAAGCACGCCAGTGATAAGCAACACGATGATAAGTGCCGGCAGATCGATGATCGCGCCGGGCATACTGCCGGGGGCATGCGTGAACGCCACCGGCAAGTGGATGCCAAGCCCCTCGAGAATCACTCGGAAGTAGCCGGACCATCCAACCGCGACGGCGGCCGCTCCCACCGCGTACTCGAGCACCAGGTCCCATCCGATGATCCAGGCGACCAGCTCGCCCATCGTCGCGTAGGAGTACGAGTACGCGCTGCCCGCGACCGGGATCATCGCGGCAAATTCGGCATAACACAACGCCGCCATCGTGCACGCGGTGCCCGCCAACACAAATGATGCGATCAGGCCCGGCCCCGCCTGGCGCGCGCCGACTCCCGTCATTACGAAAATTCCGGCGCCCACGATCGCGCCGATTCCGAGCAGGGTCAGGTCCAGAGCGCCGAGTGCGCGCTTGAGTCCGCCAGCATGCGTTTCCGCATCCGACCTGAGGGTCGCCGCGGGTTTGCGGCGGAATAGTTGTCGTCTCAGGTCGCTGCGATCATCCATCCCGGCGCCTGCCCCTCTCAATCATCGGACTAGTGACTCACCATGATTGATATCCACCATCGACGGAAAGGACAGTGCCGGTGACGTAACTGGAGGCCGGACTGGCGAGGAAAATCACCGCGCCGCGCAGCTCCTCCGGGGTGCCGAGGCGACCCAGCGGCGTAAACATTTCCATCCGCTCCTTGTTGGCGCCCTTGGCGATACCGCCCTCGGTGGCTTCCGTGGGAATCCATCCTGGCGCGATCGCGTTGACGAGGATATTGTGCGGCGCCCATTCGACCGCGAGCTGACGTGTGAGATTCGCGAGCCCCGCCTTGGTGGCGCAATATGCTGCCAGCCGGTAGACCGAACTCCCGACTGCGGCATAGATCGAGACCATGTTGATGATGCGGCCGGGCTTTTTGGTCTCGATGAGCCGGCGCGCGACGCGCTGCGAGAGCAGCATCGGCGCGGTGAGATTCACCGCGATCGCATTGTCCCAGAGCTCGCGTTTGAAATTCTCGGCGCGGCCGGTGGGCGATACGCCGGCATTATTGACCAGGATGTCGATATCGCCGAGTTTCGCGCGCGCAGTTTCGATCACGCGATCGATGTCGGCCTCGATCGCGACATCGGCCGCAATGCCAATCGCGCGGATAGCGAATTTTTGCGCGAGCTCATCGGCCAACTTCTCGCATCGATCGCCACGGCGGGCGACCAGCACCACATCGGCGCCCGCGAGCGCAAGCGCGTGAGCGCATTCGACCCCGAGACCTGACGATGCGCCGGTTACGAGCCCGAGATGGCCGCGCAAACCAAACAATGCCGGCAGAGAATCCATTGAATCAGTCGCCGAAAACTTCCGCGGCCGCTTCCGAAGCGGCCGAGACGGCGCGATCGATATCCGCGCGGCTGATGCCGTAATGCGTCACCGCCCTGAATGAGGTGCTCTCGCGCGCGGAGATCAGTACCCCGCGCTCCTTCATCGCCTTGCCGAAGCGCCCCGCGCTGCGGTCGTCGCCATCGATGTCGAAGTGAACCATGTTGGTGCGCTGCGCCACCGGACGAACATTGATCCCGGCGACCAGCGTCAGCCCCTGCGCCAACGCGCGCGCATTCTGATGATCTTCCACCAGCCGGTCGACCATGGTGTTGAGCGCAACGAGGCCGGCCGCCGCGATGATGCCTGCCTGACGCATCCCGCCACCGAGCAGCTTGCGGATTCGATGCGCGCGCGCAATGAAATCCTTGCTGCCGCACAAAACCGACCCGACCGGACACGCGAGGCCCTTGGACAGGCAGAACGTTACGGTATCGGGGTACGAGGCGAGCTCTTTCGCCGAAGTCTCCAGCGCGACGGCGGCGTTGAAAATTCGCGCGCCATCCAGATGCATCGGGAGTGCGCGATGATTCGCGATTTCACGCACTTCAGCGAGGTGCGAAAGCTTCACCGGCGAGCCGCCACATCGATTGTGGGTATTTTCGAGCACCACCAGCGACGGCATCGCGAAATGAGCATCATTAGCGGTGAAGACCTCCGCCTTGAGTTCATCGAGATCGAGCTCGCCATTTTCACGATTGGCGATCGGAGCGAGCATGATGCCACCGAGCGCCGACGCGCCACCGGCTTCGTAGCAATAGGTGTGCGACTGGGCGCCGACGATCGCCTTGGTGCCACGCGCGCAGTGCGTCAGTAGGGCGATCAGGTTTCCCATGGTGCCGCTGGAGACCAGCAGACCGGCCTCCTTGCCCATCAAGGCGGCGGCGGTCTGCTCGAGCCGGTTGACGGTAGGGTCTTCACCGTAGACGTCGTCGCCGAGTTCCGCGCGCGCGATTGCCTCGCGCATCTCGGGCGTCGGCAAGGTTACCGTGTCACTGCGAAGGTCAATCAAAACTTACCCAAACTCAAGGTGCCGGGACCGCCCGCGCTACTGCTGCAATGGATAGGTGGGCACCACGTTCCCGTTGCTGGTGTCGACTTGTTGGACTGAATTCTCGGTGGTGTCGGAGAAAAAAAGCGTCTTGCCGTCCTTGCTGATCGCGCATCCGGAACCGATGTGTCCGTTAACCAGGGTGAGTTTGCTCACTTCGCCGGTGGCCGCGTTGACCTTGCGCACTCCGTGATTGTCGGCGTCCATGACATAGAGGGTGGTGCCGTCAGTCGCCATCGCGCCCGGGTTGTTGAATTGCGCTTCGGTTCCGGCGCCGTCCTTGTCGCCTTCTTCTCCGGTGCCGGCGAGGGTCGAGGTCGTCATATTCGAAAGATCGATCTTGCGAATCTGATCGTTGCCGGTATCCGATACGTAGACGAATTTGCCGTCGGTAGCGATGCCACGCGGCCGGTTGAAGGCGGATTTGTTGGGCGGCCCGTCAGCCTTGCCGTCGGTCTGCGCCTGGCCGCCGATGGTTTTCACCACCATGTCGGGAATCTGGATCATTCGGACCGTGCTGTTGTTGGTGTCGGTCAGAAATATCCGGCCACCGTTGGGATCGACAGCAATTTGCGTCGGCAGGTTGAAGTGCGCCGCGTCACCTTTGCCATCGTCAGAGCCGGGGATATTCGGCGACCCCGCCACGGTCGTTACCACTCCCCCGGGAAGAGTTATCTTACGAAGCGTCGAGTCGTTGGTGTCGCTGACATAAAGATCGCTTCCGGCCAGGGCGACGCCGCTGGGACTGGTAAACAACGCAGTCGCGCCGGTACCATCCGCGGTCCCTTCCTTAAAAAGCTGGCCTGCCACCAATGAGATCGTATGCGAAGTGAGATCGATCTTGTCGATGGTGTTGTTGCGGCTGTTGGCGACGTACAGGGCCTGCCCGTCGGTCGCGAGGCCGCCCGGAAAATCCAGTCGCGGCCCGGTGTCAGCCTTGTTTTCCTGCGCCTGGGCCAACGCCGCCGCCGGCATCCCCACTACTGCGGCGATCGCGCATCCAATTAGAGCCGTCCCCAAACGCCGAATGTTGTTAGACATCCTACCCCCTCGCTAAATGGTAACCGTCAACCCGCGGTCGCGTGTTGCTATTGGTCAATTCGCGAAAATCGCTTTCACGATTTCATCAATCGCGCGCTTGCTGTCGTTCTCGTCCGTGAGCGACCAGGTAACCGCGACGGTGGCCGCGCGCCGTGGCGTGATGCCTTGCCGAATCAACTCGCCTGCGTAAATCAACAGGCGCGTCGAGACTCCCTCTTCCAGCCCGGACGCTTTCAGATGGCGGACCTTCTCGCCGAGCACCGCCAACTGCATCGCCATGTCGCCGTCGACGCCCGCCTCGTGCCCGATAATGGCAACTTCCTTGTCGGCCGGTGGATAGTTGAACTCAATGGTCACGAAGCGCTGGCGGGTCGAGTGCTTCAGGTTTTTCTGGATGCTCTGATAGCCGGGATTGTAGGAAATCACCAACAGGAATCCCGGATGCGCCTCCAGCGTTTCACCGCGTTTCTCGATCGGCAACAAGCGCCGATGGTCCGACAGCGGATGGATGAGCACGGTGGTGTCCTTGCGCGCCTCCACGATCTCATCGAGATAGCACAGCGCTCCGCGCCGCACCGCCTGCGTCAAGGGTCCATCGACCCACACCGTCTCGTCGGCCTGAATCAGGAAGCGCCCGACCAGGTCGCTGCCGGTGAGGTCCTCATGGCACGCGACGGTGATGAGCTCATTGGGACCGTTCTCGAGCGCCGACAGCCGATGCGCCATATGCTCAACGAAGCGGGTCTTGCCGCATCCGGTCGGGCCTTTGAGCAGGATAGGGAGCCGCGCCTTGTATGCGGCCTCGAAGATTTCAACCTCATCCGCGATTGGCAGGTAGTACGGCGCATGATGCGGGTCGAGATGTTTTACCTCGGGCCCTTCCGTAGTCTGGGAACGAGTATCGAATTTCTTGAGTTCAATCGCCATTTCTAACCTGCTGAATTGCCACCTGCTGAATCTGATGATCGCGCCAGCGCGATTCTAAGAGAGCATGACCCTAATGTTCAAGCTGAAGTTCGTCAAAGTTGGCGCGACTTCGCGACAATATCTGGCGCGACCGTTCTGAGCCTAGCAGGCTTTCGCCGGTTCTGGATAACGGAGACCGCGCCGGCTCAGATGGAGCTTTGCTGCACCGCTTTGGAAGAAAACGCAGGCGCTTCGTGGCGCGCGCGGATGCGGCCGCCGGTGAAGTACTGGTAGAGCAGGTACAGATCGAAGACGATCACCGCGCCCCATACGCTGTACGCTCCCGATGCGCTGAGGAGTTTCAGATCGATAATGCTGCGCGCCAGCCCGAAGCCCACGATCCAGGCATCGAAGCTCATGCAGATGCGTCTGAAGGTTTCGCCTTTCATGTAGCGAATCAGGTACGAGCCGAGCGGAAGGCCGAGCAGAACCGCGGGCGCAATCGGCGCCGCGAGGCGGAGGCTGGTGGTGCTGAACAGTCCGAGGAATCCATATGCGATCGCGGTGAGTGTCGTCTCGACCACGCGCACCGTACCGAGCGCCGCGCGGAATTCTTCCTTGTCGAGGCCCTGGTTGTTGAACATCATCGCGAGCGGCGGGCCCGAGATAGTGGTAGTCGCGTAGAGCGTCCCGACGCCCAGTCCGAGCGGCAGTCCGGCCAGGTGCTCTGAGCGAATCGGTCTGCGATAGCCAGCGGCCTGCATCAAGATGATCGGGAGCAGGACGATATAGGTCCCGAACTTCAGCATCCCGGGGTTTGCGCTCTTGAGCAGGAAACTGCCGATCAAGATGCCGGGGACAAGGCCAATCACAATCGGAAGGGCGCGCCGGCGAACGGTCGCCAGGCTACCGCGATTGAGAATGACCACCCAGGTATTGATCGCGAGTTCGACCAGCACCAGGGCGGGACTAAGCATCTTGTTGGGGAAGAAAAGCAAGGCGACGGGAACCGTCAACGAGGAGAATCCGTAACCAATCGCGCCATTAACCGTCGCCGCGAAGAGCGCGATCACGAAGAGGACTATGCCACCAGTGCCGAGACCAAACATCGGACTTCTCCGAATAGATTACTTAAACAGTCTCGTAAGTTATATACATTGCTCCTTGAGGATGCAAGAGAAGACCACTGACTCAATAGACAATACGGATAAAATAGAGTCAATAGACGCGATGCGTTCGTGCTGCAGCATCTTCGCTATGGGTAATCCCTTAATTCCCTCGCTTATTTGGCTTTGGTAATTTCGATCGGCCGTTCCTGCTTGTCAGTGGGTTTGTTCTTGCACTTTTGCGTGGGGTGGCTGCCCGGCGAGAATCCCCGGAGGGATAACAATCGAAGTCCTCGCTGAGGGGTTCGTCGCTAAGTTCTCCAAATATGAAAATCCTTTAAAATCAAGCGCTTGGTGGGTTCGTTTATGTAATTTCCATATTCGCGGATTCATCTTTTCCAGCTAACGCGATGGCGCCTATCGAGCCGCCACAACTCCGCCACAACTCCATGATAGCACATTTTGACTGCTGGCCGATGCGCATACGTGGATCGACCGAGGTGACTCGCCGCATCGACGGTTCCTTCACTGAGTCGGTTAAAATAGGTGAAAGTACGGACGCGTAAAGCGCCGTCGTCGAAGGCAAATCAATTCGGGCATCCGTGGAAAAATGAACTGCCTTATCGCCAGACACCGTCACATTTGACATTGGGTTCCCGAGTCGTAAACACGGCAAGATTCAACGGCGTCGGCGCAATCGGTTCGCGCCACGCCCGCTCGAGGTAACGCGGCGACAGGGTCCAAAAATCGAGCAGCGCGAAAGTCAGCAGTGCACCGGCAAGCCAGGGATTTAATCTGTCGACTCCATAGCCCGCCATGATGGCGAGGCATAGCGTCACAAGAATCAGAAATCGTTCGGGCTTACCTAGCTGCGCCCAGAACGGCGCATGATGCAAATAGAACCAGGGTCCGCTGTCGCCCAGGGCGAATGCTGACAACAAAAGTGCCAGCACCGCCCAACCCCACGTTTGGCGCAGATTAGTCGTCAAGCCGAGGAACGCCAGCAGCGCAATAATCGGCGAGACGTACGCACCATATTCGAACCACGGCGCGCCGAGACCCTGATCGATCGAACTCCGCAGGAATAGCGCATGAAAGACGGTGCCGAGGTCGTTGCTTTCAATCCCAGTGGGGCGCGCCTTGAACGCCGCCAGCATCGGCGCGAGCTTCGGCATCGCAAACAACAAACCCGTCGCGCAGGCGAGCGCGGCGGATTCAAAACGGCGCAATATGGGGGCAAGTATGATCAGCGCGAGGAGCAAATTGGGTACCGGATAGACCGTGCCACCCTCGTAAATCATCAACGCGATGATCGCTCCGGCGAGCCAGTAGCGATTCAGATAGACGAAGGCGAGCACCCATGGCGCGTAAAAGAATGGCGCGAACATGAGGTGGCCGACGCTCAAATGCAGGTAATACCAGGTAGAGCCCGCAAACGTAATCGCGGCCGCAACAGCTCCGAGTGGGGAGATCGATAGCGCTCGCGCGAGAAAGTACGCGCCCGCAAAACCGAGCGCGATGTGCGCGATAACTTCGAGATGCGCGCCGACGACTGGGCCAAAAAGCAAATGCAGCAAGATAAGTGGCGTTAGCGTCCGCGACTCGGGATGCGCGAAGAGCGGAAAGCCCGTGCATGGCCAATCGATCGTGAGCGGAAAACGATGCAGGTTCACGACGTTGTTCCAGACGCC
>Ga0210398_10002933_pt1 | contig 16474 bp, 16 predicted proteins | sample IncBWC4OmetaG_FD_161047 | JGI IMG/M metagenome (GOLD analysis project Ga0210398, IMG submission 161047) | Forest soil microbial communities from Barre Woods Harvard Forest LTER site, Petersham, Massachusetts, United States - Inc-BW-C-4-O | ecosystem: Environmental > Terrestrial > Soil >... | reverse complement strand
CCGATGGGACAACATCAAGCGGATATCCGACCAACATCCTAATCTTCGGCGCGTTGTGCCCCTCCCAGGCACCGTTGCCGTTCGATCAGTAGGGGCGAGATAGTTTCGCGGGCAAATTCGCGGGCAACTAGAACACAGAACACTGTAACCTATTGAAATTGCCGGGTTAGCACAGTGGCAGTGCAGCGGTTTTGTAAACCGAAGGTCGGGGGTTCGAATCCCTCACCCGGCACCACATTCTCGGGGCACGAAAAGGGGGAGAGAATGAAAGGGTTCAGGCGGCCGGTGGCCGCTGCGTTCGCCATGTCACTGTGCTGCTGGCTTGCCGGTGGCTCCACCGGATCGGCGCAGCCGGCTGCCCCGGAAAACAAGTACAACGAGCAGATGCTGCACCTGCCGCCGGAGCAGCAGGCGGCAAAGCTCGCCGACCATCTCGGCGTGTGGTGCATTGGTACCCGGCCGTTTTTTATGGGCATGACCAAAGAGGGCGCCGCCAAGGGCTATGCCTATTGGAGCGTCACTTGCGCCGGGGGGCAGAGCTACATGATCCAGATCACCCCGGCAGGCCAGGGGGCAGCGATCGACTGCAAGAGCCTGAAAGAGAACGGTGAGGGGCGGGAGTGCTACAAGACGTTCTGACCTTCGCGCCCGCGCGGTGACCGCAGATTCCTGGAACTCGCTGTTGCCCGATGCGTTCGCTGCATAGTTTCCCGGCAATCGCTTGGGTTGCGGGAAAAGGACGAGCGAGACGAGGGTCGACATGCTGTACTGGGCATTGGTCTTCTTCATCATCGCGGTTGTCGCCGGCACTTTCGGGTTCGGCGGCATCTCGGCCGCGGCGGCAGGGATCGCGCAGATCCTGTTCTACATTTTTGTCGTGGTCTTCCTGGTCGCTCTGATCGCCGGGCTGCTCGGCGGGAGGCGCGCCGGACCGCCGCCGCTTTAACCGAGACAGCGGACACAAAAAGGCCGGCCGGGCAGACTCGGCCGGCTTTTTTGCAGCTGGTTCAGAGAAGGCTGGGCCGGGCCGCGTCGTACCTCCGCGCAGGCGAGTAATTTGACGGAATGATCTGCCGCCTCGGTTGTTGAACCGCTAGCTGCGTCGGCAAGGCGATCGAACGCCCTGCCGGACGCGCGAAGGAGGCAGCATGATCAAATCTGTTCTACCCGCCGCGATTGCGGCGATCGCTCTCGCCGCGCCGCTGGCGGCACACGCGCAGACGGTGCAGCCGATGCAACAGCCGTCGCCCTATACCGCCGCCAACGCCAGTGTCGCCCCGAACGGTCAGCCGGCCACCGGGGTGACCGAAACCACGACCACCGATGTCAACGCATCGATCACCGGCCAGCCGCAGCCCGGCCCGGGTGAGTACGCCTATCCGGGCTCGCCCGGCTACGGCATGGCGCCGGCGCCGGCCTATATGCAGCCGATGTCGCCGCGCACGACGTGGATCCCGGGCCATTACAACTGGGACCCGAACACCTCGAACTACAGCTGGACCGACGGCCAGTACATCGAGGCGCCGACAACGACGGCGCAATGGATCCCCGGCCACTGGGAGCAGACACCGACGGCTTGGATTTGGATTAACGGCGGCTGGCACTGAGTTTACCTGTAAGAGGTCGTCCTGCCGACCTGTTGATGGTCGGCAGGACGCACCCGCACCTCATCAGGGACTGACAGTGGCGGAATACGAGGATCGCTACCCGGATGCTTACGGCCGCGGGGAGGAAGCCGATCCGTCACCACGCCGCTACGAGACGCCCCGATCCCCGTAATTTTCTTCGGACCTTACACCACCGGCCGGCTGCGCACCTCGTCCGCCACCTTGCGGGAAAGGTGCTTGCCGTCGCCGAGCGCGCCCTTGAGCTGGCCGCCCTCGACGACGACCTTGCCGCGCAGCAAGGTCATCGACGGCCAACAGGCAAGGTCGCGTCCTTCCCACGGCGAGTAGTCGGCTTCGTGCATCTCGGCGGCTTTCACCTCATGCCGCTTTCTCGTATCGAGCAGCACGATGTCGGCGTCCGAGCCGACCGCGAGCGCGCCCTTGCGCGGGTAAAGCCCCAAAATTTTCGCGGCATTGGTCGAGATCAGATTGACGAATTGCGTCAGGTCATAGCCGCGCTTCTCGACCGTCTCGGTGTAGATCAGCGATACGCGCGGCTCGACGCCGGCATTGCCACCGGTGGTGTCGTCGATCTTGTCGCCCTGAAGCTTGAACTTGAGCGGACAACAGATCTCGTCGGTCGCGACCGTCTGGATCGCCCCGTGATTGGTGCCGGCCCACAGCGCCGCGTGATCCTCGGCGAATTTGAGCGACGGGTAGGTGTGATAGATCTGCCCGTTCGGCCGCTTATAGTCCTCGGCCGAGTACATCAGGTACTGGTGCAGCGTTTCGCCATAGATCGGCGTGCCCTGCGCCCGCGCCGCGGCAATCGCGCGCACACCGGTCGCCGCCGAGGTATGCAGCATATAGAGCGCCGCGCCGGGGATGTTGGCCGCGAGCCGGATCACCCGGTTAAACGCGAGGTCTTCGCTCAAGGTGGTGTGCACCTCGGCCATGTTGTGAAAGCTGGTGCGCCCTTCGCGGGTCAACTTCTCGTACATGTGCATGACGAGGTCGTTGTCCTCGGCGTGGATCGCCGCGACCCCGCCGGCCTTGGCGAGCGCGGTCAGCACCTCCATGACGCTGCCGAACGGCACCATGCGGCCCTTGCGCGACGGTGTGATGTCGGTGGTGAACATCTTCACCGTGGCGTGCCCGGCCTGCACTGCCTCGACGATCTGGTCAGGCACCGACCAGTCGAGCTTGCCCTGCACCATGACGTGAAAGCCGTAATCGCAATGGCAATCGCCGGCCCATTCCTTCTGCCGCCGTTCGATCGCCTGCTGCACGGTGTTGTCGCCGTCGACCAGCGCGAAATCGAGCATCGTCGTGGTTCCGCCGAAGAGCGCGGCCTGGCTGACCCGGTCGGGGCCGTCGGTCAAATTGTGCTGGGTCTGGCCGGGGGTCGGCATCGGCCAGCGGCAATGGACATGCGGGTCGATGCCACCCGGAATGACGATCTGCCCGGCGGCATCGATGGTGCGCCCGCCAAGCGCCGCGAGGCTGCCCGGCGCGCCGATCGCCGCGATCTTCTCACCCTCGATGCCGATATCGACATTGCTTGCGCCAGTCGGCAGCACGGCGGTTCCGCCGGTGATCACAGTGTCGAGCATGGGGTCCCTCCCTAGGCGTGGATGTGAGCGCGAGCCGGCGTGCCGATGACGGCGGGTGCCGCGAACGCGAAATACGCGAGCACCTCGCTGCGCGGGATGTCGTGGACGACAAAGACCAGGCGGCTTCGGTGGTCGTCGTCGGGCCAGCTATCGAGCCACTCGGGAGCGAACATCGTGTGCTGCGCGGCCTGGACAAGCGCCGGCTGAGCCTCGCGGTCGCTAAACGCGACGATGCCCTTGACCCGCAGCAAGTCGGCGCCCCAAGCACCGGCCAGCGCCCCGAGCGCCTTGGCGAAATCGAGGCGCGTCACCGGCTCCCCCAGGGTCACGGCGAAGCTGTCGATGCCGTGGGAGTGATCCGCTTCCGACCCCAATCCCAACCTTCCCCCGTTTGCAGACGAAGGAGCGCGCCGGCGCTTGCTATCCCCCTCCCCTGCGAGCGGGGGAGGGCCGGGGTGGGGGTAAAACAGCACCGAAGCCGGATTGTCGATCTCCTGGCCGAGCAGCCGAGCCGCATCCGGGTTGAGTGCTGCCAGCGTGCGGTCGAGCTCGGTCGAAACCGGCGCCAAATCGGTCTTCGAGATCACGATGGTGTCGGCCATCGCCACCTGACGCGTCGCCTCGGCAAAGCGGGTCAGCGTCGCAGCGCCGTGCTCGGCGTCGGCCACGGTCACCACCCGGCCGAGCGACAGTCGAGCGTCGAGCATCGGGTCGGCGCCGAGCGTGTAGAGGATCGGGGCCGGATCCGCGAGCCCGCTCGTCTCGATCACGACACGGCGGAACGGGCGCAATTCGCCGGTATCGCGCCGGTCGATAAGGTCGCGCAGCGTGCGCGCCACATCCTCGCGGACCGCGCAGCACAGGCAGCCGCCTGGCAGCTCCAAGACCGCGCCTTCGACAAAATCGACGAGGTAATGGTCGATCGCCACCGCGCCCACTTCGTTGACGATGACCGCAGTGTCGATAAAGCGCGGATCAGCGAGCGCGCGGCGCAACAGCGTCGTCTTGCCGCTGCCGAGAAACCCGGTCAGCACAGTGGTGGGGAGGATGTCGCCGGGGGTCGCGCTATCCATCCGCGAAGATTGGACGGGTGGCGTGGACTGTGCAACGGCTTTACGGTTCGCTCTCAAACAGAGCGGAGGCCCATATGCCCAGTCTTCCCCGAATCGCGGTCATCGGCACCGGCGGTACGATCTCGTCGCTCGGCAATGGCAGCCTCGACGTTCTCGACTACCCGGATTTCGGGCAGAAGCTGACCAGCGAAGCGCTAATCGACAAATTCGCCGAGACAAAGCTCGTCGCCGAGCCGGTGCCGGTGACCTATCGCCAGGTCGGCAGCACGGCGCTCGGGCCCGAGGATTGGCTCGAATTGCGCCGGATGATCCATAGAATCGCGAATGACGACCCGACAATCGCCGGCTTTATCATCCCGCACGGCACCGCGACGCTCGAGGAGACCGGATTCTTTCTCAACCTGACGCTCGCCACGCCACAGCCGGTGGTGATGGTCGGCGCGCAGCGGCCAGCGAGCGCACTCGGCACCGATGCCGGCACCAACCTCGTCAATGCGCTACAGGTCGCGGGCTCGCCCGAGGCGCGCGGCAAGGGCGTGCTGGTCGTGCTCAACAACGAGATCCACCCGGCACGCGATGTGGTGAAGACCTCGACCTACCGGGTGCAGACCTTCCGCAGCCTCGATTTCGGCGCGCTCGGCCATGTCGATGGCGATGGCGTGCAGTTCTACCGAGCCCCGCTCAGAGCACACATGCCCGACACCGAATTCGCCGCGCGCGAAATCACGAGTCTTCCGCGCGTCGATATCGTGCTGTCCTATGCCGGGGCCGACGCGGCGCTGGTCGAGGCGGCGATCGCCGCCGGCGCCAAGGGCGTCGTCTCGGCCGGGTTCGCGCCCGGCAGCCCGACCCCGGCGCAGCAGGACGCGCTGGTCGCCGCGGCGAAATCTGGGATCGTTGTCGTGCAGTGCAGCCGCGCGGCCAGTGGCCGGGTCGCAGCGCGACGCAGGCTCAGGGAAACCGGCATTGTCGCCGGCGAGGATTTTTCGCCGCAAAAGGCGCGCATCCTTCTGTCGCTGATGCTGATGACGACGCGCGACATAGGCGAAATTCAGGCCGCGTTCGCGCGATATTAGCCCGTCGCTAGATTGAGGGCGGATCGTCAGCCAACACCGCGTTGGCGAGCGAATTATCGACCGCGACCTCATAGGGCGTGCCTTTGACAAACCCGCCCGAGACCATGCCGTCCTTCAGCCGCTCGTAGCCGTCGCGCGGCAGGACCGGCGTTCGGCCCCAAATCCCGAGTGCCTTGTAGCGCCCCAGTGCCACGACAAGGCGCGCCACCGGCACCGCCGGAAAATACGATTGCACGGTCTCGGCGATGGTCTCGGCGGTCTGCGCGTGAAGCCATTTCTGCGTGCGATAGAGGCCGCGCACGAGGCGGCGAAACTCGTCGTGCTTCGCGGCGAGCACGGCGCGGCGCGCGTAGAAGGTCGTATAGGAGCACGGACCGCGTGTCGCGGCGGAGTACCAGAGATGCCCGGCGCCCTCCTCGATCAGCTCCGAGGCCAGCGGCTCAAAGAGCTGCACGGCGTCGAACCGGCCAGCGCGCAGCGCCGCCATGTTGTCGGCCATCGTGCGGTCGGCGACGCGATCGAGGCTTGCCGGATCGATCCCGGCAAGCCGCAGATCGTGCTGCAGGCAGAGCCATGGGGTCGGCACCTCGCTGACCGTGGCGATGCGGGCGCGAGTCAGGTCGGTGAGCGCGAAATCGGGGCGCGGCGCGCGGCCGATCAGCATGAATGGATCGCGCGTCACCGCCTCGCCAAAGCACACAAGGTCGCAATCGGCACGCTGCTCGTAAAACTGGTTGACCCGCATCGGCCCGCCCCAGGCCACATCGGTGGCGCCGATGAACAGCGCATCCGGCGCGGCACCAAAATCGGACGCCGCCACAAAGCGCACCTCGACGCCTTCCTGCTCATACGCGCCCAACGACAGCGCCGCATAATAGGGCGCGTAGAACAGTCCGCGCAGCGACTCCTGAAGGATGATCGTCATCGTCTCACCCCGCCTTGAGGATCGCCGCCGCGGCATCGGCGAAGATTTGCGCGCCGAGGACGATATCGTCTTTCTTGGTGTCTTCCGACCAATGGTGGCTGATGCCCTTGAGCGAGGGGATAAACATCATCCCGGCGCGCATCTTGTGCGAGATGACCTGCGCGTCATGGCCAGCGCCGCTCGGCATCCGGGTGTGGCCGCCCGGCACGTAGCGCTCGGCGGTCGCCTCGATCGCGTTCTCGAATGCCGGGTCCATCAGCCGCGGCTCGGTCTGCGACAATTCCTCGATCGTCGCGCGGCACGGGCCGGCACGATCGCAAGCGGTCACCAGTTCGTAGAGCGCAGCGCGATAGCGAGCGAGGATCGCTTCGTCGACATCGCGCGCTTGTACCTGCATCTCGGCGCGGCCGGGGACGACCGAGGGCGCGTTCGGGTCGAGCAGCATGCGACCGATCGTCCACACCGTACGTGGGCCGGCGATCTCGGCGAAGCGGTCGTGGATTTGCGTCGCCAGCCGCACCATCGCGACCCCGGCGTCGCGGCGCCGCGCCATCTGCGTCGTTCCGGCGTGGTTCTGCTGGCCGCTGAGCACGACGCGCCAGTTCCAGATGCCGACAATGCCTTCGACGACGCCAATCCGTAGGCCCGTGGAGTCGAGCGTGTCACCCTGTTCGATATGGGCTTCAAGATAGCCGAGATAGCGGCCGGGATCGACTTCGATGCGCGGGCTTCCTGCATATCCAGCGCGAACCAGCGCGTCGCGCAGCCTGTCGCCCTCGCGGTTTTCGTAGCCGTCGATCTCCGCCTCGCTAAGCTTGCCGGTGAACGAGCGGCTACCCAGCATGTTGCCGTAATGGCCTTCCTCGTCCGCCCAGGCGACGGTCTCGATGCCGAGACCCGCGAGGTCCGGGTCGACAGCAAACGCGCGCGCCAATTCTAGGCCGTAGATGACGCCCACGGCACCGTCGAGCCAGCCGCCGCGCGGCTGGGTCTCGCTGTGCGAGCCGACCAGCAGCCGGCGGGTCGCGCCTTCGGCGCGACCGAAGACGTTACCGATGCCGTCGATGACCGGCGCGAGCCCGGCCTCCTTAAATTTCTCGGCGAGCCAGTGGCGCGACGCGACATCCACCTCGGAATAGGTTGGCCGGTCGACTCCGGTCTCGTAGCGGCCGAACTCGGCGAGGCGTTTGAGGTCGGCGAGGAGCCGGGCTCCATCAATTTTCGGCATCGCGATCACCTTTCAGCGAATTAATGGCCGGCGCGGGGAGCCGGCGACAAGCACCTGCATATTTTATGCACAATTGCCTCGTTCGGGGATTTGCCGGTGAACCGGCGGCGTGGGCCACCCGCGAGCGCGTTGGGAAACGCAGGAGAGCAGCATGAAGAAATCGATGCTGGCGGGTGCGGCGATGATCGCCGTGGCGGCCGTTGCGGTCCCGGTGATCGGCTGGTCGCAAAGCCCGCCGCCCCCGGCCCCGGCGGGTGCGGCTGGGCCCGGTGGTGACCATATGGGCGGCCGGATGGGGATGCATGCCGGATGGGAGCACAAATCGCCGCAGCAGGCCTGTGTCGATCGTCTTGCGCGCCGCGCCGGATTTATCACCGCGATCGGCTTCAAGCTCGATCCTACCGCTGAGCAGAAGCCGCTCTGGGATAAGGTCGTCGCCGCGACTCAAGCCGGCGAGGAGGCACAACGCAAGCTCTGCGAGGCGCTACCCGCCAACGCGCAGGATCGCGACAAGGTGACCGTGGTCGATCGCCTGCACCACCGCGAGCAAGTGATGCAGGCGCGGCTGGCGGCGATGCAGCAGGTCGATCCCGCGATCCAGGCGCTCTACGACAAGCTGACGCCGGCGCAGAAAGCTGTCCTCGACCACCCGTTCCATCACGGCGACCACGGGGACGGCCAGAAGGGCGACCAGCAAAAATAGCCCGCAAAAATAGACTGGGCCGCAACGCACAGGCCTGTTCTAGGATAGGGCGCAGGATCACCAGCCTGCGCCCTTTCCTTATGTCCAAAGCCAATCCGCGTATCGCAATCTGCGGCTTCTCGATCGAGTGCAACCGCTTCGCGCCGGTCGCGACTCAGGCGCATTTCAGCTATTTCCTCGGCGAGGATCTCGTCGCCGAGGGCCGCGCCGCCGCGCCGCGCATGCTGGGCGAGATCCCCGGTTTTGTCGCCGATATGGACGCGAGCGGAGTGTGGCGGCCGTTCGGCATCGCCTTTGCCGCCGCCGAGCCCAACGGCCCCGTCGACCACCCGTTTTTTGCCGAGGTGATGAGCGAGATCGAAACCCGCCTGACCGCGGCGCTGCCGGTCGACGCGGTTTATATCTGCGAGCACGGCGCCGCGATCACCACCGAAGACGACGACCCGGACGGCGCGCTGTTCGCGCTGGTGCGCCGCATCGTCGGGCCGGATGTGCCGATCGCGGCGACGCTCGATCTGCACGCCAATATCTCAGATCGGATGGTGTCGTCGATCGACTGCTTTATCGGCTATCGCACCAATCCGCATCTCGATATGCGCGAGCGTGGCGAGGAAGCCGCCCAGGCGATCCGCGAACTGTTGGCGGGGACCAAGACCGAGACAGCGTTTATCCGCCTGCCGATCGTGCCGCCGACGGTGACGATGCTGACCGCCGCCGGCCCCTATGCCGATATGATCGATTACGGTCAGACTAAGATCGGCCCGGAAAACAAGTCCGGGGACAAGCCCGAGATCATGAACGTGTCGGTGATGGGCGGGTTCGCCTTTTCCGACACCGCCAAAAATGGCCTCACGGTCGTCGTCACGGCGCGCCGCGATCGCCGAAACCAGAGCGCCGCGCAGATCGTCGCGCAAGACATCGCCAAATTCGGCTGGGACAATCGCGAGCGCTTTGTGCCGCGCCTGACCCCGCTCGTTGACGCGGTCGCCAAGGCCAGGGCCGCGAGCGACGACCCCGCGCTGCCCGCACTGTGCTTTGCCGACGTCGCCGACAATCCGGGCGGCGGCGGGCGCGGCAACACGACTTACTTGCTGCGTGCGTTGGTCGAGAGCGGCGCCAAAGGCGTGCTGCTCGGTATTGTCTACGACCCGGCCCTGGCGGCCGAGGCGCACCGTTATGGCGTCCATTACCGCTTCGACGCACAATTCAATCGCGACGAGACCACGCAATTCTCCGAGACATGGACCGCCCCTGCGCGCGTCGTCGCGCTCTCGGACGGCGAGTGCGTCGGGCGCCGCGGCATTTACGCGGGGATGAAACTGTCGCTCGGCTCCTGCGCCGCGATCGCGGTCGGCGGGGTGACCGTCGTCGTCGTCTCCGGGCGCCGGCAATGCGCCGACCCGATCTTCTTCGAGATGATGGGGCTCGACATCGCCAAGGCGCGGGTTGTCGTGGTCAAGTCGCGCGGCCATTTCCGCGGCGGCTTCGACGAATTCTTCAAACACGGGCAGATCGTCGAGGTCGATCTCCCCGGCCTCACCTCGCCGATGCTCGGCAATTTCGACTGGCAGCGCCTGCCGCGCCCGGTGGTCCCGCTCGACGACAATGTCGAGTGGCGCGGCCCGGCAGGGTAGATGTTAGGCTCAAGGCAAAGAAGAGAACACACGCGGAGGAAACGATGACGACGGCGGATACCGCTTCCCTTTCGGGCGATACGGCGCTTGAGCGGGCGACCATGGCGCGGGTGGCACGGCGGCTGCTGCCGATGCTGATTGCCTGCTACTTCGTTGCCTATCTCGACCGGGTCAATGTCGGCTTTGCCGGGCTGACCATGAACAAGGACCTCGGCTTCTCGTCGGCGGTGTTCGGGTTTGGCGGCGGGATCTTCTTTCTCGGCTATTTCATCTTCGAGGTGCCGAGCAACGTGATCCTGGAAAAGGTCGGCGCGCGCACATGGATAGCGCGCATCCTGGTGACATGGGGGATAATCTCGGGCTGCACGGCGCTGGTCGTCGGGCAGTACTCGTTCTTCTCGATCCGCTTTCTTCTCGGGCTGGCGGAAGCCGGATTCTTCCCCGGCATCATCCTTTATCTGACCTGGTGGTTCCCGTCATTCTACCGCTCGCGCATCGTCGCGATCTTTATGGCGGCGATCCCGATCTCGAACATCCTCGGATCGCTGGTCTCGGGCGTGCTGCTCAGCCTGCACGGGCTGTGGGGCCTGACCGGCTGGCAGTGGCTGTTCATCATCGAGGCCGCACCGGCGATCGTGCTCGGCGTCGCCTTTTATTTCTACATGACCGACCGGCCCGAGCATGCCGACTGGCTGGAGCCGGACCAGCGCGACTGGCTGATCGCCCGCCTCGCGGCGGAGCGCGCGCAACGCGAGGCGATCCGCCATTACAGCCTGTGGGAGGCGCTGCGCGACAAGCGGGTGCTGCTCTTAAGCCTCGTCTATTTCGGCGGCACCTATTCGGGCTACGGCATTGTGCTGTTCCAGCCGCAAATCGTGCACAAGCTGGCCGAGGGGTACGGGATGACCGGCGTCATCAACGCGATCCCGTATGCGTTTGCCGTGATCGCAATGCTGCTGTGGGGCCGTCATTCCGACAGCACCGGCGAGCGCGCCGGTCATACCGCGATCGGCTATTCGGTCGGCGCGATCGGCCTCATCGGCTGCGCGCTGATGACCGATCCGGTCCTGACGATGACGATGCTGATCGTCGCCGCAATGGGGCAGTCGTCGACCGGTCCATGTTTCTGGTCGCTGCCGACGGCGATGCTATCCGGCACGGCGGCGGCTGGCGGTATCGCGCTGATCAACGCGCTCGGCAATCTCGGCGGGTTTTTCGGCCCCTATGTCTTTGGCTTGGTCAAGGACGCGACCGGCGGCAGCTTTACCTTCGGCCTGATGGCGATCGCGCTCGGGCCGATCATGTCGGCGATCCTCGTCTTCTGCCTCGGCCACGACCGAAGGCTCGAGCACATCCCCGGCCGGCAGCCGGTGACCTCGTCATAGGGTTTGCCATTCGGCGGTCTGGCCGTGAACGACTGGTCCCGAGAAAGGCTTTATTCACCGCGCGCTCCTTATGGTCGCGCGGAAAAATAATTGCTGCTGGGTTGGTCGGGCTGCGAGACGCGATGAAAGGCGGGAAACAGAGACCGTGTTTCCTTGAACGACTCAAGACCCGTGTGGAACGCTTCTTGTTGCGCCGTTCGCGAGGCGAAGTGGTCGATGGGCTCTGGGTCGGTGCGTTTGGCGATAAGCCTGAACCGACATTGTGTCGGCTGCGGGAAGTGCTTCAGCTGATCAAAATCACGGACCAGCGTCGCTATTCCCGCCTCATACGCGATCTCAAGCACGTCTGGGTACCGGGTCGATTAAAGTCGACGGGTTTGTTCAATTATCGGCTCGAAGCATGCGAACTCGACGAAGAATTCGTCCTGGGTGAGACGCCGGAACTCATAGCCTCGGTGATCGTGCATGAAGCGACCCACGCGCGGTTGCTCGGTTGCGGTATTGGTTATGAAGAGGAGATACGGCCCAGAGTTGAGGCGATCTGCGTTCGCCGCGAACTGGCGTTCGCCGCGAGACTCCCAAACGGCCAGCGCGCTCGCGAGTGGGCGACGCAAAGGCTGGTGTGGTGCAGCGCCGAAAATCTGTCCGACACTGCCCGCGAGAAGCGGGACGACGATTGGTATCCTGAGGAGCTTCGCCGCTTGGGAGTGCCGAATTGGATGATCTGGGCAATTTTTGCCTTCGTTCGTTTTGTTCGTCTTATGCGCACGGCAGTCCGCTCTGCCGAGCGGGTTTTTCGCCGTATCGGAATACCCGCAAACCGCTGAGACCGGCGAGCTACGCCGCCTTGCCGTTCACATGCGGCTTCAAGGCCGCGTATAGCAGGTTGCAAGTCGGCGTCGGGATCGAGTGCTTCTTGCCGAGCTCGACGACTTTGCCGGCGAACCACGGCAGCTCGATGCGGTTGCCGCGCAAGAGGTCGTTGCACATCGAGGTCATGTGGTGCGGCGGCATCGAGCGCGTCTGCGTCGCGACCTTATCGAAGCTGTCTTCCGGCAGCGCGACGCCCTCGGCGCGGCCGACCGCGATCGTCTCGCTGAGCGCGCCCTCGAACAGCCGCCAGAGTTCCAGGTCTTCGCGGTAGACGCCGAGCGGCACGCGGGTCAGCGAATTAATGCTGGAGAGCGGGACGATGCCGAGGAACTTTTCCCAGATCGGCACCAGCACATCGGGCTCGAATTCGCCGGCGAAACCGGCCTCGGCGCAGAGATTGGCGAGAGCCTGGCCGCGTTGACTGATCCGACCATCGATCTCGCCGTAGATTAGCCGCTGATAGGTGCCGGTCTGGCGCACCACGCCGGGCGCGACGATCGATCCCGTCACCCAGGCGGTGCCGGCCATCATCGCTTCGCGCCCGAGGATCGGAATCAGCCGCTCATGCGCGTCGACGCCGTTCTGCTGCGGGATAACGGCGGTTTCCGGCCCGACCATCGACTTGATCGCCGCGCCGGCGCTTTCGACATCCCATAATTTGACGCAGAAGATCGCGTAGTCGACGACACCGACCTCCGCCGGATTATCAGTCGCCTGCACCTTGTCGAGCCTGGTCTCGCCGCGATCACCCTCGATGCGAAGGCCGTTTTCCCGCATTGCCGCGAGATGCGCGCCACGGGCGATAAAGATCACCTCCGCCCCGGCCTTCGCCAGCGCCGCGCCATAGATGCAGCCGATCCCGCCAGCCCCGACAATCGCGATGCGCATGACTCCCTCCGGCTTCCGCGCGCTAGTCTAGCCCGACCCTATCCCCAACCACGGAGAAAAATCATGGCCCAGTCGCAACCGTCACCCGCCCGTGAAGCCATCCGCGGCACCGTGCCAAAGCTCGCCGAGATCGCCGACACGCTGATCTACGGCCAGATCTGGGAAGGCCCTCATTTGTCAAAGCGCGACCGCAGCCTCATCGTCTGCGGCGTGCTCATGGCGATGGGAAGAGACGAGCAACTTCGGGGCCATCTCGCCCGCGCGCTCGACAATGGCTGCACGAAGGACGAGATCGCCGAGATGATCACCCACATCGCCTTCTATTCCGGCTGGCCGACGGCGATGACCGCGGCGCGGTTGGCGAAGGAGGTGTTCGCGGCGCGCGGCTAGGCGCTATTTCTCCTGCAGGCGCGGCATCAGCTCGACGAAATTGCACGGCCGGAAGCGGTTATCGAGCTGGTGCACCAGGATACCATCCCACGCGTCGCGACAGGCCGAGGGCGAACCCGGCAGCGCGAAAAGATAAGTGCCGCCGGCAACCCCTGCCGTGGCGCGGCTCTGGATCGTCGAGGTGCCGATCTTCTCGTAGCTCTGCCAGCGGAACAGCTCGCCAAAGCCAGCGATCTCCTTCTCGTAGACCGAGTGGAACGCCTCCGGGGTCACATCGCGGCCGGTGACCCCGGTGCCGCCGGTCGAAATCACGACATCGACTTGCGGGTCGGCGATCCATGCGTTGAGCTGCGCCACGATGTCGGCGAACTCGTCGCGCACGATCTTGCGCTGGACGATCTTGTGTCCCGCCTGTTCGGCGCGCTCCTGCAATGTGTTGCCGGAACGGTCGTCGTCAAAGCTGCGTGTGTCGGACACGGTCAACAGCGCGATGTTGACGGCGAGAAACGGGCGGTCGTGGTTCAGCGGCATCGGTCAGCTCCCTAATTCCGCCAGCTTCGCTTTCAACGCCAACAGGTCGCGCCAGGCCTCGCGCTTGCGCTCGGGGCTGCGCAGCAGGAAGGCCGGGTGAAACATCGGCAGGGTCGGCAGCGGCGCATCGAGGCCGGGCACGGCGAGGTCGAACCAGCGGCCGCGCAGTCTCGTGATGCCGTCGGCCGTGTCGAGCAGCGTCGTCGCCGCGGTGCCACCCGCGAGCACCAGCACCTTGGGTCGCGACAGCACGATGTGGCGGAACACAAACGGCAGGCACGAGGCGATTTCCGGCGCGGTCGGCTTGCGGTTGCCGGGCGGCCGCCAATAGATGACGTTGGTAATCTGCACACCGGTGCGATCAAGCTGGATCGCCGCCAGCATCTTGTCGAGGAGTTGCCCGGCGCGGCCAACAAAGGGTTTGCCGAGCCGATCCTCGTCAGCGCCCGGCGCCTCGCCGATGATCATCACCGGCGCCGCCGGGTTGCCGTCGGCGAAGACAGTGTTGGTCGCGGTGCGCTTCAGCGGGCAGACGTCGAACCCGGCCACCAGCGCGGCGAGCTGCTCGATCGTCGCCGCCTGAGCCGCGAGCACGCGAGCCGACTGCACCGGCTCCGCTGCCGATTCGGTCAGCGCACGCGGCGGCGCGGCCGCTGCGGGCGCCTTGTGCGTGGCCGGACGTGGCGGCGCCGACACCGCCACGCTGCCCTCCCCCATCCAGGGGGAAGTGGCCCGAAGTGTCGGAGGGGGTGAGGACGCCGCCGCCAACCGGTCGACCGCCGCCTCGCCGATCGCCTCGTCGGCACCCATCTCGATCTGCCATTGCAGCAGCGCGAGCGCCTGATCGGCCGCAAGGGTGGTTGGGGCTTCCGTGGGCATCGATTAAGCGTACCACCGCGCTGCCGTTTTTGCCGCCATCGTATATAACCGCAACAAAACAATGCCTGGAGCGACGCAGTGCCCGAGAACGAAGCAGTCGAACGCGAGCGGATGGAATATGACGTGGTCGTCGTCGGCGCCGGGCCGGCCGGCCTCGCCGCGGCGATCCGTCTGAAGCAGCTCGCCGCCGAGGCCGGCAGCGAGATCTCCGTCTGTATCGTCGAGAAGGGCTCGGAGGTCGGCGCGCATATCCTGTCCGGTGCGGTGTTCGAGCCGCGCGCGCTCAACGAGCTGATCCCCGACTGGAAGGACAAAGGCGCGCCGCTCAACACCCCGGCGGTCGAAGATCGCTTCCTCCTGCTCTCGGAGCGCAAGGCACGCTGGCTGCCGACCCCGCCGCAGATGCACAATCACGGCAACTACATCATCAGCCTCGGCAATCTCTGCCGCTGGCTGGCGACCCAGGCCGAGGAGCTGGGGGTCGAGATCTATCCGGGCTTCGCGGCGGCCGAGGTGTTGTATGACGAGACCGGCCGGGTGGTCGGGGTCGCGACCGGCGACATGGGCATCGGCAAGGACGGGCAGCCGACCGCCAGCTACACGCCGGGTGTCGAACTGCGCGGCCGCGAGACCCTCTTTGCGGAGGGCGCGCGCGGCTCACTGACCAAGACCCTGGTCGAGCGCTTTCATTTGCGTGACAGCTGCGACCCGCAGACCTACGCGATCGGCATCAAGGAATTATGGGAGATCGACCCCGCGAAGCATCAGCCGGGACTGGTCGTTCATACGGTCGGCTGGCCGCTCGATAACCGCACCTATGGCGGCTCGTTCCTCTACCACCTCGAGGGCAACCAGGTGTCAGTTGGGTTTGTCATCGGGCTCGACTACGACAACCCGTATCTGTCACCGTTCGAGGAATTCCAGCGCTTCAAGACACACCCGGCAATCTGCGGCTTCTTCGAGGGTGGGCGGCGCGTCGCCTACGGCGCCCGCGCGCTCAACGAAGGCGGCTTCCAGTCGATCCCGCGGATGGATTTTCCGGGGGGCGCGCTGACCGGCTGCGCTGCGGGCTTTGTCAACGTGCCGAAGATCAAGGGCAGCCACACCGCGATGAAGACCGGCATGGTCGCGGCCGAGGCAGTCTTCGCGCGGCTGAACGGCGACGAGAACGCCAGCGTGCGCGCCGGCGTCGAACGCAGCTGGGTGTGGGACGAGCTTCACCGGGTGCGCAACATCCGCCCAAGCTTCCGGCTCGGCATGTGGGCGGGGCTCGCCTATTCGGCGCTCGACACTTACGTGTTCCGCGGCCGCGCGCCATGGACCTTCCATAACCACAGCGACTACGACCAGCTTGCCCGCAAGGATGTCAGTAAACCCATCCACTACCCACGGCCCGACGGCAAAGTGAGCTTCGACCGGCTGACCTCGGTGTCGTTCTCATTCACCAATCACGAGGAAGGGCAGCCCGCGCATCTCAAATTACGCGATCCGGAAAAGGCTATTTCAATTAATTACCGCCTCTACTGTTCGCCCGAACAGCGCTATTGTCCGGCCGGGGTCTATGAGATCGTCGATGACGGCCCCGGGAGTTCGGGGGGCGGCGGCAAGCGGCTGCAGATCAACGCGCAGAACTGTGTCCACTGCAAGACCTGCGACATCAAGGACCCCG
>Ga0210398_10002931_pt1 | contig 16482 bp, 20 predicted proteins | sample IncBWC4OmetaG_FD_161047 | JGI IMG/M metagenome (GOLD analysis project Ga0210398, IMG submission 161047) | Forest soil microbial communities from Barre Woods Harvard Forest LTER site, Petersham, Massachusetts, United States - Inc-BW-C-4-O | ecosystem: Environmental > Terrestrial > Soil >... | reverse complement strand
AAAAAGGGGGCCGGAAACACGCAAGGTGCACGGTTTTTACCGCGCTGGTGCCGGTAGGGTGTTCATCAATGGTCACTCGCACCGAAGATGGTTTTGAACCCAGTGCGTATCCGCGCACCTATAGCTTGTCGGTTGCCGGCAAGTGGATGGTATCTGTTCTCGGTTTCGTGTTCGTTTCGGTGAGTCTCGCTGGCGCAATGGTTTTTTCGGTCGGCGATAAAGCTGGTACGCCCGCAGGATCCGCAGTGCTTTTCACCCTGTGCGGCGGATTTGCGTTGGTGGGTATCTACTTGCTCGCTGTGGCTGTTTTCTATCGCGTGATATTGCAGGCGGATTCGATTCAAGTATTCGAAATCTACCGTCGGCGCCACCTTGCACGGAGCGAGATCGACGGTCGTAGCCATTTTTCCTATGGACACGGGATGTCGGCTTGGGTGCTGGTTCCAAAACCGGGGTCTGGGCGAAGTATCAAGCTTTCTACTTTTCTCAAGAGCGACAAAGATTTTCGGACTTGGATACTGTCGCTGCCGGATTTGGACCTTGGTAAGAGACGAGCCGCCGAGCAAGAGCGGACCAAGGCAATCGCTTTGCTCAAGCAGCGGGGCTTCGCTGAGTTGACCATTCCACGCCTACGCCGTATTGCCGGCGGACTCAATTTGGCGGTCTATGGTCTTGGGTTGGCCAGTGTTCTGATGCGCGATCCTCATCACCTGCTGACGTGGGTGATGGTCGCGTTACCGTGGGGTGTCATTCTGTTGGTCGCCATCTTTGCGCCGTACTATCGATTTGGGGGTACGAGAAACAGCCCGCTACCCGATCTCTCCTTGGTGCTGATAATCCCAGGACTATTTCTGACGCTGCGTGCACTGCAAAGCATTGCTCCGGTCGGCTGGGAAGGGCCGTTGTTACTGACGGTGTTGGGAAGCGCCATTCTGGTGGGCACAGCACTCTGGTGTGACCCATGGCTCAAGAAGCATCGCGGAACCACAAGTCTGCTGCTGATCCTATGTTGCGGTTATGGTTATGGTGGGGGAATGCAAGTCAACGCCTTGCTGGATCCGTCGACGCCACAAACATACCGAGTGAAAGTCACTGCAAAAAATGTGAGTCGTGGGAGATCAACCAGCTATCACGTGAAACTGGCGCCGTGGGGCCCTTACCTCAGCGGGCAAAATCTCATGGTGTCTTATTCCAAGTATACGGCGGTCAAGACGGGCGATACGGTTTGCATGTTGCTGCGATCGGGCGCGCTGCGCGTAGCGTGGTCTGAAATGGGCCGCTGTGAGGATTCAGAGTAGCCTTTGGGACGTCGCGCACGTGGGCCACGAAGTCGTTCGATCGCAACGCCACCGCTGAAATGTCGCTGGCGATGGGGATCGGCGCAAGACTTATCTGGGGCGCGCGACATCCCGAGAGGAATTTTGCTCCGTCTCTTAACATCTACGCGCCATTGACGTAGTTGCTCGAGCTCGGCGTGCGCAATGAGTAATTGCACGTAGCGATAGTAATCGGGGTCTATCTGTTGCAATAGTTTCCGCATAACGGACTGGATCGTTCCACTGCTGCACCGCGGTTGTCTGTCTGCCAGCGAACATACGGAGCTTCTTGCGGTGCGGCCAAGCCGCTCGACACCAGGTACGCGAAGACATCCGGCGTCGAGCACGCGAAGAACCCCGAGGGACACATCCTGTTGGTGGTCGACGCGCTTGATATGAACGTCGACCCCGCACGACCACCGGATGGTGCGATATTTTCTTCGGTGACGTCAGAGACGAACCCTGATAATCTGGGTGGGCGCTCGAGATGTATTCCGGACACTGAAGCGTGCTGTGAAATTGGACTCCTTTTAATTAATCGACGGCCAGATGAGGTTCACCATGAAGCGCGAAGTCCTGGGTTTCCTGTCACTCGTGCTGGGGGTGACGTCAAGTTTCGCCGCATTGAAGCAAGGGGACACCGCGCCCGACTTCAAGACACAGGCGTCTCTAGCCGGCAAGGAGTTTACATTCTCGCTGCAGGACGCCTTGAAGAAGGGTCCGGTCGTCGTGTATTTCTATCCCGCCGCCTTTACTGGTGGCTGCAATCTACAGGCCCACACGTTTGCGGAGAATCACGACAAGTTCGCCGCCGCAGGCGCCTCGGTTATCGGCGTTTCGCTCGATAGCATTTCGCGGTTGAACGACTTCTCGGCAGATCCTAAATATTGCGCCGGCAAGTTGCCGGTGGCCTCGGATGAGAAGGGCGAGATCGCGAAATCCTACGATATCGCGATCACGGAAACGTATAAGGGACAGGCGGTTGCCACGATGAAGGATTCCCGCGGCAACGAAATCGGCCATAGCACGGCGGAACGTACGACATTCATCGTCACCCCCGATCACAAGATCGTTACGACGATCGGTGGAGTTGCAGGCGATGCCAACGCCGAGCAAGCGCTTGCCATTGTTCAGCAACTGGCGGCAAAACGCAGTCCTTAGGAGTTTGGCTTGCTGTGCAGGTCACGCCCTTTATCCGCCGGTTTTAATCGTGTAAATGTCATCACCCAATTGGTTTCCCAGCTCTCGCCTCCATCATCCGAGAATGTCTGTTCGAATCGCGCTGAATTCGGCGTGATGTCCACGAAACTGTTGCGAACAAGAATCACTCTGTCATTGAATGATTCTTGATCGACAAATACACCACGACCATTTTCAAACTCTCCTATCGTGGGTACGCCCAGAATGCCGGTCTTGCCATTGGCCCAATTGAGGCTCCACTGATGAGATTGGGGATTGTAGAGACGTAAGTAACGCCCGCGACACACAGTGGGATTATTCATCGAAAGGCGCTCCGCTGAAGGGCCACTTCAGCGAAATTTTGTTGGGCCACTTTGGGCCTCGCGGGATGAGTTGATCAGGGCAGCTGAATGTCGCGCAGTGAATTTCGGAGGTACCCGAGCTTCACCGTGAAGCCTTTGCGGACTTGAGCCGCGTGAAGGTCAGGGTTGCCATCGACAGCGCGATGAAGGCACCAACTCCGATCGCAATGCCGTTCACGCGTGTGTTGAGGTACACAGCCGCCGAGTAGCCGCTCACGAGCGCAAGCATGCTTAGGTTCTCGAACATGTTTTGAATCGCAATCGCCGCCCCCGGCCCGACACCGCCGTTGCCCTCCTTCTGCAAGAGAGCATCGAGAGGTACAACGAAGAATCCACTGCATATACCTACGAAAGCCATCACGGAAAATGCAAGAGGCTGCGTGGTAACAAGGGGTAATAGGCATACACCGAAGCCGATCAGAATGCCCGCTGGGAGCGCTCGATGAATGTGTTGAAGTCGCACGAAACGCGCTGCAAGCGCGGCGCCCACCACGATTCCAGCCGCGACCATGCCCGTCAGAAAGCCGGGCAATGAGTTGTTGGTCACTTTAAGAGCGACCGGCACCCACGCGATAACGAGGAAGCGAAGGGCCGCTCCCGCACCCCAGAAGAGGGACGTTCCAATCACGGCCAGTCGTGCGTTTCGACTTTTTAAGAGCGAGCGGGTCTTCAAAGCAAAGGATCTAACGATTGGGACCACGGAATAGTCAATAGCTGGAATCGCACGTTGCTTGATGCGTGGGATGAGAATTGCGCTCAACGCGGCGGCTGCATAGCAGATCGTAATGACCGTGAGCGCGCCTTCAATGCTCCAATCCGTCAGTCTCCCGCCTGCTATTGCGCCCAGTAATATGGCCGCGATCGTCGAGGCCTCCAGGAGGCTATTGGCTTTGACCAGCTGCGCCGGCACGACCAATTCGCTCAAGATTCCGTATTTGGCCGGCGAATTGGCCGCCGCGCCCGCACCCACGAGCGCGTAGCTTACGAATGGATTCACGTGCAGGCACAGGCCTAAGCCTCCGACAGACTTGAGCGTATTGGCATAAAGCATGACGCTCCCTTTAGGACGCGCATCTGCAAACACGCCGACAAATGGCGCGAGCAATATGTATGCGCCTACGAAGAACGCTTGGAGGAGCGGGCCACTCCACTCGGGATAGTGCTCCTGTCGAACGAGCGCTAGCGCTGCAAAGAGAAGCGCGTTGTCTCCGAAAGCAGAGAGAAACTGGGCTCCCAGAGTCGCGAACATGCCGCGCGACCAAAGGCCGGCGGGTATGAACTTGCGCCGTGCGCGCTTGGAACGGCGCTGACTATTCGCCGACATCGTAAGAGCCATTCATCGCCTATCCACCTCCACAGGGTCCACTCGTCATGCCATGCGGTACTTCGATCCGCGAACAAACTAGTGCTGCATTGCCTCCAGCACCGCATGCGTCGATCGGGTCAGTCCATCGGCCAATTCGGAAGGTGAACAGCGCGCCTCACCCCCGAGCCACGCGGTAATTGGCCCGAGCATGGTATCCGCCAGTTGCCAGGCCATCAAACGGCGCGGCAGTCGGTACATTGCACGAGGTTTGAGTCTATTCTCGATCTCAAGAACCAAAACGGTCGCCACGCGCTGACGGACGGGCCCCAATAGAACACCGCGTGCAAAGGCGCGATTGCTCCAGAAATGTTCCAGCAAGGGTAGCAGCTTCGATGGCGCGGCAGATAATATGCCATCCGCCAGTACTTTGAACGGGCCCGAGATACTGCGCGTCAAAAGATCCGGCTTGCCGCTAAAGTGTTCGTAAAACGTAGACCGAGACACGCCTGCTCGTCCGATGATCTCACCAACCGTGATCTCATCGTATTGCTTGGTTCCAACAAGTTCCGCAAACGCTCGCAACACGGCGGCCTTCGCAGGCTGCGCGCGGGATCGGACGATTTCGACCGTTTGCCCGGGCAGCACTCGAGCTTTTCCTTTAGTTTCAGCTGAAGGTCGCATAGGGTGTTAATCATGGCACACGAAGCAATGGCGGATGCAAAGATGTCGAAGAATCTCGCGTCTATGACGGCCGCTCTCTTGATACTCACCACTTTGGTGGAGGTGCTTGCCATATTGCACCACCCCCATGTGCAAGATCGCGATCACCTCCATGAGACGCTCGAGATAATCGCAGTGAGTCCTTTAGCGGGATGGATACACGGGCTGGCAATCGGGTGCTCTTTGCTCACCGCCTATTGCCTCGGCGAAGTCTTGATGAAGCGAATCCCTGGCTCCCTCATTCGCCTCGCAGCTTTGGTGTACGCAGTCGGCATCGTCGGCTGGATTACGGCGGCGACCGTCGATGGGTGGGTGCTCGAGCGATTAGCCGGCAGTTTGGCGCACGACACGCCCGCTGATCTGGAGAGCAACGCGCGACTCTTCAAGATGTGCATGGCCTGGGTCGTGGCAAGTACCAACGTTGGAGTTGTGCTGACCTCCGTTGGTATCTTTATCGCGTCCGCGGGACTGCTCTGGAACGGACGTTCCTGGAAGATCGCAGGCACACTAGGCCTTCTCGTAGGTGCCGCACTGTCGTTCAGTGTTGTGGCAGGCCGCCTCACCATGGACGGACACGGCATCATCATGGCGGTCGGGTTGCAAGGACTCTGGTTTGTTTCGCTGGGTATCGTTTCGCTCATCACACCGGACAATGTTGTCGAGGGCGTCAATTGATGTGTGCTGACGCTGTGACGATTGGTAGGGTTTAAGGCCGCGGCAATGCCAGTGGGCGCACCCTGGAAACCATTTCTTTCACAAACGCTTCGGGGTGCGTGAATACGACGAAGTGGCCGCCGACATTGAGCATCACGAACTCCTTCTGAGGCGCGCTGAGCGTATCGACGTACGCCTTGGCGAGTTCGGGTGAGGTGATGTAGTCATCGGGCCCTTCGAAGACGAACACTGGTAGTGCGAAGTCAGGCCCCCCCGGCGGCTTCGTAAGCATCCGCGTGTTCGTAGGCTTGCGCCCAGATTCGCTGGGTGGTGAGCGCCTTTATCGCAGGATAGGGCGGCGGACCGGATGCTTGGAGTTCTGCGATGGCCTTGGTGTCACCCAAGGTGCGGGCTTTGGCGGGGACGCGCCTGTAGTTCAAGGCTTCATTTTCTTGGGCATTTACCACCTGTCCGGCTCCCACGTACGCATAGAAAAGATCCGGCCGGGCCTTTGCCATATGGACGCCTAGGATCGAGCCCCAGAAGTGGCCAACGATGATGATTTTGTCCTTGTGCAGGTGGCCACGAAGAAACTGAGCCAGTTCGATGCCGTCTTGGGCCATTCGATCGATGGTCATATCGGTCGCAACGGTGCCGCCGCTGCCGAAAGTCTTCCCGGCGCCGCGTTGACCCCACTGTACGAAAGTGAAACTCGACGTCCAAGCGGGGGCCACGGAGAAGTCAAGCAGGTTGGTCGGCGCCCCAGGGCCGCCGTGCAGAAATAACACGACCGGATTGTCGCGATTCTGTCCGCGAACGGTGATCCACTGATTGATGCCGCCAAGAGGCACGAACATCGCTTCGTCGATACCGTTCGGGGAATGAATGGCGAGGGCGCTGGAACTTTCGTGCTGACGGATCGCGCGGTAGGAGAGGGCGCAGACAATCAGAATTAAGAGGAGCGCGACGAGGCCCAATAAGGCGATCTTGATCAGGCGTCAAATCTTTCGCGCCATAGTAGCTTCCTTGCGGTTTAAACTTCAGCGTTCTTTCGTACGGGGGGCGTCCCTGCAGGTAGGATCCAATGTTCCTAACGAAGCTTAAACTGGCCCATCATATTGGCTTTGATATCGGCCCTTGAAAGCGATCCGCCCCACGCGGTGTTTTTGTAATAAAGCGCCTTCAAGAAGGCCAAATCACCGGCTGTTATCGCCGTCGGCTTTTCACGGGCGCCACAGCTCGATGACATGAGGTCCAAGATAGAGGGCAGTGGATCGCAATGGTCCGGCGTTTGAATCACTGACAAGCTCAATACTGCTAAGTAATCGGCAATCGCGCCGATCGGAGTGCCCTCGATTTTCCTAACGTCGACGATTAGAACCGCAGCGCCAATCCCGTTGGTATCGCCGCCGTCGTTTCGCGGACACGGCAACGGCGGTCGATTCCAAATGTAATTCGACTTCATTGGCAGGCATCGGCTGCTGCTGGTCCGCACTCTCCATTCGCCCGTGACCCCCGCGGGAGGATTACACCCATGTAGAAGATAACGTTTGAACGCGGAAAAGAGGAACCGCCTCGTCGGGCGGATCCGCGCACGGCTAGGAAAGACTTCCCCAGAGGGGGTTTGTCCTTCGTACCTGCCGCTCCGAGTGATGTATCTTTCTGGACAAACGCGATTTCAGCCTTTCTATTCAATCGCTTACGAGATCCCCCGAATCTCCTCCTGTTACCGGGGACAAAGACCTATTGGAGTTGTTGCGGCAGCTAGAGCGAGCGTAAGAAATTAATGATGTCTTGCCGCTGCGCAATGCTCAACCTATTGAAACGCTCGATGATCGTGCTTGCCTCACTGCCACGGCTATTGTGAGCCTCAATCGCCTTGACCAGATCCGTCGTTCGTCCGTCGTGCAAGAAGAAAACACGCTGCCCAACGCCCCACAGCGGGGCGGTTCGAAACTCATCTGGGCCCGCGCCCCCCTGCGTGATGCCGTCCGCCAATCCCTCTCCCATGTGGTGGACGAGCAGGTCGGACCAGAGGTTCACCGGTTGGTTTGACAGCGCGAGGCTCGGGCTGGTCGATGACCCGCTTGCGATCGCCTTGCCCGTGGTGAACGATTGCGTATGGCAGAAGATACAGCCTGTCGATGCGAACGCGGCCCGACCATTCACGATGGACGGTGTATCAGGAGCGGGCGTTGGTGGCGCCAGCATCCGCATGAAATCGGCGAACGCCTCGATGTCTGATACCACGGCGGTGTTTTTATTCGCGGTGGACGTCGGGGCCGTGGTGAAGTTAAGCGTGTCCTCGGGCGTGGGGTTCAAGACGCAGCCTGGAGTCTCATCGCGCTCCTGAGGGAACAACTGGTTCGTGACCCCCATCTCAACGTTGTAGGCCTCGCCGGCAAACATCAGGAGGGACTTGTTCTGTGCCTTCCATCCAAACCGAGTGATGGTCCCATCGTTGGCGCTGTGGTTCGCGTTGCCGCTCAGGTGCGCATTCGGGTGTCCGGAAATTCCCAGCGGCTTCTTAATACTCGAGTTCGCGTTCATGTTGGCGAGAATGGCCGAGTCGGGTATCGCCTCTATGAGTCCGGTACCAAACACAGGCGTGGGGATGCGGAAGATGATATTCGGATTACCATTCTGGCCGGTCAACGAATTTCCAGCAGGTAGGAAGTTTGGTTGAGCGATGTTGCAACCCGCGGCATCGCTGCGGCCGGTGATGACGAATAGGTCGTGTACGCCGCCGTCGTTGGTTCCGTCAGGATTTCGCTTGAAGCGCGCCTCGCGGATGGGGCCGTTCTGCACAATGAACCATGGCACGACGTTTTTTGCCCCGTTTAGCGTCGCGACCGCAATCGAAGGGTTCGCAGCGGGGCTGGATCCGCCGACACCTGGCTGCGCATGGCATGACTGGCAGCTATTGGAGTTGAAGCGAGGTCCGAGTCCATTATTGTTGCCTCCGGTCACGGACTCTTTTTCGACAAACCGGGTGAGCCCATCTTGGAAGAACGCGGTTTCGTCCGTGCTCAGGCCGTTAAGGGCAGTGCCGGCACCCGGCGCACCGCCACGCACCCCTGGATCCACGGGCGCCGTCGCCGCTTGACTGGGTGTGACGGCACTCGATGTCAGTGCCGCGGCAACTAATCTGGCGACAATTCGGCAAATCACAGATTGTCTTTTTGTCATTTCCGTTCCTTACCTATTGCAAAGAAGGACGACTTGGCCGGACCATCGAAGCGCGGTGCCGTATCGATCGCGACCGATTCCCGAGCTCATGGAACTACCGCCTCGATCGGACCATACTCACGATGTCGGACTCGTGTCAACCTGTCTCTCCGCCGACTAAACCAGCCCGCCGGAATTGTCGCGACACCCGCTATGCTCATTGGAAGAACCATTGATCCAAATGAATTTGCAAAGTTTTGTCATCAAAACGTCCTTGTCTTTGCGGTGATATACGATAGCCTGCGGTCGCTGGATTTCGGGACGACCCCTAGGAGATTTGGACGTGTTGATTCTGACGAGGCGGGTGGGCGAGGCGCTGATGATCGGGAACGAGATTACCGTGACGGTGATGGCTGTGAAGGGTAATCAGGTCAGAATTGGGATTCAGGCACCGAAGGACGTTGCCGTGCATAGAGAGGAAATCTATGACCGGGTGCAGTCAGAGAAGGCGCAACCGGCGGAGTAGGTTCAGCGTCGAGTTCGCACGCTTTTTGAATTCAGTCCGGCTGCATGGCGGCGAGCTCATTGCCGGCAGGATCGCGGAAGTGAAAGCGTCTGCCACCCGGAAAGCTGAAAGTGGCCTTTGTGACAACTCCGCCCGCTCGCTTGACGAGCGCTTCAGTTGCTTCGAGGGATTCGACTTGAATAACAGGCAGGGGAGCGCGCGAAGCTTCTCTGGCGTCGGCCTGAAGCCCAAGGTCCACGTCTCCGGTCATCGTGCACGAATACGTCGGACCAAAGTCAGTCATCGCAAAGCCGAAGGCCTCGGTGTAAAACGATTTTGCGGGGCCGGTGGTCCCGGCGGGAAGTTCGACGAAGCAGATTCGATTAGCCATGGGGCACCTTTTATGGTTTTCCAGCCGTGCGGGCCTTTTGCCACGGCCCGGTGATTCTACTCCGCTGTTAGAACAGCAAACAAATACCAGAAGGAGTAAGGTCAATTGGAATCCGGGAGTGGTGAGGTGTGCCGTGGATGAAAATCACAGTCGAGAGGAGTTCGATACGGCTCTTGCGAGGATCAGACATGAAGTCAAGGGCCGGCTTGTGCAGCATGGCTTTTTCGGCAGCGTCGCTTACACCGATATTGACTCCCCGAACCATGTTCTCAGCGGCTCGATAATTGAAATCACCGTGAAGGGAAAAACCGTGCAGAGGTCATTCAGCCGACAAGAGATTGAGGGCTGCCGTCTTCGGGTAAGCGGAGCGGTTTTGTCGGGCGTGATATCCATGGTGGATGAACTGTCGGCCTAGCGGGTGAGAGGGCGCAATGAAAAAATGGCTCAAAAGGGCTGGCGTCGGTTTGGCTGTGATCGTTCTCCTGTTTTCCGTTTTCACTTACATGCGATTTTCGCAGTGGCGAAATGAGATAACCAAGAACCTGACGCGTGACAGCACGGTTGTTCAGACCGCGAAGGGGCCCATCGAATATGCTGAGGTAGGTCAGGGGCCGCCGGTTCTCATGGTTCATGGGGATCCGGGTGGTTATGATCAGATTTTCGAGGTGCTCAAGCTGGATGATGCGGAGCATGGGGACTTTCGATACATCATTCCATCGCGGCCGGGGTATCTTCGAACGCCGCTATCGGTGGGTAAATCTCCGAAAGAGCAGGCGGAAGCTTTTGCCGCGCTTCTTGATGTCCTAAAGATCGACAAGGTCGCGGTAGTTGGGGGTTCCGGTGGCGGGCCTTCGGCAATCGAATTTGCGGCGTTGTATCCCGATCGATGCTCTGCGCTGGTTTTGGAGGAGGCCATCACGATGCGGCGAGCACCAGGGAAGCCGGGCGTTGTCGAAGCGGCGCTAAAGAACACGCTGGGAACGGACTTCAGTGTTTGGCTCATCAAGGATCAGTTCGCCGCAGGCTTGCAGGCACAGAACCCTGCAGATCCAAAGTTAACTTCCATTGCCATGGCGATATTCGACGCGACGATCCCCGATGCGAGCCGCGATGCGGGTCACCAGAACGACATTGCGGAGCAAGCCAATATTTCCGCATTGCCACTCGAGGACATTCGTTGTCCGACGCTCATTCTGCAGGGTACGGCCGATGTAAATGTACCGATCGCTCACGGGGAATTCGCCCATGCGCACATTGCAGGTTCGCAGTTTGTGCGGCTGGCCGAGCAGGATCATTGGATGGTAATCACGAGGCACAGGGAACTCGGGAAGCTGATACATGCGTTTTTGGTGGAGCATGCCGGTGCGGAAAAATAGTTCAGCCAGATCACCTGCCGATGGAGGGAAAATAGATGACTGATGGCGAGGAGGTAGCACCGAAGAGACGTTGGCGACGGAACGCTTCCATCGCCGTTGCCGCAATCATGGGGATGCTGTTTGTCTATGGACTCATTCGCTTTCCGGATGCGCCGCTGCATCCGTGCGGCGACCACAGCTATTGTGGCAAACAGGGACAACCGCACACGCAGAAGCAATTCGAAGACTTTGAGATCTGGCAAAACACATTCTTTTGGGTTTGGCCGATCGGATTAATCGCTCTGTATGTCCTGAATCGAGACAGGATTCGTTCGAGGGTGCGCAGACCGTCGATCTAAGGGAGAAACGAATGAAGAAGTATGTGGCGCCGCTTTGCGTAACGCGCTTTTTGTAGAATCCAAACCTTGAGGGGATAGGGAATGCACCATTTTCGCCTCTGTACTCTTCTTTGCCTTGCGCTATTCATCGAATCCGCCCACGCCGATGGTGTTAGCGTCTCGCCCTCCGACTCTGACATTCGTCAGATTCTCATAAACAGAATCGACAAGGAAAAGCAGAGCGTTGGTATTGTTGTCGGCGTGATTGACGCCAAAGGGCGCCGGATTGTTTCCTATGGCAGCCTCGAGAAGGGCGATAAGCGCGTGCTCGATGGGGACACGCTGTACGAGATCGGGTCGATTACCAAGGTATTTACGTCGCTGCTATTGGCGGACATGGCGCAGCGCGGAGAAGTGAAGCTCGACGACCCGATAGCAAAATATGTGCCGACTACCGCGAAAATTCCGCAGCGGGAGGGGCGACAGATCACGCTGGTGGATCTCGCCACCCATACCTCCGGCCTGCCTCGGATGCCGGCCAACTTTCGGCCCAAGGATCCTGCCAATCCTTATGTTGACTACACCGAGGAGCAGCTATACACGTTTCTCTCGTCGTACGAGTTGATTCGCGACATTGGCATAAAATTTGAGTACTCCAATCTCGGCTTCGGTTTGCTTGGACAAGGGTTGGCGCGCCGCACGGGCACTACTTACGAAACTCTGGTCGAGACGCGCATTTGCGAACCGCTCGGGATGAAAGACACACGAATTACGCTGACACCGGATATGGAGCATCGGCTCGCGGCCGGCCACAGCGCCGATCTTGTCACGGTACCGGGCTGGGACCTACCGACACTGGCTGGGGCGGGGGCATTGCGATCGACCGCAAATGATCTGCTCAGCTTCCTGGCAGCGGCGATGGGTTATACCCACACGAAACTGGCTCCAGCCATGAAAGCCATGTTGTCGGTCGAGCGGCCCACCGGCGCACCCTTCCTCGATTCCGCACTGGGCTGGGTTGTGGACACCCGCGGCGGCGGCGAGATCATCTGGAAAAACGGCGGCACGGGTGGTTATCGAACCTTTATAGGCTATTCACCCCGAACCGGCGTTGGCATCGTTGCGCTGTCAAATGCGGCGACCGGTGCCGGCGCCGATGACATCGGACTGCATTTGCTCGACGCGCGATTTCCGTTGGAGGTTCCTGAGGGGTCGGCAAGGGAGACGACCGCCAATACCAAGGTCTTGGATGGCTATGTCGGACACTACGAAATGCTGCCCACGTCGATCTTTGCGGTCACGCGCGAGGGCGATCAATTGTTTGTACAGATAACCGGCCAGCCTCGATCAGCGATTTATTCGAAGTCTGAGAAGGAATTCTTTTACAAAGTAGTCGATGCACAGATCTCTTTCCAAACCGACGAACACGGTCAAACAACGGGGCTCGTGCTTCACCAAGGCGGACGGGACCTGGCAGCCAAGCGAATCAGTGATGCGGAAGCGAAGCAATTAGAGGATGCGCTCGCAAAGCGATTCAAGGAACAAACCGCCGCGCCCGGCAGCGAAGCCGCGACACGGAAATTGATCGATCAAATGCAACGCAAACAGGTCGACTACGGGCAATTTACGCCGGAGTTTGCCGTCCTTGCCCGACGGAATGCCGCACCCGTTGAAGGGTTGATCGCAAGCCTCGGAGCGTTGCAGACCGTGACGTTCAAGGGTGTGGGACCGGGCGGCGCCGACATTTACGAGGTCAAGTTCGAGAATGGGATGGTCGATTGGAGAATGATTCTGGCGCCCGATGGCAAAGTGGCCAGCCTGGGAGTCCGTAAGGTTCCGTGAGGAACATGGCAGGACCACCCCAGTCGCAAGGAGAAATTGGAGATCCAAGATGACGGACCTAGTCTCAAATGCATCGCCGCGGTTCAAGGCCAGGATTACCGGTGTCGTTTATTTTCTTTACTTTCTGACGGCAATATCCGCCGACGTCCTCATAGGCCCTAGCAGGCTTGCTTTCTTTGACGCTGTGAACCTCATCGCTGAAGCGTTATACATCGCGGTGACGCTGCTTTTCTTTTTTATGTTTAGGCAGGTGAATAGGAGTCTCTCATTGGTGGCAGCACTCTGCAGCCTCATGGGGTGCGCTAACGATGTTGTCAACCTTTTTAATCATGCTCCCCACAGAATCAACAGCCTGGTTTTCTTCGGACCCTACTGCCTGCTGCTTGGCTACCTCATTTTCATGTCCACCTTTCTGCCCAGAATTCTGGGGGTATTGATGGTGCTTGCCGGACTGGGTTGGCTGGTCTTTCTCACGCCGCTCGCAATCCCACTCTCAACTTACCTTAAGATCCTCGGCTTCCTCGCGGAAGCATCGCTGATGCTATGGCTCATCGTGAAAGGCGTGAATGAGCAGCGATGGAACGAGCGGGCGAGCGCCCGGCAAGCATCCGCGGCGTAGCAGATGAGTGAACGGCTGTTGTGGGAGGGCGGTGAGCAAGCTCACCCCCTCCGGTCCGACATTCCCGTTATACAGGCCGCTGCTTACGCCACCACCAGCTTCACATCGATGTTGCCGCGTGTCGCATTGGAGTACGGGCAGACGATGTGGGCCTTCTGCACCAGGGCTTCCACCTGCTCGCGCGGCAGGCCCGGTACACTGATCTTAAGCTCGACTTCGATACCGAAGCCGGTGGGGATCTGGCCGATGCCGACGCTGCCCTCGATCGATGCCGTAGCCGGCAGGGTGACTTTTTGCTGGCCGGCCACATACTTCAGCGCGCCGAGGAAGCAGGCCGAGTAACCGGCGGCGAACAACTGCTCGGGGTTGGTGCCAACTTCGCCGCTGCCGCCCATTTCGCGCGGAAGGGTAAGCTTTAGGTCGAGCACCTTGTCGGAAGATACCGCACGGCCGTCACGGCCGCCGGTGACTTTGGCGTGCGCGCGATACATAACTTTTTCGATAGACATGACTGACTCCTAACTTCATTGCGTGGCGCTTCGGGAAATCATCCGGCTCGCCACGGCGCCGGATGATGGTATAGGGAACGATTAAATCGTGTACGATCTATGGGCTCCAAAAAACTTTACTCTGCAGCAGACCTGCCGCCGCAGTCAGGCGTTCTCCATCAAGCGGTTGCGCAGCAGGTCGAGTCGCTGCTTTATCGCCACCAGATCTTCGACCGTGCAGCCGGAAGCTCGGAACACGCCGTGCTGAACGTCTCCCGACTTCTGCCGCAGCTCGCGTCCGGCGCGGCTTAGGCTGACGATCACCTGGCGCTCGTCTTCCTGAGCACGGTGGCGGCTGATCAAACCGAGCGCCTCGATACGCTTGAGCAGCGGGGTTAGCGTGGCGGAGTTCAGGTACAGGCGCTCGCCGATCTCCGATACGGAGACGCCATCGCGCTCCCACAGCACCAGCATCACCAGGTACTGCGGATAAGTCAGCCCCAGTTCACGCAGCAGCTTGCGATAGACCTTGGTCATCGCCAGCGAAGTCGAATACAGAGCGAAGCAGAGTTGCTCGCCGAGCAGCGGCGAGCCTTTGGGCTTGGCGGAGACGTTTGCGCGCTTGTTCGACATGAATCGCATATTACATCGTACGCTATTGAATTGCACGATATATAGATACGGCGGCGTATGTGCTTGAAATTGAATCGTTATTCCCTGGCGACCGGGCTGGAAGTTTTCGGTAGCCCTGGAATCGAAATTCAGTGTTCGCTTGTGCGAACAATCAGGGCGCACTGCAAAGTAGATGATCGGCTGTATCATCCTAGATAGATGCGGATTTTAAAATCAATCGATGAATTCGGTGGCCATCATTTAGCTTCAATGAGAAACACTTGGAAATCAGGACCGAGCAAGCATGCCCGCCATCACAACAGACAGAGAAGCACATTTGAGTCCAGGGGCGGCTATTTCTCGCCGCACTTTCCTCGCAACTGGAGCTGCCGTTGGGGGAGGCCTGCTGCTGGGTCAAATGGCTGAAGCGAGCGGTGGCGGAGGCGCCGACGGCCCCCCGCTCAGGGAATACGACATCGACACCAATGGCATCACTTTGCACGTGACTGCGCAAGGGGAAGGGCCGGCTGTCCTTTTCTGCCACGGGTTCCCGGATACTTCGTATACCTGGCGCAGACAAATGAAAGCCGTCGCGTCGGCCGGATATCGAGCAATTGCTCCCGATATGCGCGGCTATGGACGCAGCTCAGCTCCCGCAGACGCAACCTCATACACGCCGCTGCATACGGCCGGTGACTTGGTTGGTCTGCTCGATGCGTTGAGCGTCCCCAGCGCTGTCCTGGTGGGCCATGACTGGGGTGCAGCTCATGCGTGGAACGCCGCGCTGATGCGTCCCGATCGTTTCAAAGCGGTGTTCTGCATGAGCGTGCCTTACGTTGCGCGTGGGGACGTCAGCGTCTTCGAGCGCATGCGAAAGTCCGGGCATCAAAACGATTTCTACATGTTCGAACAGATAAGACCGGAAGCCGATCAGATTTGGGCCGACGCCGCAGTCACCATTCCAGGGATTCTGTATTGGGCATCGGGTTCTGCCCCAGCGGATACTCGGTGGAACCCGATGGATCCTGTACGAAGCCTTCATCGACCGGCTCCCGTGCCGTTGCCGTCATGGGCAGAACCCGATTACGTCGCTCATAACGTCGCTGAATTCCAACGCACCGGTTTTCACGGCGGGCTGAACTACTACCGCGCCGCCGAACCGTATTTCTATCTGTCCGCCGCGTGGAAAGGCGCGAAGATTACCCAACCCTCCTTCTACATTGGGGGAAAGGTGGACGGCTTGGGCGCGCTGTATCCACCCTTCGAAAAGCTCCGCGCTGGCCTTCCCGGTCTCGTGGGGAATCTCGAACTCGACAATGTAGGCCACTGGGTACAACACGAAGCCTCTGCCCAGGTCAGTGACCAGCTCGTGAAGTTCTTGCGCGCCCGTTGACCGACACCTGTACGTAATGGGGCCTCGGCGGCGCCATTTGGGCGGGCTCGAGGACAAATTAGCGCTTGCAATGTCATCAATTATCTTTGATTATAAATCTGTGATCACGAATCAAGGATGCGCCGATGTCCATTCGTCCAAATCTCGGCTTAGCCCGTATCGCCCGTGAGACCGTCCAGGAGCGCGTCTATTGCGCGCTCCGTGATCAGCTGATGCGGGGTGGTTTCGAACCGG
>Ga0210398_10002930_pt1 | contig 16482 bp, 12 predicted proteins | sample IncBWC4OmetaG_FD_161047 | JGI IMG/M metagenome (GOLD analysis project Ga0210398, IMG submission 161047) | Forest soil microbial communities from Barre Woods Harvard Forest LTER site, Petersham, Massachusetts, United States - Inc-BW-C-4-O | ecosystem: Environmental > Terrestrial > Soil >... | reverse complement strand
CGCGTCGATCACGCCGGGCGCACCTTGTCGGCGCGCAACACCCTGGTCAAAGCCGGCGAGATCATCACCATCGACGGCTCGACCGGCGAGGTCATGATCGGCGAGGTGCCGACGATCCAGCCCGAGTTGTCGGGAGATTTCGCCACCTTGATGGGCTGGGCCGACGCGATCCGCCGGATGAAGGTGCGGGCTAATGGGGAAACCGCGCTCGACGCCCGCACCGCGCGCCGCTTCGGCGCCGAGGGGATCGGGCTGTCGCGCACCGAGCATATGTTCTTCGAGGCCGACCGGATTGGCCCGATCCGCCGGGTGATCATGGCCGACGACGAAAAAGGGCGGCGCGCCGGGCTCGCCGAATTGCTGCCGATGCAGCGCGCGGACTTCGCCGAGATCTTTCGTATCATGAAAGGGCTGCCGGTGACGATCCGGCTGCTCGACCCGCCGTTTCACGAGTTCCTGCCCAAGACCGACGCCGAATTCGACGAGATGGCGCGGCTGACCGGCCGCGACGTCGCCCAGATCCGCCAGCGGGCACTCGCCCTGCACGAATCGAACCCGATGCTGGGTCATCGCGGCTGCCGCCTCGGCATCACCTATCCCGAAATCTACGAGATGCAGGCGACCGCGATCTTCGAAGCGGCCGCGATGGTGATCAAAGAGCTGGGCGACGGTGTCGAGCCCGAGATCATGGTGCCGCTGATCGCGACCAGGAAGGAGCTCGATATCCTGAAGGCGTTGATCGACCAGGTCGGCAAAACCGTCATGGAGCGGGCCGGGGTCGAGGTGCCCTATCTGGTCGGCACGATGATCGAGCTGCCGCGCGCCGCCTTGTGCGCCGCCGCGATCGCCGAGACCGCCGAATTTTTCAGCTTTGGCACTAACGACTTGACCCAGACCGTGTTCGGGCTGTCGCGCGACGATTCGGCGAGCTTTCTCGGCGTCTATCAGCGGCTCGGCATCATCGAGCACGACCCGTTTGTCACCCTCGACACCGAGGGGGTCGGCGAGCTCGTGCGCATTGCCGCCGAACGCGGCCGCGGCACCCGGCCCGGGCTGAAGCTCGGCATCTGCGGCGAGCATGGCGGCGACCCCGCCTCGATCCACTTTTGCCAGGCGGTCGGGCTCGATTACGTGTCCTGTTCGCCGTATCGGGTGCCGATCGCCCGCCTCGCCGCGGCCCAGGCGGCACTTGCCGGCGAGCGCCGGGACGCGCCGGCTTGACCTCGCGGGCGCGCGGCGTACTGCTGGCGCTGCCGGGGTTGCTGATGAGCTTCGCCGCCGCAGCCGCCTTGGCAGCGCCGTCGGGGCCGGTGCAGTTGTTGCCGCTCCCCAATATTCAGCCGTCGTTCGCTCCCGCACCACTGGCACCGCCGATCAATCCCGGCTATGTCGCAGCCCCGCCGAACGGCCTCTCGCCGCTGCTGACCCAGCCTGGCCCGGTCTATCAATTGCCGCCGCCGGCCAGCCCGGCCTACCCGCCGCCGCAGCTTCCGGGGCCGATCGATCAGCAGAAAATGCAGGCGTACCGTAATAATTTGTATGGCTCTCAGTGGCAGCTGCAGCAGCAGGGCGTCAGCCCCGACAGCCAACGCAGCCGCGAGATCCAGCAGCAGCTGAACCAGCCCGACTCGCAATGATGGCGTCGCCGAGCACGGCGGCCATGCACCAATGATCGTCGTCACCGGGCTCGTCCCAGTGATCCACGGCTTCGTCGAGTCATGTACCTAGGCATGGATGGCCGGATCAACTCCGGCCGAAGGGCGAGAGAGTTGGGGCGAGCAGACACCGGCGTCGACCGCGAGCGCCCACGCGCGATGCCCTTGCAGTCGCGGGTAGAGAGTGTATGGCTCCTACGCCTCGCCAGCTTCGGGGAAACGCATCCAGCCCGGCGCGGACGGGATGATCGCGGCGTCGCCGGCCATCAATCGTCCGCTTCCAAGCAAGGCGTCGATCCGCAGCAAGGCCAGGCCGCACCCGGCGCGGCTCGATCGCATTTCGCCGACGTCGCGCCCGCCGGCGGTGACGATCGTTCCCGGCTCGGGTGTGGGACCGTCGATCGCGACCGGCACCAGCCGGCGCTTGATGAGGCCGCGGTATTTGGTCCTGGCGGTCAATTCCTGGCCGATGTAGCAGCCCTTGTTCCAGTCGACGCCATTCAATTCGTCGAACCCGGCTTCGAGCAGGACCGACTTTTCCAGCACCAGGTCGCGGCTGCCATCCGGAACCCCGAGGCCAAGGCGCAGATCATCGTAGGCTGCAGCGTCGGTTTCGGTCAGCCCGGCCTCCACCAGCATCGATCGCGCACGCTCGCGCGGCAGGACGCAACGCGCGCCGAGCGCCGCCAGCCGCGGATCGACCAAGGCGACGCCCCCGGCAAATGCCCGGGCCGTTCCGGGCTCGCTGTCGAGGCCAAGGGCGGCGACGGCGCCGTCGCCAAAGACCGCGGCCACGGCGAGGTCGGGGCGTTCCTCCAGCGCCACCTTGGCGCGCAGCCGGTAGATCGACAGCCTCCGTTTGAGATCGGCCAGGCGCCGGGCCTCGGCGTCGAGCAGGATCGTTGCGCCGGCCTCGACCATGATAAAGTCGTGCAGGTATTTGCCCTGCGCCGTCAGCAGCGCCGCGTAACGCGCCTGATCGGGGCCTACCTTGTCGACGTCGTTGGAGACGAGGCCCTGCAGAAAGGCGCGGCGGTCGGGTCCGCTGACGGCGAGGACGCCGCGGTCGTCGAGCAGTGCAAATGAGGCGTCGGCCATGGCTCGCCAGAATGGTTGCGGCAGTTTAGACGTAGGCGAGGCGCGTCGGCTTGGCAAGCTCGGCCGCGGGACATGAGGTGAGCCGGACCGGCCAAGATGGACATCCTGTTTGTCACCGCGACGCGCATCGGCGACGCCGTGCTGTCGACCGGTCTCATCGCCCACCTGATCGAGCGCTATCCCGGCGCGCGGCTGACCATCGCCGCCGGACCGGTGGCGGCGCCATTGTTCGAGGCGGTGCCCGGATGCAAGCGGGTGCTGATCGTCGAAAAGCGGCGCTGGTCGTTGCATTGGCTGCCGCTCTACCGTGCGGTCGCTACCCGGCGCTGGGATATCGTCGTCGATCTGCGGGGCTCGGCCCTTGCCTGGCTGCTGCGCGCCGGCGAACGCCGGGTGATGGCCAAGGGCAATACGAACGAGCACCGCGTGCGCCAGCTCGGGCGCCTCTTCGATCTCGACCCGCCACCCGGCCCATTGCTGTGGACCGCACCGCATCACGAGCGCGCCGCCGCGGCACTGATCCCCGCCGGCGGCCCGGTGCTGGCGATCGGCCCCGCCGCAAACTGGCGCGGCAAGCAGTGGCGCGCCGAACGCTTTGCCGAGCTGGTGCTGCGGCTGACGGCGGCCGACGGCCCGTTGCCGCGAGCGCCGGTCGCGGTGCTGGCCGCTGGCCATGAGTGCCAGCAGGCCCAGCCGCTGCTCGACGCGATCCCAGCGGATCGCCGGATCGACCTGGTCGGGCGGGTCGATCTGTTGACCGCGGCAGCGGTGCTGCGAGGCTGCGCCCTATTCATCGGCAACGACACCGGGCTGATGCACATCGCCGCCGCTTGCGGCACGCCGACTCTCGGCCTGTTCGGCCCGAGCCCGAGCCGCCAATATGCGCCCTGGGGTCCGCGCACCGCCTTCGTTGCGTCGGCCGACCCGCCAGAGACGATGTTCGGCCCGGGCTTCGACCACCGCACCACCGACACCCTGATGGATGGGCTCTCGGTCGCCGCCGGCGAGATGGCCGCGCGCCGCCTCTTGGCCCGGGTCGCGAGCGCCGCGGCGTGAACCCGGTGCGGCTCTCGGCGCTCGTCGTCGCCCATGACGAGGAGCGTCAGCTGGCCCAATGCCTGTCCTGCCTCGGGTTTGCCGACGAGATCGTCGTCGTGCTCGACCGCTGCCGTGACCGCTCCCGCGACATCGCGCGGGGCTTTACCGATCGCCTGGTCGAGGGGGCTTGGGAGCGCGAGGGGCCGCGCCGGCATGCCGGGATCGACGCCTGCCGCGGCGAATGGATTTTCGAGATCGACGCCGACGAGCGGCTGACACCAGAGCTCGCCGCGGAAATCGGGCGGGTAGTCGCCGCCTCGTCGGCCGCGTGGCACCTTGTCCCGGTCGACAATTTCATTGGCGCGCGGCTGGTGCGCTGGGGCTGGGGGGCGTCGTTCGGGCGCTCGGCGCATGCCGCACTCTACCGCAAGGGCGCCAAGCGCTGGGGCGACCAGCGGGTCCATCCCGCAGTGTCGCTGTCGGGCGAGCGGGGTGCGGCGCTGTCCGCGCCGATCCTGCATTACGTCGACCGCGACATCTCCGACATGCTGCGCCGGCTCGACCGCTACACCAGCGCGCGGGCGCAGGATTTGCGCGACAGCGGCGACATCGGCAGCTATGGCCGCAACCTGCGCCGCATCCCGTCGCGTTTTTGGAAATGCTATGTCGGCCGCAAGGGCTATCGCGAGGGGCAATGGGGCTTTGTCATCGCCTTGTGCGCGGCGCTCTACCCGATACTCTCATACCTGAAGGCGCGGCTCGAAGCCCCTCGCCCCAACTTCGTTTCCGCATGCGAGGAGAGCGAGCGGCCCGAGCGCGACGGCGACAGCCGGCCGGCGCCGATGGTTCAAGCGAAGTTGTCCGAGCGCCGGTGATGGCGAGCGTGGTGATGGCCGATGACGGCATCGCCTTTGACGGGGCAATGGCCGAGAGCGCACCGCTCGGCGGCGCCGAGACCGCGTTTGTGGCGCTCGCCGAGGCGCTGGCCGGGCACGGCCATCGGGTGGAGGTGCGCAACCGCTGCGCCGCCGCGCTCACCCACAACGGCGTGCGCTGGGCGCCGCTGTCGGCGGATATCCCCGAGGCCTGCGATCTCTACATCGGCAATCGCGGGCATCGGGTGATCGGCCTCGTCCGCCGGGCCGGGCGGCGGCTGTTCTGGCTGCACAACCCGGCCGGCCATTTGCGCAAGCCGCGCAATCTGTGGCGGCTCGCCCGGTATCGGCCGCTGCTGGTCGCGACCGGCGCCTACCACGCGGCGACGATCCCCGCGTGGCTGCCCTGTGCCGGGCGCCGGATCATTCCCTATGGGGTGCTCGATCTATTTCGCCGGGCGAGCCCGCGCGAGCCGCCGCCACCGTGTGCGATCTTCACCTCGAACCCGTTGCGCGGGCTCGACTGGCTGCTCGATCTGTGGGTCGCGCGGATCCGCCCCGCGGTGCCTGGGGCCGAGTTGCACATCTATGCCGGCGGTGCGGTCTACGGTGAGGCAGCGGTGCCAAAGGCGGGGCGAATGGCCGAGATCCTGGCCCGCGCCGACGCGCTCGCCGCCAACGGGGTGCGCCGCTTTGCCCCGGTCGGGCACCAGGCGTTGGCGGCGGCGTTGACCGGCGCGCGCGCCATGCTCTATCGCGGCGATCCCGGCGAAACCTTTTGCCTGGCCTTGGCCGAGGCGCAGGCGATGGGCGTGCCGGCGGTGGTAACACCCTCGGGCGCTGTCGCCGAACGGGTTCGCGATGGCGTCAGCGGGCGGGTGGCGCCAAACGACGAGGCATTTGCCGCAGCCGCGGTCGCGGCGATCGGCGACGACGCGCTGTGGCGGCGCTGGCATCTGGGCGCGCTCGAACATCAGCGCGGGTTGAGCTGGGACGCGGTGGCCGGGCAGTTCGAGACCTTGATCCGGTGACCCGCCGGCTGCTGCAGGCAATCGCCGGCGCGCGCCACGGCGGGGCCGAAACGTTTTTCGTGCGGCTGGCGGCGGCCTTGCAGCGGGCCGGCGAGGCGCAGCGGGTGCTGATCCGCCGCGATCGCGCGCGCGCGCAAAGCTTGCGCGAGGCCGGAGTGACGCTGGCCGAGCTGCGGTTCGGCGGCCCGTTCGACCTCGGCGCCCGGTTCGCCTTTCGCCGCGAGATAGCGGAGTGGCGGCCGGATATCGTGCTGACCTGGATGAGCCGGGCGACCCGGCTTTGCCCGCGCGGCGATTTCGTGCATGTTGCCCGGCTCGGAGGGTATTACGATTTGAAATATTACCGGCGCTGCGATCACCTGATCGGCAACACCCGCGCCATCGTCGAGTATGCCGTCGCTGCCGGATGGCCGCGGGACCGGATCGATTACCTGCCGAATTTCGTGCCCGATGCGCGCGCCGCGGCCTCCCCGCACGCCGCCGCAGCCATGCTCGTAAAGCCGCCCATGGCGCTGGCGCTCGGCCGCCTGCATCCAAATAAGGGGTTTGCCCTGCTGCTCGCGGCGCTGGCCAAGACGCGCGAGGTTCGCTTGGCGATCGCCGGCGACGGGCCGTTGCGGGGACCGCTCGAGCGACTGTCGGCGGATCTCGGGATCGCCGAGCGGGTCAGCTTTCTCGGCTGGCGCGAGAACGTGCCGGAGCTGTTGGCGAACGCCGATCTTCTGGTCTGCCCTTCGTTGCACGAGCCGTTGGGCAATATCGTGATCGAGGCGTGGTCGGCTGGATTGCCGGTCGTCGCCACCGCCAGCGACGGGCCCGCAGCACTGATCGAGGATCAAGTCAGCGGGCTTCTGGTGCCGCTTCCGGATCAGCCGGGCGGCGGTCCTCAGGCATTGGCCGCGGCGATCGAGCGCGTCGTCGCCGACCCTGGGCTGCGCGCCCGGCTCGGGCAAGCCGGCCGCCGCGCTTACGAGGCCGAGTTTACCGAGGCGGTCGTCGTCGCCCGCTATCGCTGCTTTTTCGACCGGTTGGCGCCCCGATGTGCGGCATCGCCGGCCTGATGACCCATGACGGCGCGCCGCCGCCCGCGGCGCCGCTGCGGGCCATGGGTGCTGCCTTGCGCCATCGCGGCCCCGACGGCGACGGCCAGTACCGCAGCGGCGATGTCGGCATGGTGCAGACGCGGCTGGCGATCATCGATCTGGCGACCGGCGACCAGCCGCTTTACGAGCCGGGCGGGGCGGCGCTGATCGCCAACGCCGAGATCTACAACTACATCGAGCTGCGCGAGACGTTGCACGGCACGCGTCCGCTGGCGTTCTCGACCCAATCGGATTGCGAGCTGCCATTGCATCTCTACCGGCGCCACGGGCTCGACTTCACCCAGCATCTGCGCGGCATGTACGCCGTGGCATTGCACGATCCGGGCGCCGGGCGCCTGGTGCTCGCCCGCGACCCGTTCGGCATTAAGCCGCTCTATTATGCCGAGACGCAGCACGGTTTCGCGTTCGCTTCCGAGCCGGGGGCGCTGATCGCGGCCGGCGTCGTCGCCGCCGAACTCGAGCGCCGGGCGCGCAACGAGCTCCTACAAATGCAGTTCACCACCGGGCGCGAGACGATCTTTGCCGGGATCAGCCGGGTATTGCCCGGCGAGACCGTGGTCGTGCGCCAGGGCCGAATCGTCGAGCGGCGGCGCCGCGCGGCCTTGCCCGATCACGGCCCGCTCGCCCTCGGCGAGGACGAAGCGCTGGCCCGACTCGACGCCGCTTTTGCCGACAGCGTGCGCATCCACCAGCGCGCCGATGTGCCGTTCGGGATGTTTCTGTCGGGCGGCATCGATTCGACCGCGGTGCTGGCGATGATGGCGCGGCTCGGCGAGCACCCGGTCAAGGCGTTCACGATCGGCTTTGCCGAGAGCGATGTCGCCGACGAGCGCGGGGCCGCGCGCACCGCAGCGCAGGCGGTCGGCGCCGACCATGTCGAGATCCTGTTTTCCGAAGCCGATTTCTGGCGATCACTGCCCGAAATCGTCTCTGCCGCCGACGACCCGGCCGCCGATTACGCGATGCTGCCGACCTTTGCGCTGGCCCGGGCGGCGCGCGCGGCCGGGCTCAAGGTCATCTTGTCGGGCGAGGGCGGCGATGAGCTGTTCGGCGGCTATGGCCGCTATCGCAGCGTGCTGCGGCCGTGGTGGGCCGGCGGGCGGCGGCCCCGCGCGCGCGGCGTGCTCGACGATCTGGGTGTGCTGCGCGGCGAGATCGCCGGCTGGCGCGATGGGATCGCGGCGGCCGAAGTGCATGCCCAGAGCCGCGGCCGCACCTCGCTGCAGGCGGCGCAGGCCGTCGATTGCGCCGACTGGCTGCCGAACGATCTCTTGACCAAGCTCGACCGCTGCCTGATGGCCCACGGCGCCGAGGGCCGCACACCGTTTCTCGATCCCGAGCTGGCGGCATTGGCGTTTCGACTGCCGGACGAGCTCAAGATTCGGCGCGGGCTCGGCAAGTGGCTGCTGCGCCGCTGGCTCGCCGAGCAATTGCCGCAGGCCCAGCCGCTCGCCCGCAAGCGCGGTTTCACCGTGCCGGTGGCGCGCTGGATCGCGCGGCGCGCCGAGACGATCGGCCCCCTGGTCGCGCGTTCGCCGGCGGTGCGCGAGCTGTGCCGGCCCGAGGCGGTCGAAACCCTGTTTGCCGGTGCCGGGCAAAAGCGCGCCGGCCGCGCCGCCTGGAACCTGTTGTTCTACGCGCTGTGGCACCGCCATCACATCGAGCGCGTCCCGTTGCCGTGCGATACCGTGGCAGCGCTGGCGGGAACCGGGTGAACTCCAGCGTTTAGCGACGGCTCAGCGGCGGCCCCCTGATTACTCGACCAGCGCCGGCTCTTTGGGCTCGGCCGGGGCCGCCGGCCTCTCCTCGAAGGCGAAGTCGAGCGCGTCGGCTTGCGGCTTCTTGGTGACGCGCACCACCCCGCCCTTGGCCAGACGCCCGAACAGCAATTCCTCGGCGAGCGGCTTTTTGATGTGCTCCTGGATCACCCGGGCCAGCGGGCGGGCGCCGAACAGCGGGTCATAGCCCTTTTCGGCGAGCCAGTTGCGGGCCGCTGGGTCGAGCTCGATCGTAACGTTGCGGTCGGCCAACTGCTCCTCGAGCTGCAGCACGAATTTGTCGACCACCCGCCCGATCGTCTCGGGCGACAGCGCCGCGAACGAAATCGTCGCGTCGAGCCGATTGCGGAATTCCGGCGTGAACATGCGGTTGATCGCTTCGTGATCGTCGCCGGTGCGGATGCCGCTGCCAAAGCCGATCGCCGGCTTGGCCAAGTCGGAGGCGCCGGCGTTGGTCGTCATGATCAGGATGACGTTGCGGAAATCGACATTCTTGCCGTTGTGGTCGGTGAGCTTCCCGTAATCCATGACCTGCAGCAGGATGTTGAACAGATCGGGATGAGCCTTTTCGATCTCGTCCAACAGCAGCACGCTGTGCGGATGCTGGTCGATCGCGTCGGTCAACAGCCCGCCCTGGTCGAAGCCGACATAGCCGGGGGGCGCCCCGATCAGCCGCGAGACGGTATGGCGCTCCATGTATTCGGACATGTCGAAGCGGGTGATTTCGATGCCCAGGGTGCGGGCGAGCTGGCGCGCCACTTCTGTCTTGCCGACCCCGGTCGGGCCCGAAAAGAGATAGCTGCCGATCGGCTTTTCGGCGTCGCGCAGCCCGGCGCGGGCGAGCTTGATCGCCGAGACCAATGCCTCGATCGCGCTGTCCTGGCCGAACACCATCGTCTTCAGATCGCGATCCAAGTTGCGCAGCACCTCGCGATCGTCGCGCGAGACGCTCTTCGGCGGGATCCGCGCCATCGTCGCGACGACCGCCTCGACTTCGCGCGCGGTGATGGTTTTGCGGCGCCGGTTTTCCGGGACCAGCATCTGCGCCGCCCCGGACTCGTCGATCACGTCGATCGCCTTGTCCGGCAATTTGCGGTCGCCGATGTAGCGGTGCGACAGCTCGACCGCGGCGCGCAGCGCGTCGTTCGTGTAGCGCACCTTATGGTGCCGCTCGTAGTAAGGCTTGAGGCCGCGCAGGATCTTGATCGAATCCTCGACCGTGGGCTCGTTGACGTCGATCTTTTGAAAGCGCCGGACCAGCGCCCGGTCCTTTTCGAAATAGTTGCGGTACTCCTTATAGGTGGTCGAGCCGATGCAGCGGATGACGCCGCCGGCCAATGCCGGCTTCAACAGATTGGAGGCGTCCATCGCCCCGCCGCTGGTCGCCCCGGCGCCGATCACGGTATGGATCTCGTCGATGAACAGGATCGCGCCCGGCTGTGCTTCGAGCTCGGACAACACCGCCTTCAGCCGCTCCTCGAAATCGCCGCGATAGCGGGTGCCGGCGAGCAATGCCCCCATGTCGAGGGCGAAGATCGTCGCATTGACCAGCACCTCGGGCACCTCGCGCTGGACGATGCGGCGCGCCAGCCCCTCGGCGATTGCGGTTTTGCCGACCCCGGGATCGCCGACATAGAGCGGGTTGTTCTTCGACCGCCGGCACAGGATCTGGATCGTGCGCTCGACCTCGGCCTCGCGCCCGATCAACGGGTCGATGCGGCCGCCCTTGGCCTTTTTGTTCAGATTGACGCAATAGGCGTCGAGCGCGTCATGGCTGCGCTTTTGCGACTTTTCGCCGCGTTCGTCCTCCTCCGCACCCTGGGCCCGGCGGGTTTCCGAGCGGCCGGGCGCCTTGGCGATGCCATGCGAGATATAGTTGACCGCATCGAACCGGGTCATGTCCTGCTCTTGCAGGAAATAAACCGCGTGGCTCTCGCGCTCGGCGAACATCGCGACCAAGACGTTGGCGCCGGTGACCTCCTCGCGCCCCGAGGATTGGACATGGATGGCGGCGCGCTGCAGTACCCGCTGAAAGCTCGCCGTGGGCTTGGCGTCATCCTTGTGCGCGGAGACGAGGTTGCCGAGCTCGTTGTCGACATAGGTCAACACCTCGCGACGCAGCCGCTCGAGATCGACACTGCAGGCGCGCAGCACCGCGACTGCGTCCTGGTCCTCGGTCAAGGCCAGCAGCAAGTGTTCGAGCGTGGCGTATTCGTGGCGGCGATCGTTGGCGTGGGCCAGCGCGCGATGCAGGGACTTTTCGAGATTGCGTGACAGCACTCCCGCCTTCCTTCCTTGCCTAATCCTTTTCCAGCGTACACTGCAGCGGATGCTGGTGCTGCCGGGCAAAATCCATGACGGGTCACCTTGGTCTCAGCCACCTCGTAAGTGTACACCCCGCATAGTCCGACCCCGCGGCGATGCACGTGGAGCATGATGCGGGTCGCCTCCTGCCGGGTTTTCGCGAAAAACCGCTCCAGAATGTGGACGACGAACTCCATCGGCGTGTAATCGTCATTCAGCATCAACACCTTGTACATCGACGGCTTCTTCGTCTTCGGCTTGGTCTTGACGACGACGCCGGTACCCGGTCCTTCCTCGCCGCGCTTTCCGTTATCTCTCATATCGATTCGGGCCGATCGCCTTGCTCGTCTTCCGATGATATTGGCTTTCCGCCGGCCCGGAAAAGCATTTTCCGTGATGGGGCCGCAATGCGTCGCCGAGGGCCGCGCTGAGCCGCGGCTACTCCGCCCGGTAGGGTCGACGCAGCAGCCTGTCGGCGGTCGCGTCGATCGGTGCACGATGATGCAATACCGCGTCGACTGCCTGGCTCAGCGGCATCTCGATCGCGAGCCTCGCAGCCAGCCCGGCGATCGCGGCAGCGGTCGCCACCCCCTCGACGACCGAGCGGCGGCCGGCGAGCGCCGCGTCGAGGCTCTGTCCGCGGCCCAGCGCCAAACCCAGCGCATAATTGCGCGACTGCGCGGCGCTGCAGGTCAGGACCAGATCGCCGAGGCCGGAGAGCCCGCGAAAGGTCTCGGCTTCGGCGCCCAGACAGAGCCCGAGCCGCACCATCTCGGCCAGTCCGCGGGTGATCAGCGCCGCGCGCGCATTGTCACCGAGACCGCGCCCAACGACGATGCCGCAGGCGATCGCCAGCACGTTCTTGACCGCGCCGCCGATTTCCGCGCCGACCGGATCCCGCGATAGATAGGGGCGGAACCGGCTGCTGCCGAGCGCCGCGGCAAAACTCTCGGCGAGTAGTGCGTCGGCGCTGGCGATGGTCACCGCGGTCGGCAGGCCGCGGGCGACCTCGGCGGCGAAGCTCGGCCCCGACATGACCGCAAAGGGCGACGCCGGCAACATCTCGGCGCCGATCTGCGACATCGTCGCGAGCGAGCCCGCCTCGATCCCCTTGGCGCAATGCAGCAGCGGCAACCCCGGCGGTGCCACCCGGCGCAGGCGCTCGAGCACGGCGCGCAGGAACTGGGCCGGGACGACGAGCAGCGCGGCGTCGGCATCGACCACCGCCGCCTCGAGGTCGCCGCTGGCGCCGACCGCCGGGTCGAGTGCTATGCCGGGGAGATAGAACGGATTTTCGTGCCGCGCGCCGATCGCCGCGACGATTTCGGGGTCGCGCGCCCACAGCATCGCGCGCGACCCCGCGCGTCCGGCGACGATCGCCAGCGCCGTTCCCCAGGCGCCAGCGCCGATGATCGCCAGCCGCTTCACCGAGCCCGGTCTTTCGAGCGGAGGATCATGCCTTGACCCCGGCTCCCGGTCGCGGCGGCGCCGTGGCATCGAGCGGCCAGCGCGGGCGTGGGGCCGCGTCGAGACCGTCGACGAGTCCGAGGCGCAGCCGCTCCACCCCGGCCCAGGCGATCATCGCCGCATTGTCGGTGCACAAGGCCGCGGGCGGGGCCACGAAGTCGAGCTCGGACGAATGGGCGAGGGCGGCCAGGCGATGGCGCAGCCGGATGTTGGCGGCGACGCCGCCGGCGACGACCAGGCTTCTGCCCTCCGGCTGGTGCCGGCGGAACCAGGCGATGGCGTTGGCGGTGCGGTCGCACAGCGCCTCGCAGATCGCCAGCTCGATCGACGCCGCCAGATCCGCCCGGTCGCGCGCATCGAGCGGGTCGCGTTCGAGGGCGATGCGGCGAACCGCGGTTTTCAGCCCGGAAAATGAAAAATCGCAGCCGGGCCTGCCGTAGAGCGGACGGGGCAGGGCAAAGCGCCGCGCATCTCCGCCCTGGGCCGCGCGCTCGATCGCCGGCCCGCCCGGATAGCCGAGCCCGATCAGCTTTGCGGTCTTGTCGAAGGCTTCGCCGGCCGCATCGTCGAGGGTGGTGCCGAGACGGGTGTAGCGGCCGACCCCGGCGCAGGCGAGCAACTGGCAGTGCCCGCCCGAAACGAGCAGAAGGAGATAGGGAAACGCGACATCATCGGTCAGCCGCACGCTCAGCGCATGGGCTTCGAGGTGGTTGACCGCGATGAACGGCTTGCCGGCGGCCCAGGCGATGCCCTTGGCCATCATCGTGCCGACGATCAGCCCGCCGATCAGCCCGGGCCCGGCGGCGGCGGCCACCGCGTCGATCTCACGCGTGCTGGCTCCGGCTTTGGCGAGGGCGCGCCGCACCAGGCGATCGAGACGGCCGAGATGGGCGCGCGCCGCAATTTCGGGCACGACCCCGCCGTAAGGCGCGTGCTCGATCAGCTGCGAATGCACCAAATTCGAGCGGATCCGCGGCCCCGGCGTCGCCTCGGCGACGACCGCGGCGGCAGTCTCGTCGCAGCTGGTCTCGATGCCGAGGACAATCATCGTGGGCGAAACCTGCGCCGGCGCGGGGCCGATCTCCGCTTGTCGTCGGCTGCGCCGCTCAGCCCGGTTGCGCCACCTCGTAGGTCTTCAGGGTCTTGTCGGTGGCCGCGTCGATCTCGAGCAATTTGACCGAGTAGCCCCACAGCACAGCGACGTGGCGCATTACCGCGCGGCAGCTTTTTTCGGCGAGCAGCACGCCATTATGCACATAATGCGCAAGAATTAGGCAGCGATCGCCTCTGAGATCGACATCGACCACCTGGATGTCCGGCTCGCGCCGCGACAGGTCGTATTGCCGCGACAGCGCGGTGCGGATTTTGCGATAGCCGATATCGTCATGGATCGCCTCGACCCGCAGCGCCGGCTTGGTGCTGTCGTCCGAGACATGGAACAGGCGGAACTTGCGGATCATCGCCGGGCTCAAATACTGCAGGACGAAGCTTTCGTCGCGGTAGTTGGCCCAGGCGTGGCGCAGTACGCCGTAGCCGTCGCCATTGCCGGCGATATCCGGGAACCAGGCGCGGTCCTCCTCGGTCGGCTCCTCGCACAGGCGGCGGATGTCCGACATCATCGCAAATCCGAGCGCATAGGGATTAAGGCCGCTGAACCGCGGGTCGTCGAAATCCGGCTGAAACACGACGCTCGAATGCGAATGCAGGAATTCGAGCATCGAGCCTTCGGTAATCATCCCCTTGTCGTGCAGCCGCCGCATGATCTCATAATGGACGAAGGTGGCGCAGCCTTCGTTCATCATCTGGGTCTGCTTTTGCGGGTAGAAATACTGCGCGATCAGGCGGACGATGCGGACCAGCTCGCGCTGCCAGTCTTCGAGCCGCGGCGCCCGCTTTTCGATCAGATAGAGCAGGTTTTCCTCGGGCAGGCCGAGATCGCGCTTGATCTCCTGCAGCCGCGCTTCGGCCGCATCGGGGTCTTCCTTATCCCGCCCGGTGCCGGGGACGGTACGCCACAGATCGTTATAGGTGGCCTCGGCATGGGCCTGCCATTCCTCGGCCCGGCGCCGCTCCTCGGCGAGGTTCGGCTTGGTGCGGTGGGCGTAGCGGTTGACCCCGTGGTCCTTGAGCGCGTGCGCGGCGTCGAGCACCCGCTCGACCGCCTCGACCCCGTGCCGCTCCTCGCATTTGGCGACATAGTCGCGAGCAAAGCTCAGATAGTCGAGAATGCCGTTGGCGTCGGTCCACTGCCGGAACAAATAGTTGTTCTTGAAGAAGTGATTGTGGCCAAAGGCGGCGTGCGCCATGACCAGGGTCTGCATCGTCATGGAGTTCTCTTCCATGATGTAGCAGATGCACGGATTGGAGTTGATCACGATTTCGTAAGCGAGGCCCTGCAGCCCCTTGCGATAGAGGGTCTCGTGAAAGGCGAAGCGCTTGCCGAAGCTCCAATGGTGGTACATCAGCGGCAGGCCGACCGAGGCGTAGGCGTCGAGCATCTGCTCCGAGGTGATGACCTCGACCTGGACCGGATAGACATCGAGACCGATTTCGTCGACCGCGATCCGCTCGATCGCGTCATAGACTTGGCGCAACGACCCGTAATCCCAGTTGGGGCCGTTGAACAGCGGCGTCGTGGCTTCGAGCCGCGACATCGGCAGAGAATGCGGCCCCGGCAGCGAACGACGCGCTGCTAGAGAACGCGGCATCGGCAGGGAAGCTGTGTCAGGCACGGACGCCCCCTTTCGAAAACAATTCATGGAAGACCGAGAAGATCTGCGACGGATCGCCGACTCGCCGCATCGCGAAGTGCGGATGCGCCGGCGCCACCTCGCTATAGGCGCGCCACAGGTCGCTGTCGCGTGCGAGGCCGGTCAAGCTGCCGCCCATCCCGTCGCCGACCTCGACATAGGCGAAATACTGGCACAGCGGCAATACCTCGCCGCCCAGCAACGAGACGCACCGGCCGCTGTCCGCACCATAATTGTCACCATCGGAGGCCTGCGCCGCGTAGATGTTCCAGCGGTCGGTCGGATAGCGGGCGCGGGCGATCTCCAACATCTTTTCGAGCGCCGTCGATACCACCGTCCCGCCGGTCTCGCGGCTGTAGAAAAAGGTTTCCTCGTCGACCTCTTCGGCGGTGCTGGTATGGCGGATGAACACCACGTCGACGTGACGGTAGCGGCGAACCAGAAAGACGTGCAGCAGCATGAAGAACCGTTTGGCGAGATCCTTCATCGCTTCGGTCATCGAGCCCGACACATCCATCAGGCAGAACATGACCGCCTCGGTATTGGGTCGCGGCACCCGCTCGAAGCGATTGTAGCGGACATCGATCGGGTCGATGTAGGGGATGATCTTGCTGCGGAATTCGGCCCGTTCGAGGTCGATCGTTAGTCTTTGCACCTCCCCCTCGTCGCCGCGGGCGCGAGCCTCGGCGAGCGCCGCGCGCAGCGCCTCCACCTCCCACTGCTTCGGCCGGCGCAGCGAGATCCGCCGGGCCATGCTGTTGCGCATCGTGCGGCGGATGCTGAGGTTGGCCGGGCTGCCGCTGACCGTGTAGCCGGCCCGCTGCAGGTCGACCGCGAAGGTCTCGCGCAGGCTCTTTTTGACCAGGTCGGGCAGTTCGAGATCCTCGAAGAACATATCGAGGAACTCGTCCTTCGAGAGCGTGAATTCGAAGGCGTCCTCGCCCGACCCGTCCGGGCTCCCTTGCGACCCGCCCTGCCCCTCGCCGCCGGTCGGGCGCGGGATCTCGTCGCCCCTGACATACTCCTTGTTGCCGGGCACGACGTGCTCGTTGCGGCCGGTGCGCCGGCTGTGGTTGAACGCCGGCTCGACGATCCCGCGCATCGGGATCGCCACCTTCTCGCCGTGCTCGACATCGGCGACCTTGCGCTTGCGCAACGCGTTCTGCACGGCCGATTTGACCTCGGCGCGCGCCCGCGACAGGAAACGCTGCCGGTTGCTGAGGCTCTTGCCCTTGGGGTTGGGCCGGCGGTCGACAATGTTCATCGTCTTCCCTCCAGAGCGGGCATCGTTGTCGGCACCTATCCGGCCTTGTTGACCCGCATGTACCACTCGACGAGGCGCCGCACCTGGCGCTCGGTGTAGCCGCGCGAGACCATCCGCTC
>Ga0210398_10002928_pt1 | contig 16487 bp, 16 predicted proteins | sample IncBWC4OmetaG_FD_161047 | JGI IMG/M metagenome (GOLD analysis project Ga0210398, IMG submission 161047) | Forest soil microbial communities from Barre Woods Harvard Forest LTER site, Petersham, Massachusetts, United States - Inc-BW-C-4-O | ecosystem: Environmental > Terrestrial > Soil >... | reverse complement strand
CTGTGTGGGCGTGGGCAAGATCTCCGAAATGGCGTGGGGAGTTTTGCGCCGCGGCGGTACGGCGGTGATCGTCGGTCTCTCGGGACCGAAGGATCAGATCACGCTGAACGCGCAGCTGGTGGCGACCTCCGAGAAGACCTTGACCGGAAGCTACTATGGATCTGCGCGTCCGCAGCTGGATTTTCCGCGATTGATCGGCCTATACCGCTCAGGACGGCTCAAGCTCGACGAATTGATCACGCGCACCTATTCCATCGATGAGGCGCCGCGCGCGTTTGCCGACCTGAGTGAGGGGAAGCAAGGACGCGGAGTGGTGATTTTCGACGCCGGCTAGCTAGTCGTCTACCAAGGTTTCGCCGGGAAACAGGGCCTCGTTGAACCCAAATTGAGTGAGATCGCGAATCCGGCGCGGATAAAGGATGCCGTCCAGGTGGTCGACTTCGTGCTGAACCACGCGGGCGTGAAAATCCTTCACGGTACGATCGATGGGGTTTCCCGCGGCATCGAAGCCGGTATAGCGCAGTTCGCGATAACGGGGTACCAGGCCGCGCATGCCGGGAACCGACAGGCATCCCTCCCACCCCTCATCTTGGAGGTCGCCCAGGGGCGTAAGCTGCGGATTGATGAGTACCGTGAACGGGACGGGATCGGCTTCCGGATAGCGCGGGTTTTCTTCGAAGCCGAATATCACCACGCGCAGCCCAACCCCGATCTGGGGTGCGGCGAGCCCGGCCCCATTGAGATGGCGCATCGTGTCCCGCATATCGGTGAGCAGACTTTCGAGCTCCGGGGTGCCAAATTCGCCCACCGGCTCCGACAGTGCCAGGAGCCGGGGGTCGCCCATTTTGAGAACTTCGCGTATTGCCATAGATCCTAGTATCTTAACGGCCTTTTCCTCGTGAGCCTATGCTGTAAATGCCCGGTCTTTTATACATAAAAACCTTCGGCTGTCAGATGAACGAATACGATTCCGGCAAGATGCGGGATGTACTCGAGGCGGCCCACGGCATGAGAAGCACCGAGAACCCGGCCGAAGCGGACGTCCTGTTGGTCAATACCTGTTCGGTGCGGGAGAAGGCTCAGGAGAAAGTATTCTCCCTGCTGGGGGAATGGCGGCTCTTCAAGCAGCTTCGTCCGCATGTGGTCATCGGAGTCGGCGGCTGTGTCGCGAGCCAGGAAGGGGAGGGCATCACGGCGCGCGCCCCGTTTGTCGATCTGGTGTTCGGGCCGCAGACCTTGCATCGCCTGCCGGCCATGCTCGATGGCTTGAAACAGTCCGGCCGCTCACAGGTCGACATCAGCTTTCCGGAGATCGAGAAATTCGATCGCCTGCCGCAGGCCCGCACCACCGGCGCCACCGCCTTCGTCTCCATCATGGAGGGCTGCAGCAAGTACTGCACTTTCTGCGTCGTGCCGTACACGCGCGGCGAGGAGATCAGCCGTCCGTTCGATCAGGTGCTGAGGGAGGTGGAGGGATTGGCTGCGCAGGGCGTGCGTGAAATCACGCTGCTCGGGCAAAACGTCAATGCCTATGCCGGCCCCATGGCCGACGGCACGCTCGCCGACTTGTCGACCTTGATTCACTTCGTGGCCGCCACCCCGGGCGTGGAGCGCATCCGTTTTACGACCTCGCATCCGCTGGATTTCAACGACAGCTTGATCGAGGCGTATGCCAACGTGCCGCAGCTCAACAACTACCTGCATCTGCCGGTGCAAAGCGGTTCGGACCGGATTCTGGCCGCCATGAAGCGCGGCCACACGGTGCTCGAATACAAGCAGAAGCTGCGCAAGCTGCGGGCCGTACGGCCGGACATCTGCATTTCAACCGACTTGATCGTCGGTTTCCCCGGGGAAACGGAACAGGACTTCGTGGCGACCATGAACTTGGTGGCCGACGTCGGATTCGATCAATCGTTCAGCTTTCTCTACAGCCGCCGGCCCGGCACTCCGGCCGCCGCGCTGATCGACGAAGTGCCCCATGAACTGAAGCAGCAGCGCCTCGAGCTGTTGCAGCAGCGTTTGAACGGTCAGGCGCGCGCGATTTCCGAACGCATGGTGGGCAGCCGCCAACGGGTTCTGGTAGAGCGCCCTGCCAAGCGCAATCCCGCGCAATGGGCCGGCCGGACCGACAACAACCGCTGGGTCAATTTCGACGGCCCTGCCGATGCTTCCGCGAAGATCTTGAATACCTTTACGGACGTGGTCATTACCGAGGCGATGCCGAATTCGCTTCGCGGACGCCTCGTCGCCGCCGGAGCTCCGTGAGTTCGGCACCGATGACCCGGGACGTGCTGCTCGCACCCGCGGACAATGTCCGCCTGGTCGAACTGTGCGGACCTCTGGATGAGCATCTGCGGCTGATCGAATCAAGATTGGGCGTCGAGGTGCGGCGGCGCGGCAACCGATTTCAATTGGTTGGGTTGGCGCCGGCGGTCAAGCGCGCCGAGTCGGTATTGCAGGATCTTTACGCGCGCGCGCAGCGCGAGCCGGTGGATTCCGAACGGGTACACATCGCCTTGCAAGAGCTCGATATGGACAGCAACAACACCGAGGCCCCCGCGGATTCGGACGAATTGAAGGTGCACACCGCACGCGGCGCGGTGCGGGCGCGCGGCGCCAATCAAACCGAGTACCTGAACAATGTCCGCACGCATGATCTGACCTTCGGCATAGGTCCTGCGGGTACGGGGAAAACCTACCTTGCCGTGGCCTGCGCGGTGGAGGCGCTGCAATCGGAAAAAGTACGGCGAATCATTCTGGTCCGTCCGGCGGTCGAGGCGGGCGAACGACTGGGCTTTCTGCCGGGCGACCTGTCGCAAAAGGTCGATCCTTATCTGCGGCCGATGTATGACGCGCTGTACGAAATGCTGGGCTTCGAGCGGGTGGCCAAGCTGATTGAGCGCAATGTGATCGAAGTCGCGCCCCTGGCGTTCATGCGCGGACGTTCGTTGAACGACTCCTTCGTGATTCTGGATGAGGCACAGAACACGACCAATGAGCAGATGAAAATGTTCTTGACGCGCATTGGCTTCGGTTCCAAGGCGGTGGTCACCGGCGACATCACGCAGGTCGACCTGCCGAACTCCAAGCCGTCCGGCCTGCGCACCGTCATGGATATTTTGCATGGCGTGCGCGGCATCGCCTTCACCCTGTTCACCTCGCGCGACGTGGTGCGCCATCCGCTCGTGCAGAGAATCGTCCAAGCCTATGAGGCGAGCGGCGACGGGGACGGCGGCAAGGGTCAGACAGGCTCCTAGGTTGGCGCCGCGACTCGAACTCGACGTGAGTTACGCGTCGCGCAGCCCCTGGGCACCGGGCGCGCGGCTGCTCCACACGTGGGCGGCAGCGGCGCTGAGCTCCTCGAAGCAGCCGATGCTGCTGTCGGTGCGCATTGTCGGCAAAGCGCGCAGCCGCCGTTTGAACGCGAATTATCGGCATAAGGACAAGCCCACCAATGTGCTGTCGTTTGCGGGCGCCGGAACTCTTCCCGACGGCCGGCATTTCCTGGGAGAACTGGTGATCTGCGCGCCGGTGGTTGCCATGGAGGCACGCACCCAGGATAAGTCCCTTCGAGCGCATTGGGCCCACATGACCGTTCACGGGGTGCTGCATCTTCAGGGATTCGATCACGAGCGCTCCCGCGAAGCGGCAAAAATGGCCGCCCGTGAGGTTCAAATCCTTGATCGGCTTGGGTTTTCAAACCCCTATCTGTAGTTCCGGTATGCTCTGTGTCCCATGCCAGAACAGCCTCATGGCGGCACCACCGGCCGCTGGTTAAAGCGTATTACCCAGTCGATGTCCGGCGAGCCGCGCGATCTTGCGGAGCTTGTCGAGCATCTGCGCGAGGCGAGCGAGCGAGGACTGTTCGATGGCGATGCGCTGGTCATGCTCGAAGGGGTGCTGGCCGTGGCGGACATGCAGGTGCGCGACATCATGGTGCCGCGCTCGCAAATGGTGTTCGTCGAACGCGATGAGCCGCCGGACAAGCTCGTCCAATTGGTGGTCGAATCGGGGCACTCGCGCTTTCCGGTGATCGGCGAAGATCGCGATCAGATCCTGGGTATCCTCCTGGCCAAGGATTTGCTGCGGCTGCAGGCCGCGGCCGACGAGGATTTCGAAATTCGTGAATTCATGCGCCCGGTGGTCTTCGTGCCCGAGAGCAAGCGGCTCAATGTCCTGCTGAAGGAATTTCGCCGCAGCCATAATCATATTGCCATGGTGGTCGACGAATATGGCGGGGTGTGCGGTTTGGTCACCATCGAAGATGTCATCGAGCAGATCGTCGGCGAAATCGACGATGAGCACGATGTGGAGGATGATCAGACCATCCGCAAGGAGCGGCCGCGCGAATTCACCGTGCGGGCTTTGACGCCGATCGCAGATTTCAACCGGTATTTTTCCACCCAATTTTCCGATGAGGACTACGACACCATCGGCGGTTTGCTGATGCAGGAATTCGGCCGGCTGCCGCGTCGCGGCGAAACCATCCAGGTTGGAGACATGGAGTTTCGCGTCTTGCGCGCCGATCGGCGCCGCATCGATCTGTTGCGCGTGATCATTCCCTACGATATCGAGCCGCCGCCCGCTGAGTCGAGTCTTTGAACGTCGACCTGCGCGCCCCTGACGGCGCGCAACACTCTCGAGTTCCGGCGCGCCTGGCGGCCGCCTTTGTCGCGGGTGCGAGCTTGAATGCCGGATTCGCGCCCTTCGGCTGGTGGCCGATCGCGTTGCTGGCGCCTGCCGCGCTATTTGCACTCATTCGCGGTCTGCCGCCGCGCCGTGCCTGTGCGGCGGGCGGGGCTTTCGGCGCCGGGTTGTTCACCTTCGGCACTTATTGGCTGTACACCTGCTTGCACGTGTTCGGCCTGGTGCCCCTGTGGCTCACCATCGTGCTGCAGACGCTGCTCATTGCGGTCATGTCCGCGTACCTGGCCGCGCTCTGCTATCTGGCCAATCGCTTCTGGCTCAAACCCGGCGCCACACGGCATTGGCTGGCCTTGCCGGCGTTGTGGGTGCTGCTGGAGTGGCTGCGCGGCTGGCTGTTGAGCGGATTTCCGTGGCTGTCGACCGGCTACGCGATGATCGATTCGCCGTTGCGCGGTTGGGCGCCGATTTTCGGTGTGTATGGTGTGACCTGGGGGGCAGCCGCGGTCTCCGTCGCGCTCAGCGTGATGGGCCTGCCGGGCCTGCCTCTCTCACGCCGATGTCTCGCGGTGGGCACCGCCGCGATTCTATTCGCCGCACCGGCGCTGCTCGCGCGGCACCAATGGACGCAAGCGGCGGGCCCGCCCATCGCGATCGCGGCCGTGCAAGGCGCGGTGCCTCAGGATCAAAAGTGGCAGTTGAAGAATCGCGAGCTCACCATGCAGCGCTATTGGCGGCTGACCGGCGAAGCCTGGGGTTCCCGGCTGATCATCTGGCCGGAAGCGGCACTGCCGGTTCTCGCGCCCGATATTCCCAATTACCTGGCGGCGCTCAAAGAGCAGGGGCGCGCTCACGATGCGGATATTGCCATCGGACTGGTGAATTACCTGCCGGCAGCCAAGCAGTACTTCAATGGCATCCTGGTGCTCAGCCAGTCCGGCGACGGCTGGTATTACAAGAGGCATTTGGTGCCCTTCGGCGAATACTTCCCCGTGCCGGCCTTTGTGCGCTCCTGGCTGCGGCTGATGAGCTTGCCGTACGACGATTTCACCGCGGGCGCCCCGCATCAAACGATGTTGAGCGCCGCGGGACAGCCCTTGGGGTTGACGATCTGCTACGAGGACGCGTTCGGCAGTCAGCAGCTCGAGGTTCTGCGTCGGGCGACCTTGCTCATCAACGTGACCAACAACGCGTGGTACGGAGATTCCACGGCACCGCATCAGCATCTGCAAATTGCGCGCATGCGGGCGCTGGAGGCCGGCCGTTTCCTGGTCCGCGCCGCGAACGACGGCATCACCGCGGTGATCGACAGCCAAGGGAAAATTGCCGCACGTTTGCCGCAATTTCAAGAGGGCGTGTTGCGCGCCGCCGTGCAGCCCATGACCGGCCTGACGCCTTACGCCCGGCTCGGCAACTATCCTGTGGTCCTCGGTGCCTTAGGCTGTTTGGCGATCGCCGTTTGGCGGCGCCGCCGCGCCTAAGACCGGTCCTGAGCCTTCCCTCAAGCCGCCTCGAACAGCGGCTTCAGGCCCGGATCTCGCGCAATGCCGCCGTACAAATTAAAGCCGCGGTCCAGCCAGTCGCGCAGTGCATCGTCGCGCTCGAGCATCGGCATGGTTCCGGCGGCGGCGGCCCAATAAAACGAACCCAGCGCGATGTAGTCCGCGAAATTCGGCGCGCTGCCGCCGAGGAAGGGAAATTTTTGAAGCTGGATGCGCAGCGGCTGCAGCGAGGCGCGCAGCGCCGGCAAGTACGAAGCCCTGTCTGCGGTAAAACTTTCCAGCGTCTTGCCCTTCATGCCCTTCTCGCGGCTTTCGCGAAAGTAGGGTCGATCCTGCGGGCGTGCGGCATCGTGGACGTCCTTGACGTACAGCCGGAACATTTTTCTCAAGACCTCGTTCATGAACCACGCCTCGGTGAGCCGTATCACGGCCAGCTCGCCCGGACTCGAGAACAGCGGCGGGCGGTCCGGAAAGGCGCGGTCCAGATACTCGGCAATGTCCCAGCTTTCCGCCAGCACCGTGTCTCCGTGCTCCAGGATCGGAACCGTCTTGAACTTGCCGCCAAATACGCCGGGTATTTCGGTAAAGCCCAATTTCACCGTCTCGAAGGCGATGCCCTTGTGCGCCAGCGCATAGCGTATGCGCCAAACGAAGGGGCTCGCCGAGCGGCCATCGGCCAGTGCGAGTTCATACAGGCGGACTTTGTTATCTGGAGATGCGCTCATGATTCTCCCCGCAATTCCAAGAGCCGCGATTCTATCAGCTGCCGAACCTACGCTTCATCCACGCTTTATCCACGCTTCGGCCGTTGCATACCATTGAACGGAATTTTGCGGCTCGAGTACCCGGTGATTCTCCGCTGCCGTTCTAAGAGAACGCCGGCAGCTCGGTGCCGCTCGAGCCAATCTTGGCTTCGACGAATCGGTGCGGCAACGTCATGAGCATCTTCGATCGTAATGTATCGCGGGTCGCGCCGTCCGTGGCCTTGAATCGCAGCTCCAGCGTGATGGCCGCGGCATCCACTTTGGTCAGGAAGGCGCCGACCACCGCCTGCTCCCCCGCAATCTCGGCAGCCACGCTGAGCGCCAGCCGCCGCGCCGCGTCGACGTCGGCGTCACGGCTCAATCGAATCGTGATGGTGATCGGCCAAGGTGCGTAGGTCATGTTCAGATTGATGGTGACCTGGCTGGCGGCGATGGCGTTGGGCAGAACGATCATATGGCCGTCTGGTGCGCGCAGCGTCGTATACCCGAGGGATATCAATTCCACCACACCGATATCGGTGCCCGTGGGCGCGGTCACTTGGAGCGTGTCGCCCAGGCGAAACGGCCGATAAATCGCGATCGAAATGCCCGCGACCAGATTGCCCAAGGTGCTCTGCGCCGCGAGGCCGATGACGACGGACACCACGCCCGCGCCGGCCAGCAGCGCGGTGCCCATGGCCCTCAGGGCCGGAATGAGATGCGCGTACAGAATGATGACGACCGCCCAGATCAGCACCGAGCCGAACTGCTGCAGGAAATTGATCGTGGTGCGGTCGATATGTCCTTTGCGCGTCATCGACGCGTGTACCGCGGCGCGAAATACGCGCGAGACCAGCAATGCCAGGAACAAGAAAATCACCAGGTAGATGAGCGCGCCCCAGACCGTGTCCGGCTTGAGGAAGGACAACACGTCATGCTCACCGATCTTGATTTCGTTCATCGCAAACCTTGCTCCTGACTCAACTCCACTTTAGCTCCTACGGTTCGATTCTCGCAATGCGGGGAGCGCCTTGGCACGAAACCTGCTTCGTTCATGGCGAGCAAACGAATTTTTGAGTTTCGTAACACAGGCGATCCGCATTTGCAGGATTCAAGCGACATTCAGGCCGGTTGCCGGCCGAGCGGGCGGCAAGTCCTCGCCGCTGCCAACCCGTATGCGGCAATGGGTTGCCGCTCTCCAGTGATTCATACCTTAAAAGGATAGCTTCATGTCATCACTCGCAATTCCCTCTTCCGTCTCGGCGGCGCTGCCCGCGCTAAATGTCAAACCTCACGGGCACGGTCATAAAAAGGGTTCCGAAGTGGATCCTTTCTCGGATTCCACCAGCAGCAGCACTGCCGCGCAGGTTCCGGTCGGATCCGCGCAAGGCCTGTTCGGGAATGCCTTCAATGCCCTGGAGCAACTCGTCGGGGTCCAGCCGCCGTCCGCGGCGACCCTTGCCGCGGCTCCCACCAGCCTGACAGCGCCCACGAACTCCACGGCGGCTTCGGTCGCTGCGGCGGGTTCGAAGATCAATCTCTTCGCCTGAGAGCCGCAGGTCGAGCCGAACGGCTTACGCGCGGCGATTGCGCCGGCCGCGCAGTGCGATGGCGAGCATGATCAGCGTTCCTGCCAGGCAGAGGTAGGCAAATAGATTGCCGACCGCGGTGTACAGCGTGTGTCCGCCGGGCACGATGGGTGCCGACACCAGGATGCCGTCGGCGGCCCGTGGATTGCGGTAAGGATCGTCGGCATAGGATTTTTTGAGCACCCGGCCATTCGGATCGATGAGTGCGGAAACGCCCGAATTCACCGCGCGTACCATGCTCACGCGCAATTCAACGCTGCCGAAAACCGCCAGCGCCAGGTGCTCCCAGGGTTCGGTCTCCGCGCCGAACCAAGAATCGCTGGTCAGATTGACCAACAGGTTCGGGTGCAATTGCCCGACGCCGTGCAAGAATCCTTGCAATATATCCTCGTAGCAGATCACCGGACCCAATCGCAAGGCCGTATCGCCGGGTCCCGGCAGGGAGATCACGCCGGGGCCGGCGCCGGCGGTGAATCGGCCCGCGCCCTCGGGCAGGAGTTTGCGCAGCCAGGGAAAGGCTTCGATGCCGGGGATGTATTCGCCGAAGGCCAGCAGGCGCACTTTGTCATAGCGGCCCGCGACCTTGCCGGTGCGGTCCAGCAACACCGCCGAGTTGAATGCATCCTCGCGCGCAGCATCGTACATCTCGGCGCCGATGAGGGTGGGCACTGCAAAACCGCGGCGGATCATCGCAAGAGAATCCGGCGGGAAATCGGCGCTGAAGTCCCGGGGTACGGCGACGGGATAGCTACCCTCGCTCCAGACCAGCAATTGTGCCCCCTGGCGCTCGAGGCGCCGCGATTGCTCCTGCAGGGCAGTCAGCTGTCGCAGCGCCTCGTCGCGCGAGAATTCCGCGGAGACGGAGTAGGCGAAGTTCGGCTGAACCAGGCCCACTTCCAGGCGCGGTGACCGGGCGACCAGCGCATCGATCTGACGCATGCGCACGGCGCCGAAGATGAGCGCCGCCGCGAGCAGTGCGGCGGCGGCCATCGCCGGATAGCGGCCGGCGCGCGGATTCAAAGCCAAGTCATACAGCGCGCCGTTGACCGTCATCAGCAATGCGGTGACGCCGAGAGGTCCGGTCAGCTCGCTGATCTGGATGACGTGGGGGTTCCACGCTTGGCTGATCCATTGGCCGCAGGGAAACAGCTGGGGCACCAGGAGCTCGCAGCTGACCATCGCCAGGGGTCCGAGCAACGCCATGGGGACAGGGGTGCGCCGGCGAATCGCGCACACGGCGGCCGTAAACAGCAAGAATATGATGGCGCGGGTCGCGCAGAAGAGCAGGAATACCAGTGCCGCGCCCACCCAGGGGAAATCAGCGAAGCGGCGCATCACGTCGATCAGCCAGTAAAATCCGCCTGCGGTTTCGATGAGGCCTGCCCACCAGCCGAGAAACAGCGCGGCGCGAAAGCTGCCGGCGCGTTCAATGGCCAGGAACATGGGGACGGCGGCAATCCAGGCGAGGGCGGAATAATCAAACGGCGTGACGGATAGAAACCACAGGCAGCCGCTCAAGGTGCTGAGGGCGAGCGCCCCGTAGAAGTTCAAGTTTCGCATGCGATCCTTTGTCAAGAGCAGTTCGCGGCCGTAGGTCTTCTCGGGTATTCTGGTACCCAATCATGCAAGAAAGATACGAACCCGCCGCCATCGAAGCGGAGGCACAGCTCTATTGGAACGAACACCATAGCTTTCAGGCCAAGGAAGACGACAGCCGCCAGAAGTATTATTGCTTGTGCATGTTCCCGTATCCAAGCGGCCGCTTGCACATGGGACATGTCCGCAATTACACCATAGGCGATGTGCTGGCGCGATTCATGCGCATGAACGGCCGCAACGTGCTGCAGCCGATGGGCTGGGACGCCTTCGGACTGCCGGCCGAAAATGCCGCCATGGCGAACGGCGTGCCGCCCGCGAAATGGACGCTGGACAACATCGCTCACATGAAGGCGCAGCTGAAGTCGCTCGGCTACGGCTTGGATTGGAACCGCGAACTCACGACCTGTCTTCCGCAATACTATCGCTGGAATCAATGGCTGTTCCTGCGCATGCTGGAAAAAGGCGTCGCGTATCAGAAAACCGGAGTGGTCAATTGGGACCCCGTCGACAAAACCGTGCTGGCCAACGAGCAGGTCATCGACGGCTGCGGCTGGCGTACCGGAGCACCGGTCGAAAAGCGCGAAATCCCCATGTACTACCTCAAGATCACGGCGTACGCCGAAGATCTGCTCGATTCCCTGAAGGACATGACGGACTGGCCCGAGCGAGTGCGCACCATGCAGGCGAATTGGATCGGCCGCAGTGAGGGGCTGCGGTTGGGATTTCCCCACGATATCGGCGGGGGCGGCGTGCTGCACGCCTTCACGACGCGCGCCGATACCATCATGGGCGTGACCTTTTGCGCGGTGGCGGCGGAGCATCCGCTGGCCGCCCATGCCGCGCGTGACGATGCGAAACTGGCGGCATTCATCGACGAGTGCAAAATCGGCCCGGCGGTGGAGGCTGAGCTGGCCACGCAGGAAAAGAAAGGCATGCCCACCGGACTCTACGTGCGCCATCCCATCAGCGATGAAGCCATCCCGGTATGGGTTGGAAACTACGTGCTGATGAGCTACGGCGACGGTGCGGTCATGGGGGTCCCTGCGCATGATGAGCGGGATTTCGAATTCGCCAAGAAATACGGCCTGCCCATCAAACCGGTCATCGAAGTTCCAGGGCGTCCGTATTCGCTCGAGGCTTGGCAGCCGTGGTATTCCGAGCATGGACGCTGCGTGAATTCCGGCCGTTATGACGGACTGGAGTATGAGGCCGCCGTGGCGGCCGTTGCCGCCGACTTGAGCATCAAGGGCTTGGGCGAGAAGCGGGTCATCTGGCGGTTGCGAGATTGGGGCATTTCGCGCCAACGATACTGGGGCTGCCCGATTCCGATCATTCACTGCCGGCGCTGTGGTGCGGTGCCGGTGCCCGATGATCAGTTGCCGGTGGTACTGCCGGTCGACTTGGTGCCGGACGGCAGCGGCAATCCGCTGACGAAAGACGCCGCATTCTTGAACGTCAAGTGCCCCCGATGCGGTGCGGATGCGCGGCGCGAAACCGACACGATGGATACTTTTGTGGATTCGTCCTGGTATTTTCTGCGCTTTGCCTGCGCCGACAATGACCAGGCCATGCTCGACTATCGGGTTCAATACTGGCTGCCGGTGGACCAATATATCGGCGGCATCGAACACGCCATTCTTCATCTGCTGTACGCGCGCTTCTGGACCCGGTTCATGAATGAGATGGGCGCGGTCCCATTCAAGGAGCCTTTCGCCCGCATGTTCACCCAGGGCATGGTGTTGAACGAAGTCTTCTATCGCAAGCCCGAATCGGGCCGGGTGCAATACTTCAATCCGGCCGACGTGACGGTGAGCACCGATAAAATCACGCAGCAACGCGTCGCGGTGCTGCGCGCCGACGGGAAGGAGGTCGAATCGGGCGGCGTCGTGACCATGTCGAAGTCCAAGAACAACGGCGTCGACCCGCAAGTCTTGGTGGACGAATTCGGGGCCGACACGGCGCGCCTGTTCATCATGTTCGCGGCGCCTCCGGCGCAGACGCTGGAGTGGTCCGATGAAGGCGTGCAGGGCGCGTATCGATTCATCAAGCGCCTTTGGAAGGCCGTGTATGACCACGTCTCCCAGGGGCCGGCGGCACCGCTCGACAAGGCGGCCTTGAGCGAGACGCAGCGGAGCATGCGCAGACAGGCCCATCAGACCCTGGCGAAAGTGACGGATGACATCGGCCGCCGCCGCACGATCAACACGGCGATCGCCGCGGTCATGGAACTGTTGAATGCGCTGGCCAAGTTTCCGCAAGTTTCGCCCCAGGATCGAAGCGTCGCCCAGGAAGCTCTGGAGATTGCGGTACAGGGGCTCTCGCCCGTCATCCCGCACGTGACCCATGCACTGTGGCGGCACTTGGGCCATCGCACAGCGCTGATCGACGAGCCCTGGCTGCAAGTCGACGCCGACGCACTGCAAACATCCACGCGGCAAATGGTCGTGCAGGTCAACGGCAAGCTGCGCGCCCATATTTCCGTCGCCGTCGATGCCGACGAGGCCGCGATCCGCGCCGCGGCGCTGGCCGATGCCAATGTGCGGAAATTCATGGCCGGCGCGCCGGCGCGCAAAGTGATCATCGTGCCCGGCAAGCTCGTGAACATCGTGGTGTAATGCTTCGTGGCCATCGCGAAATATACGGTCGTGCTCGGCGTGGCGGCGCTCTGCGGGTGCGGTTTCCGGCTGGCAGGCAGCGAGTCCCTGCCGGCAATCATGGCGCGGCCCTATCTGTCGCTCAAGGATCCGTACACGGATTTTTCACGCGAATTCGAGCACGCGCTCAAAAGCGCCGGCGCCGCGCCGCAGCCGGCGCGCGAAGGCGCAACGGCATACGTCGAGGTCACCAAGGATCTGGTCGAGCAGCGCACGCTTGCCGTGTCGGCGAAAAATATTCCGACCGAATATGATCTCATCTATACCGTCACCTTCAGCGTGAAAGTCGGCGATAAGGAACGGCTGGTACCGCAGACCATCAGCCTCGAGAGGGACTTCAGCTTCAATGAGAACCTGCAGCTTGCCAAGGCGAACGAGGCGGACATTCTGCGCCAACAGATGGCGCGGGACCTGGTGGCCATTGCGATGCACCGGCTGACGAGCTTGAAGTAGGCCGCGTGAGCTTACGATGCTGCTGGTCAACGGCATTGATCGCCTCGCGCTGCAAGTACTCCTGGATCGCTACGGCCTGGGCCTGCAGCTCGTGGCCGTCGGCGAAGTCATCCCCGGCTCCTATTGGGGTGAGCGCGAGGCGGGTTTGATGGGCTCCAAGATCTTCGCGCGCCTCGACACGCCGGTTCATTCCGTGCTGCACGAGGGCGCCCATTTCATTTGCATGACGCCGGAGCGGCGCGCCGGATTGGATACCGATGCGGGCGGTGATCACGCCGAAGAGAATGCCGTTTGCTATCTGCAAATCATCCTGGCGCAGTACCTGCCGAACGTCGGCCGGGAACGGATGTGCCGCGACATGGATGAGTGGGGCTATACGTTCAGGCTGGGAAGTGCCGCGCGATGGTTTGATGAGGATGCCGAGGATGCGCGTGCCTGGCTGATTCGACACGGGGTGCTCGATTCGCAGAGCTGCCCGACCTATGCCTGCCGGTAGCGAAAGTCCCATGTCACGCCGGATCGCGCTTGCCGGACTGTCCGCATTTTTGGCGGGCTGCTCGCGGGTGGGGTTTCTGGCCGCCAATGTACCTGCCGCCTTTGGCCCGTATGTCAGGCACGCGAATATCGCCTACGGCGCGGATCCGCGGCATCGCCTCGATGTGTACGTGCCGGAGCAGGCGTCCGGCGTGCCCCGCCCCGTGGTGATCTTTTGGCATGGCGGCCGCTGGCGCTTCGGAGACAAGGCGGATTATCGCTTTGTCGGCGCCGCACTGGCACAGTCAGGCTATGTTGCCGTGGTGGCGAACTACCGGCACTACCCGCAGGTGAAGATGCCCGGATTCATGGACGATGCCGCCCGAGCCGCCCTATGGGCCGTCGCGCACGCCGGCGAGTTCGGCGGCACTCACCAGCGTTTGTACCTGATGGGACATTCGGCCGGCGCGCACCTGGCCGCCCTGGTCGCGCTCGATGCGCGCTATTTTGCCGCCACCGGCCAGCCGGTGCCGCGTATCGCCGGCGTCATCGGGCTGTCAGGACCGTACGATTTTCTGCCGCTGCTCGAGCCGGACGTTCAAGACATGTTTGGACCGCCGCCGCTCTATGCGCAATCCCAGCCGATCAATTTTGTGCGCGCCGATGCCCCGCCCATGCTGCTGGTGCATGGTTTGAAGGACGACACCGTGCGGCCGAAGAACTCGGTCAATCTCGCGGCCGCGTTGAGCGCTGTCGGGGTGCCGGTGACCTTGAAGCTCTATCCCAAACTCTCGCACGCCGATACCGTGGCGGCCCTGACGACCCTGTTGCGGAGCCGTGCGCCGACGCTGGCCGACACCACGGCATTCATCAGCCAGAGTTAGCGGCCGCTCAAGCCGCGTTTGCGGCGGCCGGCGCCGCCATCGCGTAAACCTTGCCGAAGCGATTTGCGAGGAAAGCCTTCAGCCCGATCTCCTCCTGGCGAATGAGGCCGGCCTGGGGCAGCTCGCCGGCGCTCAGCATGTCGAGCACCGCGCAGATGCCGCCCGCCGTGGTGATCTGAATGGCGCTGCGCACCCGCCCGCCGATCGAGGCCGCGTAGATCTTGTTGGCGTAGGTCTCTTGCATGAGCTGCCCGGCACGCATGCCGCTCACGGTGACGAAGACGATGACCACGTCCTGCAGCGTGATCGGCACGGCGTTCTCGAGAATGTCTTTTAGAAGTTCGCGCCGGTCGCGCAGCCGCAGATCATTCAACAGCGCCTTCATGATGGCGGCATGGCCGGGATAACGAATGGTGCGGTAGTTGAGATTGCGCACCTTGCCGGCCAAGGTTTCGCACAGGGTGCCGAGACCGCCGGAGGTGTTGAACGCTTCGTACAGGATGCCGTCGAGCGAGAACTCCTCCAACTCTTCCAACGGTTGGGTCTCTTTCAGCTGGCCGTTGACGATGGCTTCGCACGGTTCGCAATATTCGTTGATGACGCCGTCGGTGCTCCAGGTCAGGTTGTAGTTGAGCGCGTTCGACGGAAATTTCGGCAACGCGCCGACCCGCATGCGCACATCGTTGAGCTCGTCGAATCGCGAGGCCAGGTCGCTGGCGACAATGGTGATGAAACCCGGCGCCAGTCCGCATTGCGGGATGAATGCGGTGCGCGCGCCCAAGCTAAGCTGCTTTACCGCGCGGGTGCTGGCCACATCCTCGGTCAAGTCCAGGTAGTGGGCGCCGGCGGCCTTGGCCGCCTCGGCAATGAGGCGCGTCGCGTAATAAGGCGCCGCGGACAGCACGGCGAACTTACCGCTCAGCAATCCGCGCAGCGTATCGCCCTGTGCAATGTCGGCGGCGACTTTCTTGACGGCCGTCGCTGTCTCCAGCCGATCCAATTGGGATTGAGAGCGATCCACCACGGTGACCGCGTAGTCACCCGAACCGCCCAGAAACTCCGCAATCATCGAGCCGATTTTGCCCGCGCCTACGATAACGATGTCTTTCATGCCGCCTCCCCGGTAGGGGTCCATTTTTGTCCACGGCACCTGCGGTTGGTAGGGTCATTTTAGACGTTATTAAGATATAATCCTGCGCTTTGAAGTGCGATATAGGCAAAACGCCATGGATGCCATCGACGAGAAACTCATCTCGGCACTGCGGGAAAACGGCCGCGCCTCCACCGCCATGCTGGCCCGCCTGGTCGGGCGTTCGCGCACCAGTGTGCAAAGCCGTATCGAGCGGCTCGAGAAGCAGGGGATCATCACCGGCTATGCAGTTCGCCTGGCGCCCGAGCATGGACTGGGTGCGGTGCGTGCGCATGTCATGATCAAGGTGGGTCCCAAAGAAGCACGCGGTGTGACGGCGGCGCTGCGCGGCATCTCCCAGGTACGGCTGCTGCATTCGGTCAGCGGCGAGGTAGACCTCATTGCGATCGCGGCCGCAGCGTCGGTCGCCGAAATGGATCAAGTCATCGACCGCATCGGTGCTCTGGACGGCGTGGAGCGCACCACCTCGTCCATTATTTTGTCGACCAAAATTGAACGATGAGAGACCCCATCAGCAAGCCATCCCTTCAGGTCCTGTTGCCCACCATGGGAAGCGCGGGCGACGTGCATCCGTTCATCGCGCTCGGCGTGGCGCTCAATGCCCGCGGCCACCGGGCCACGATTCTCACCAATCCCATTTTTCAAGCGCTCATCGAGGCGCAGGGCGTCGGCTTCCTGCCCGTGGGTACCGCCGCGGAAGCGAATGCGGCAATCGCCAACCCGGAGCTTTGGCATCTGCGCAAGGGCTTCAAAGTGATTGCGCAGGTCATCGTGCCGGCGATCAGCGCGATTTAT
>Ga0210398_10002927_pt1 | contig 16495 bp, 12 predicted proteins | sample IncBWC4OmetaG_FD_161047 | JGI IMG/M metagenome (GOLD analysis project Ga0210398, IMG submission 161047) | Forest soil microbial communities from Barre Woods Harvard Forest LTER site, Petersham, Massachusetts, United States - Inc-BW-C-4-O | ecosystem: Environmental > Terrestrial > Soil >... | reverse complement strand
ACAGCTTCTTTCCTGGTCCGGGAACTCCAGTCAGCCGCGGTGACCTGGATCGTCGTGTTGGCGACGTCGATACTACTTTATGGCGCGCAGGCCACGTTCAGGCTCTCGCTGCCAGTCACGGGAGTTGAGATCTATCGCGCCGCCAACAACGGATTCTTCACCGGCTCTGGCCGGGGCTTCTGGTACTTTCCAGGAGTACGTCCCGGTTACTATTTCGGAACTGTGGTCGCGTTCTGGTTCGCTGCGTCGGTCGTCCTGATTGCGGGCGGATGTCGATCGGCCTTTGCCGTGATTGCGAATTTCAGAAATCGTCAGGAGCCAGCCCCCGCTCGCGAGCTAACACTCTTCTGCGCCCTTCTCCACGTCGCCTTCATTACATTTTTTTTCGGAAACAACGCCTCATGGACATCGTACCCCTATCTATTGTCGATGGGAGTTGGGGCGATGACACTTTGGTCAAAGTATTCTGAGAAGTTGGTCTGGCTTCTGATCGTCCTCGGTGTGGCAGGCCAAAAGGGGATGATGGCTCAGAACCTTCCCCTCTGGTTCAATACTGCGCCCAGCGCCGCCACCGCAGGGTTGTGGGCAAACCGTGACGAGCGCGAGGAGTGGCTACACGTCCTCGATCTGGCGAAGAGCGACTCTTCTGTAGTGCTCGTGTATGACGGCTCCGCCGAGTTTTTATTTGCCAAATTGGCCCGGCCAGTAGTGGTCACATTGGTGCGGGGTGAAACCACGGCGATTGAACTAAGACGCAAGATCGATCAGCTCTCGACCGCTCAGATCGCAATCGTGCCAGAGGTACCCAACAACTCGGGGTTTTTGAGCGGATGGCCGGAGTTTAAAGACCTACTATCAAAATGGGGCGAGCCAGTGTTCAAGGGCAGGTATTTCACAGTTTACCGGCGTTCTGATCCATAGTGCCTATAACCCTCTTGAACATATCGCGGGATAGAATTCCGAGTTTTGAATGCTGAGATGGTGAAGATACTGTGTTCTTTTCCTTCCTATTTTCTGAAATGCTAGCCTTGCAGTTCTGATGGCACTTAGCCAAGAAGACAACGATCACCAAGGCGCTAGGGTTCTGTCGAGCGCAACCTTCCTCCCAGGGATTGTCCATCCCGCGAGAGCCGTGCTCGGCATGGCCCTGCTGATCGCGTGCTACCAGTTCGCGCCATATCTGGCACACCTGCTCGGATCGCCAATCGGCTTGGTACGTGCAATGCAGCCTGCCGACTTCCCGACCTTTTATCACGCGGCGGTCACCTACAGAGCGGGTGGCAATCCATACGAGCTCTCGACGCTCGCCGAGGGCGCGAAGGGTACGCATGTCTTCCCCTTCCTTCACCCGCCCACGTCGTTACCGGTGTTTTTCCCACTGGCATTGGCCGGCTTTGATGCTTCACTGCTGGTTTTCGAATTACTCAGTTTTCTCTGCCTCGTGTACGTGCTTTTTGTCGTTATCCGGACCGCTGAAGAGGAGCAGTGGCCCAAGTCGTGGCGCTTGGTCAGCCTGGTAGCCCTCACGAGCTTTAGCGCCATCGACCTGACCTTCAATACTGGCCAGGTCAACATCATAGCGACGGCCGCGATAGTCTTCGCGTGGATGAGCGCGCGTGAAAGCGGCGGCAGAGGCGAAGTCGCGTCGGCGGCCGGGCTTTTGATAGCGATCCTCCTCAAAACGTATCCTGCCCTGCTATTGCTGCCGTTCTTGATCCGCCGCGACTTTAAGGTGCTCGGCTGGTTTGCCGTCTTCGCCGCTGGAGACGCGCTGCTGTCATGGATAACAGTCGGGCATGCCGTGTGGCAGGCCTGGATCGTCAATGTCATGCCGACAGGCCGATTTGGCATCACCCCGTACGGTCTTTTTCCGCCATCGGCGTTGTCGAATCAGAGCCTCAATGGCGCTCTGTCCAGGATGCTTGGCGAGGCCACGACCGCCGAGCTCGGCCCATTCGTACAGGCGTCGGTGCTAGGGTTGACGATTCTCGCCTGTTGGACATTTCGCCGCCAGGGCCGGCGAAGCTTCTACGACTACGGATTCGGCGCGATGAGCGTCGCTAGCTTCCTGATCGCGCCGCTTTCGTGGTATCACCACTTTGTATTCCTGATTCCTGCTCTCGTCGCTTTCGCCTCGATTTTGAACCTCAGCGAATACCATGACTCACTGGGATGGAACTCCGCGCTCCTCTCCATCACGATTATGATCTCGCTGAAGTGGCCGATAATCTTCAGTGGGGATCCAGCGGCCCGCGTCCTTAGGATGCTGCCAATCCTGGGGCCACTCGCGCTTTTCGCCATGTTCACGGCGTTGCCCTTGGTGCTCTGGTGGCATGGCACGTCGTTGGACCGACACCCCATGAAAGAGAACGATCCTTGCCTCACACCGTCAGTCGGCGTGCCTCAACCCGCAACGCGATGATCACGTGGCCTTCTGTTCTTCGGGGTTCCGAATCTCAGGAACGCTAATCGCATCTTCAGCATGATCAAAGCTCGTGACTTTACGGTGCGGCTGGGGGAGCATCACATCCGCGAGTACTCGCCGCGACAGGTGCGTCGCTTGCTGTTCCCGTGGTTCACGATCGAGAGTCACTATGCGGTCGGATTCGGATGGAAAGGTCCAATGGGCGGGACGATCGAGCGAATGCTTAACCTCGGCCTTCTGCCCCGCTTCTCCAGCTCGATAGCTGTTGTTGCGAAGAAGGCGGACTGACCGTACTCTCTCCGGACAACAACTCTATGGTCAACAACGCAAGTCGGCCCGGTGCGATAGCGATGGCTTTCGTGCTCTATGTGGCCATTTCCGTCGGTGTTTTCGGCGTCCTGGTAGTTGGATCACCCGCTCGGATTTACATCGGTTACGATACCGACCCATCGGTCATGATGTGGTTCTTAACATGGTGGCCACACGCACTTACGCATAACCTCAACCCGTTTCTGACAAAGGTCATCTGGGCGCCGATCGGTTATAACCTCGCTTGGGCTACCTCGATGCCCGGCCTGAGTCTTCTGGCATATCCTATAACTCGTAGATTCGGCGCGGTCGTCTCGTACAACCTGCTTTGTCTGATGGCTCCAGCACTTAACGCGACAGCGGCGTACCTGCTTTGCAGCAGACTGAGCAGACGGTTTCTCGTAGCACTTACCGGCGGATACATCTATGGATTCTCGCCGTCTGTATTGGGCCACGCTTTGGCGGGACACCTTTTCCTGACATTCTCGCCATGGGCGCCGCTCTTGTTGTACCTGGCTCTGCATTTTATTGAACATAACATGAGGTCGTGGCGCTTCATCGGTATGTGTTCATTGTTGGCGACGGCCCAATGTCTAACTTCGGCCGAGACGTTCATGACGGCTGGGATGATGGGAACTCTCACTATACTTGTCGCGACGTTGATCCTGCCGGCGCACTTTCGACCAATGTCTGCGCGGCTGTTCAAAGTCCTTTGCGTGTCGGCGCTCGTTACGGCAGTCTTAATTTCGCCGTATATCTACTACGCGATCGCGTATCGGGAGCAGCTTATTGCGGGCGGGGCTTTCTTAAATTCCGGGCTAGGTGCTTTGTTCGTCCCACCACACGACCTTCTCCTGAGCTACTCTCAAATACTTGCTGCCGCACACGGTAAGTCTGCTAGCCTGCTGGGTGACCCGACCGTCTTCGAAACCCGATTTTACCTTGGCCCCTTTTTCCTGTTTGTGCTGCTATATTCGGTTGTCAGTCAATGGCAGTCGCCAGCTGTCAGAATACTTCTAATTATCGGCGCGACGGCGTGGCTGCTCTCATTAGGTCCTTACCGGCAGATTGGGCAATGCAAGATTTGGCTGCCGTGGAGCCTCTTTTGGAAGTTGCCGTTCGTCGGTCAGGCCATTCCGCTTCGTTTGGCGCTGTATTGTTACCTGGACCTTGCGATGCTAACGGTCCTCTTCCTGGATCGTCTCGATGTTAGTTGGCACCGAACCGTGGGAGTAGTATTGTCGGTTCTATTTATTTTGCCCGCAGTACCGGCCACTGAACGTGCCGTTACTGCGGTTAATACCCCGGAGTTTTTTGCAACCCCGCTATTCACAAGATATCTCGACCGCGATGAAATCGTTTTGGTCTTGCCAAACAGCTCAGATGGAAATTCGATGCTGTGGCAGGCCCAGACCAGTATGTATTTTCGAATGGCCGGAGGATACGTCGGCGGTATTCCTCCAGGATTTTCCATAGAAGAGACACGGAATTTGTTCCGACCCGGGCGAATCACCCTAGCTCGCGCGGAGAAACTCAAGACGTTCCTTACCACGTACGGCATTCGCAGTGTTATCGTGAATGACAGTGTTAGTAGTGGATGGTCTGATTTGAATTCGGTGCTAGGTACAAGTCCCGTCCATGTCGGTGGCGTTATGTTCTATCACGCGCCTGCGATAGGGACAGGCGGTTAGGTTCGTGCTCACAATTGAAGAGCAACAACCTGAAGACTTGAGTGATAACACTCCTGTTACGCCTCGTCTCCTACATCTACTTCTGCGACCACGGAATGTCGCGATAGGCCTTTCCGCGCTGGCGATCGTCCACTTTTTCTACGTGATTACGCGGCCGAAACGAGTGCTGATAGGTTTCGTTCCCGACGATGCGTTCTATGAACTGCAGATTGCACGCCATTTTCTGGCGACCGGTAAGTGGTCGTTCGATGGTAGCCTCACGACTACCACCGGGTTTCATCTGCTTAACGTCTATCTGATGAGTCTTTTTCCGCGGCTGTTTGACTCTCCGTGGCTGGCCGTCAAATTCTGGATGAGCGCGGGATTGTTATGCTCGATCGGCGCGATAGTGGTGACCACCAATTTCGTCGCGCGACAGTTTCGGCCTCCGGCCCTGCTGCTTGTAGTTCTAGTATTCTGCTCGCCCGCGTTTCTCAGCCAGAGCCTCTCGATACTCGAATACCCTTACCTGGTGTTGGTCGCCAGCCTATACGTGAGTGCGGTCTTCGGAAACCCGAACAGCTACGACCAACGCCAAATGTTTGGCTGCGCTCTGCTGGGGATTCTAGGCAGCCTTGCTCGAAGCGACTTCGGCGGGCTTCCGCTTATGATGTTCGTGGCTTGCGCTTGTTTCGGGATGGTCACCGGTGTTTGGAGGTATCTCTACCGAAGTATGGCAGGACTGGCAGGCGCGAGCGTCGGACTCGGAGTAGTGTTCGTTAATAACTACTGGTTTGGCCGGCAATTGCTTTCTGGCAGCGTCAAAGCGAAGGCGCTCTGGGCAACGCGGCTGGGATATCGGCCGAATCTATCGATCGAGACAGCCTTGGATACCCTCGGGCGAACAAGGAAACTATCCGTTCTAGTTGCGATGGGTGTTGCAGCGGTCGTCCTCTTAAGGTGGTTGCAGCACCGACGAACTGCGGCAACCGGTCGATTGGAAGTCAAATCGCGCACGCTCATGCACGACGACTTACTATTCATGCTCGCCGGCTCGGGAGCGGTTGCGCTTTACATAGTTCTCTATGGTGCCGATGGGGGAGTCCAACCTTGGTACACTGCCAACTTTGTTATTCCATTCGTATTGGCTCTGGGGCCCCTGTTCGGGTTTATTGGAAGCGATGCTTTCGCGCAGAGTTGCGCAGCGGTCGGAGTTGCGATCTTATGCGTGCGAAATGTCCCGCAAGCTTTTCAACCCTTGTGGGGGCATCAGTACAATATGCTCGCAATGTCGGACTACCTTCAACAACATCCAGTAGAAGGTCGGATCGGGAGCTGGAATGCCGGAATCATGGGTTACTTCCTCGATGGCGAGGTTGTGAATCTGGATGGCGTCATGAACGACCAGGTATATCCATATATGCTCGACCATAAGCTAGTCGCGTATCTGGATACTATGAACATCAAGTACGTTGCTGACTATCCGGGCCAAATCTTCGACGTTACTGTCGCGGCAACCTTCGGATACTCCCTGCAGGAAATGAAGACGCGCCTGCACCCGATGCATTCAATCCCGAAATTTAACAGCCGCGACTTCTGGTCCGATTACACGCTGTATCGATTGTCGAGCGCAGACGATCGTTCATCATCGCAAAAGAACCGATGAGTCAAACACGAAGCGATCGTCGTTTAATGATTCCCGATGCTCCTCGATATTTCCTGCCAGTTCGTTCCGTCGAAATACAATCGTAGGATGTCCGTATAGCCGCTGGTGCCGCTCGACGTTGGCGCGCTGCCTCCGGCCCACTTGATTGCACCGGAGCTCGTCGCCCACAGCGGCCCGGTGATCGAGGCACCTATGTGCGAGCGCATCATCACGTCTTGATTGACCGTCGCGCCAACGGTGGAGAGCGTATAGGTCAGTCCCGTGGTCGAAGTGCTAATGTCCTGTACCGACTGCTTGGCGAATGAAATCGTCGTGTTGCCCGTAACCGTTCCAATGACGTTAGGCGCTTCGATGGGTACGTTGGTCGCCAAGCTCTGCAGCGCCTCGCCCGGCTCGCCCAGATACAGCGGCGGCGACCCTTCGCCCGCCGTCATCAACGATGATTGGCTGAGCGCCGGAAATAGCGCCAACTGCACGCCCGCGAACACTGCCGATCCTGAACTGGTGTTCACAGTAACGGCCGGAATCGTGGTCGAACCCGGAGGATAAGACCACATAGTGAACGTGCTGGCCTGACCAATGACATCCTGAACTACGCCCGTGGGTGGCGACGGCAACGAGAGTGCACCGGCCACGCCCTCATTGTCGGTCAGGAATACGTCTATGTCGTTCTGGTCGGTCGAGGTCGTTCCCGCCAGCGAAATCGACGCAGTTCCCGTCGCGATGGTGGGCTGACACTTGTCAATAGGAGCGAGTTGGTTGATGCCGGAGAAAGACGCGATGCCGCCGCGCCATATCTGCGAATTACCCGAGGTCCAGGTATAGGTCGCCGTATCATTCGGGGTAACGACGTGCCAGTACACACCGACCCAATCGCCGTTTGTGCTATTGTCCGCCGCACATCCCAGCGTCCAACCCGCCGGAGGGGTCACGCCGCCGGTTGCGCCGCTTTGCAGTGCCGGCGCGGCTATCTCCACGTCGCCCACATGAGCGTCGAGTGGCACTGGATAAGCGCAAGTCGTGGTGTTGATACACAGCGGTTGGAAGCTCACTGCCCCTAGCTCTGGCGTAGGCACTACTGGAATCTGCAAGTGATGGAAGGCCGAGGCGTGGCCGATCACGCTGTAAGGATAGCTGAAATTCGTGTAGATGTTGTTGGTCGGCTGGTAGCTTCCATCAAATTGGTCGTTGTCGAATACAATCGACGCGCCCGCTGTTCGCGATGCGTAAGTTACATCTACTGGAGGAGCCGGTGACTCGATCAGACTTGAATCCTTAATCGTGACTTCACCTGTCGCGCCAATTAATTGGACTGGAGAGGCATTGGACCCCTCTAAAAAGCTGGATACTATCGCAACTGGATTGGCAAGTGCGGGCACACCCGTAATGCATATACCCGGAAAATTTCCACCGTTTTCACTATCGAAGGCTATTCCCTTAAGGAAGAGTGGGTTCGCGGGCGACTGGTTGGCCTCTACTCCTATGCCGCACATATTTCGATTATTTCCGGGTATGTAAACATTTTCGACGGAGTAGCCAGTCGTGTAGATCGGGAACATGCCCGCATTGGAAATGATGTTGCGAATGAAGGTGATACCGCCCAACGACAGAATGCCAACCGGCGCGCTGTTTGCGATACCCGGAGCTTCAGTGATGTCGTGAATGAAGCTGTTAAAGCCCGCTGTCCGCGAGACTTCGATGCCGTACATCCTGGCGTTCGTGGTGATATGCGAAATATCGAGGGCAGCCCCGTCAGCATAAACGCCAACCGACTCTGAGCCGGCGATGTTAAGGCCGCTGACGTTATAAGTACCGCCGCAACAACCCAACTCCCCGATATGCAACGCCATCCATGCGGGATTTGGGAAATCCACTTGTGTAGTCGGATTAACTGCAGCGCCGCCAACGAACTGATTCAGGTCGAAGTCGTCCAGAAAGAGCGTGTTGCCATCGGCAGTGAAACTCGTCGTGTCTTCTGCGTAGCTCGCCGCCGTGTTGCGGGCCGTGTTGGAAATCTGAACCGACTGCATCGCGCCCTGAGCTTCGGCAATACCGCTGTTATAAGGCCATACAGCAAATGCCTGTCCCAAGGTGTTGCTCTCATCCGCGCGTTGCGAGATCGCCGTTCCGCCAGAGGCAACCTGCCCCACTCGTGTGACCGTGCCGCCGGTGCCAACGAACAGGTTCACGTTGTGGCTGCCGTCGAGATTCATTTCGGTTTCGTAGACGGTGTTCACGGTAAGCGCGCTGCTGCTCGCGACTTGGGTATAATGGCCGCTGACATCGAGCATTCCGTATAGCTTGGCGTCGGCGCCCGTGCAGATATATCCCATCCCAGGCAACAAACCTGCTCCGTTTGGCCCGAACTTTCCTACATTCAAAACAGTGTTGAACGCACCGGTGCTGGCCCACCAACAATGAGGAGCCGATAAGTCAGTCGGCTTGAAAAAGAACCGGATGTCCCATTGCGCATCACCATTGAACGGCCCCACGTAAGGCTGCACGGTGGTAACCGTGGGTAAGACCTCTGACAGGTCGAAATAATCATTTGAGCCGCTGGCAAACGTCATCGAACTCAAACTGCCCGTGCCGCCCGGAATAATATTGCCGGTGAGTGACACCTTGATCTGCGATGCCGGGCCTTGACCAACCAGCACAATTGCCGGTCCTATAAACGTGGGTGAGATAGTCGTCGAAGTCGCACCGGCACCGAAAATCGCCGGCATGTACTGACCTGACGGCGGCGACGCATTAACCAGCGGCCTGCTGGTCTTGCAGGACGACGCCGGAGTCGGAGGGAGCATCACGGGCGGCGATCCCGCGGCGGTTTCAGCGTTGTCAGCGGCGGTTATCGCCGATTGCATCGATGCCGCATCGTCGGTGCTGCCGTCACACTTCGCGCCGTAAGCCTTTACGTTGAAGGTCCCGTTGACATTGAAGTTGAAGAGCGCATCCGATCCATCGCCCTTCGCTCCCGCCAGCGTGTTGAGTTGCGCGCCGGTCTGCCCGAATGCGAGCGAATCTCCGGTCGCTGTTCCATTGGCCAGCGCTGTGAGTTTGTTGCCATTTGCGTTGAGGCTCGCCTCGAGGGCGTCGATCGCACAAGACCATATTCCCCTATTTCCACGCGCCCACGCGCCGCTGCCGCCGCTGACGCACGGCGTCGCTCGCTTGCAATCCTTGCAGTAGAGCATCATGCCGTCCTGCTCGGTCGGCAGATTTGCGAAGGTCGGGCCGACGAGCACCGGCAGGATGGATTGCGCGCCGGAGAAGCGATCGTTGATCGCCTCGCGGAACTGAAGTCCCGCGCCAACTCCGGTGAAATTCGGAATCGGCTTATAGGCGCCGGGGGGCGGCAGGTTCTGCGCGCTGGCGCTTGAGAGGGCAACAATTAGGAGGGCGAAAGCTGAAAGAACAGGCCACCAAGTCCGTTTCGAGTACATTCCAGATACCTTGCATCGGACTGTCGGGCGGTTATTGCACGGACTCAAACTGAAACGCTAGACGATGCGGGCGGTGATCGAAAAAAGTCGAACATCGGCGATATTATCTCATCATTGTCGGGACGGCATAAGGCGGAAAAGTTCAGGGGGTGACTGTTGCCTGAGCATGGTGAAGATTCGCGGCGGCGATGCGAAGGTGGGGCTACTAAATCAACCCAACGCTCTTCTTACAGGTAGAGGGAAGAACTGGATGGAGTCAGAAAGTGCTGAAAGCGCTTCAGGCGGGGGTTAGTTCGCGGTCGGAGATTTTGTGAGCGCTCATGTCGGTGACGCCAAGCATGAAGCGGCGCAGGGTTATGTGATGGGTTTGGGCGAAGGATTCGAGCGATTCGAGTTGCGGGGCGGACAAGGTTTCCTGTGCGATTACCACTTCGTCGAAGGGGGTGCGGGCCAGGATCACTTCGAGATCGTCGAGCGAGCCGAGGACCGGGTAGCCGTGGAATAGTTTGCCGTGTTTGAAGGTGTCGTCGTCGAGCAGGCCCAGCAGTTCTGTGCTCCCGCCGATCGTCGAATGCAAGTGTTGGATAGCGGCGGCGCCGCGCGCGTCCGCGCCTACGATTATCAAGCGGCGGGCGGAGTGAGCCAGGAAGCGGCCGGCGCGCTGGAACAGATGGAACGACCATCGCGTCGCGACCAGAAAATTGAACAGCAGCAGGACGAACATTACGGCGCTCGAGCGCGAAATGATGATCGGCAGAACCTGCGATGAAAGTTTAACGGCGAGTCCGGCAAGGATCGCGGCCAGCACGAAGCGCAGGCCCTCGGCCAGTCCGGTGTAGCGCCATATCCCCCGATAGACGCCGGCGACCAGGAACGAGCCGCATCCAATCGCCACGATCCACGGCAGGCCGGCCAGCATCAGGGTCACCTGTACGATGCTGAGATCGAAATCGAATCGCAGGAGCATCGCGCCAAAGTACGCCGCCGCCACCAGAGCGGCATCGAGGATCAACTCGACGAAGCGGCGCTTGTAACCGAAGCTCAGGATGACGCGCGCGACCGCCGGCAGGTCCGCGATTTGACCGGGCGCGTCGGCGTCGAACGATCGATCCATCAGGAACAACGCCACCAGCGCGAAGAACAGAGCGATGAACGGAATCAACAGTACCGCGTCGTAACCCGGCACCAGGCTGAGCGCGATCGCGCATGCGCCCGCAATCACCTGCAGGCCAATCAAGGCGGCGGCCGCCCTGGTGCTCGACATGCCAAGGCGGGTCAACCGATGATGCGAATGGTCGAGGGCGCGCTTTGAAATAGGATTTCCGGTCGCCAGCCTCGTCACAGTTACCGTCACCGTGTCGAGGATCGGAACCATCAGCGCCAGCAACGGCATCGCCAGCCGCGCCGGCAGAGAACCCTCGCCCAGGCGGCTCGCTTGAATCGACAGGACGCCCAGCACGAGGCCGACCGCGAGCGCGCCTTCGTCGCCCATAAAAACTGACGCGGGTGGAAAGTTGAAGACCATGAATCCCGCGAGCGCACCGGCGATCGCGAGTGCGGCGACCATCGTTCCATTGTGCTGATGCAGCCCCGCGACGATCGCGATACTCAACGACGCCACAATTCCAACTCCCGCGGCGAGGCCGTCGATGCCGTCGATCAGGTTGAATGCGTTGGTCGCGGTGACCAGCCATAGAATCGTCAGCGCGAGGTTGACCGCATGGTAGGGGAGGAAGTCGAGCTGCGGGCCCCACCAGACGAGGACGCCGATCGCGGCGAGCTCCAGCATCAATTTGTAGCGCGGCCGCAGATCGACGATGTCGTCGAGCAATCCGACCAGACACATCGCGACGGCGAACCCGGCCAGCCACGGGATACTGTGGTAAGGCAACCCCGAGACAGCTCCGACAAGTGCGATGGCTGCGACGAAGCCGGCTATCACGGCCAGTCCTCCGAGCAAGGCAGTTGGCTTTTGATGTGGGCGATCGGTCGAGGGATGAGCCAGGATGCCAAAGTAAGCCGAGGCCGCTTTTGCCGCCGGCATCATGGCGGTCGCCACGAGGAATGCGGACAAAAGTGTGAGTACTATTTCAAACTCGGTGGTCAATCTTGCCCTTTGCGTTCAGATCGCAGTCGGTTGCGAGTTTAAGGTTCAGAGATTACCGCAGCCCATCGTGGAACAGTTTAATCGCGGTCAGCAGACTACCGCGATTCAAGAACTATGGCGAACCCCTCGATTTCGGAAACGCTAGTCGCTGACAATCATAGCGAGCCTGAGCGAATCGTTGCTCCTGACAGCTGAACGATGACAGACGGGCGACGCTATTGTCAATGCAGCTATGTTGTTTTATATCGCGCGTACGCAAGTCCGCAATCGTTGCGAGTGCGAACGATGGATTATGTACTTAAAGTTATAGAATATTACTCTAAGTCGGTGTGGCTACTGCTTCATCACGATCACGTTGCCGTCTTTGTCCAGAGAGAGGCAATCGACCTGCTGCCCCGCATAAAAAGCTCCGCAAATCGACCGGTCCACGCCCGGGCATTGGTAAAGGTTGGGAGCAGTCTGCTGGCATTGCGCCAGATTGAAATGCAGTTGGGTCTGCGCCTTGTCCTCCTGCGCCTGCGACGGCGAGAAAATGTAGCATCCCGACAGCGCGAGCGTCGCCGCGGGCAGAATCAAAGCCGCAACTCGTAACCAACGTCCCCTCATAACGCCTCCTCTTTTCATCGTGTGTTCCGCGACCGTGGCAAGCATTTATAACGTTTCCAAGGCGCATCACAACAAGGGAATCGTGATTACCTTTAGTCTCCAGGAGCAATGACAATGGGTTCATCTTTGAGATTCGTTTCGGATGGCGCCGCGCTCAACAGCCATCCGTTGTCTCACGATTCGTCCGATGATCGTCTGTTCGACGCGTATTCGCGCGCGGTGACGGGCGCTGCCGAGTCGGTCAGCCCGGCGGTGGTTAATATCGAGGTGGCCCATGCCAGCGGACCGCGGAGTAACTCGCGCAACCCCGACGCGGCTGCGGGCAGCGGCTCCGGCTTCATCGTCGCGCCCGACGGCTACATCATTACGAACAGTCACGTTGTGCACCGCGCGTCGCGAATCTCGGTCACGCTTTCCGACGGCCGCAAATCGCAAGCTGAATTGATCGGGGACGATCCGGAAACGGACCTCGCCGTGATTCGAATCAGCGGATCGAACCTGGCGGCGGTATCGCTCGGCGACTCGCAATCGATTCGCGTCGGGCAGCTCGCGATCGCGATCGGAAATCCGTACGGCTTCCAGTGCACAGTCACCGCCGGCGTTGTCAGCGCGCTCGGACGATCGCTGCGCGCGGGATCGGGCCGGCTCATTGACAACGTCATCCAGACCGACGCGGCGCTGAATCCCGGCAACTCGGGCGGACCGCTGGTCAACTCGCGCGGCGAGGTAATCGGCGTCAACACGGCGATCATCCTGCCCGCGCAAGGCATCTGCTTCGCGATCGCAATCAACAGCGCGAAGCTGGTCGCGGGACATCTGATCAAGGACGGCAAGATAAGCCGCGGCTATATCGGAATCGCGGGGCACAACGTCGAGCTGCCGCGCCGTTTCGTGCGCTTCTATCGACTGCCTGCGGAAACGGCAGTGCGCGTCGCATCAGTCGAGCCAGACAGTCCGGCAGCGATTGGCGGAATCAAGGAAGGCGACCAGATCGTGCGCCTCGGCGAGACTCCGATCGCTGGCATCGACGATTTGCAGCGTCATCTCACGATGAGCCAGGTGGGAGTGCGTACGCCGGTCACGGTGATACGCGGAACCGAACAACTGGCGCTCGAAATCGTGCCGTCGGAAGCGCCGCCCAAATCGCGCGACTAGGTGACGCCCATTTCGGACCAATCGGATCTCAACCGCTACCAATCCAACCTCAACCGCGAATGTCCGGTAGGGAACAAATTTGCACAATGCAATGGCGCCTCTGGTTGGTCCGCAGGTTGCTTGATCTCTTGCGATGCCAGGGAAGGATCCAGTGTGTGAGTTGCTTTTGAAGCAAACTCACGAGAGTTTGCGTGCCATGAAGCTCCATATGGTGAACTACCAGTTGAAGCTACTCCTGGCGTCCGTGCGGAAACCGGTAGAAATTTCCCCCGCGCCGCGCGCCATCGCGGACGCGACAACGAAATATAGTTAGATGTGAAACCCCTCCGTGGGTTTCACGCTTCCTTGGGCAGGGTAACCCCTGCACCTTAGTATTAAGTCCCCTGCTATAATTCGTTCCGTGCCCGATCTTGACGTAATTCTTGCGGCTGCGCTTGCTCCTGACAATTTGCTTGGGCTCGAGTTGCACTTTCTCGACGCGATTTCTGCGCGCGAGACGCCGCCGGTCCTGCTCATTTATTCGTCGCCGGGGCGCTTGGTGTCGATCGGCCGATATCATTTGTCTTGCGGACCGACCGAGCGCGACGGAATCAACGTGACGCGGCGTCTGACGGGCGGGCGGGTTGTTGGCGCGGGGCAGGGATGGCTGGGAATGGCGCTCATGCTCCCGACGCGCAGCGCGTTGCTGAAGGAAGACGTTTCGCGCCTGGCGCCGGAGCAGATCATGAATCGGTACGCGCGCGGCATTCTGACCGCGATGCGCGCGATCGGCATCGAATGTTTCTACCCGGGCCGTGACGCGATAACCCTCAACCAGCGCGAGATTGCGATGTGCACCTTCGAGACCGACGCGGCGGGCGCGATGCTTTTCGAGGCGTCGATCGCGCACAACCGCGGGATGGAAGAACTCGTGCACGATTTGGAACGAATCGACCCCGACGGCGCGCTCTCGTGCCGGATGTATGATGCCGCGTCGGCGACCAAAGTGGTGCGCGAGCTTGCCCGCGACATCTCTTTCGACGAGCTGGCCGACGCGATCGCGTCGGGCTATCGCAGCACGCTCGGCGAGACCAGGCCTCGCGAGCTGACCGCCGTCGAAACCGCGGATGCGCAGCATCGCGGGCGGGCGCTGGCGGCGTCGAGCTGGCTTAACGATGCGGCTGGGGCGTCGTCACTGAAGCTGAAGAATCGAATCGCATCCCAACTCGGGACAATCGAGGCCGCGGTCGCGCTCAGCGCCGACCGCAAAATCGACGCGGTGCGGCTGAGTGGAGATTTCATCGCCAGTTCGCCGGCGATAGCGGAGCTCGAAAGCGAACTTCGCGGCCGCACGCTCGACCTGCCGTCGATCTCTCATGCGGTCACGAAGACATTCGGACACAACGACAACTTTTTTCTTGGCGCGGGCGAGCTTTCCAATCTCGTGCGCCTGATCGCGGGTGTGAATTGAAAGCATCTGATGATACCGGCGCGAACGTCGTCGAGAACCTGGTTCGCGACCTTGGCGATGCGCACAAAACTGTTCAGCGTCGAGCGATCGACAAACTCGTGGAGATTGCCGCGACGGGCAACCCGATGGTCACGGAAAAACTTCGCGAGTCGATCGCAAGCGACGATCGGCGCGTGCGATGGGCCGCCGCATATGCGCTCGGACAAATCGGTGCGGGCGCGTTCGCGATGGATTGCGCGGACGCGCTGTCCGAGGCGATGGCCGACGACGACGGCGATATCAGATGGGCGGCGACCAACCTGATGGTCCAACTCGGGCGCGAAAATCTCGCGGAGATTGGCGCGCGCCTGCTCGAGCTCGCCGGCGACGGCGATCGCAACGCGCGCAAAATGGCACTGTACTGTATTCGCGACCTCGAGATTGCCGGACTGGAACTGCTCGGGGTCGTCGAGCGCGCCGCACAAGACCGAGATGTTCACGTACGGCTGGCGGCGCTGTCGGTGCTATCGCGGTTGCGCGACGAATCGGGGCAAGCGGTACGAATCATGCTCGACTGCATGAAGTCCGATCCGGATGCGGGCGTGCGCCGCGCCGCCGCCTCTGCTCTCGGCAACATTCAGGGCGCCAACGCGGACGCGACCGCTGCGCTCGAGTCGGCGGCGGCCGACTCCACCGACGAGTCGCTCGCGCGAGCGGCGCGCGGCGCGCTCGACCGGTTAGATAGGGTCCGATTGGAGAAAGTCCGACCATAGAAAGTCCGGATGTAAGAACGATGACAGAAACGAAACCGATCCGTGCACCGGCCAACGATCCGGCCACTCGATTCGGCGAACCGCACGTGCGGGAATTTGTAGCCGGCGCGCGCGTCGCTCATCTGGCAACCGCCGACGCTTTCGGCACTCCGCACAACGTCCCGCTCTGCTACTGGTTCGACGGTGAGCGCATCTATTTCGCGGTCGACGAGAAACCGAAACGCCAGAAGGGGTTGGGGCTGAAGCGGATGCGCAATATCGCCGAGAATCCGCGCGTTGCAGTGGTGATCGATCACTACGAAGAAGATTGGTCGCAGCTCGCGTACGTGCTGATTCGCGGGCGCGCGCGAGTGGTCGAGGACCCCGAGGAATACATCGGTGCTCTGCGTCATCTGCGCGAGAAGTACCTGCAGTACCGCGGGATGAGCTTGACGCCGGAGAAAAATCCGATCGTAAAAATCGAACCGGAGAGCGTGCACGTCTGGGGCGCGCGCTTCTCGTGAGCGGGGGTGAACCCTTGCACCCGGTATTGAGAGAAGACGAATGACTCCGCGACTTGACGAAATTGCGTTTGCGCTTGGCAGTGCGGGACTCGACGGCTGGCTGTTCTACGACTTCCGGTTGAGCGACCCGCTCGCGTATCGAATCCTGGGACTGTCGGAAGACGGCATAGCGACCCGGCGATGGTTCTGTTTCGTGCCGGCGCGCGGTGAGCCGCGGGCGATCGTGTCGGCCGTCGAGGCGCATCGGCTCGACGCGCTCGGCGCCGAAAAGATCGTCTATCGCTCGCACGACGAGATGCTGGCGGCACTGCGCACCGCGCTCGGCGGCGCGCGGCGAATCGCGATGGACTATTCGCCCGGCTGCGCAATTCCGTACGTCTCGCGCGTCGACGCGGGCACGGTCGAAATC
>Ga0210398_10002925_pt1 | contig 16497 bp, 17 predicted proteins | sample IncBWC4OmetaG_FD_161047 | JGI IMG/M metagenome (GOLD analysis project Ga0210398, IMG submission 161047) | Forest soil microbial communities from Barre Woods Harvard Forest LTER site, Petersham, Massachusetts, United States - Inc-BW-C-4-O | ecosystem: Environmental > Terrestrial > Soil >... | reverse complement strand
CCGGCGTCACCGACGGGCTCAACCGCCTCTTCTCCAACCGCATCGCGCCCTTAAAGCTGCTTCGCGACATGGGGCTCGCCGCGGTCAACAAGATGCCGCCGCTCAAACGCCTGTTGATGCAACACGCGATGGGCACGCTCGGCGACCGCCCGCGTCTCGCCCGCGGCGAGCGGCTCTAGCCCTCCGCTGGCCGCACCATGTCGATATGCGGGACGCCGAAATCGTCATACGGCGAGGTCGAGCGGACAAAGCCAAAGCTGGCGTAGAACGGCTCGAGATACGTCTGCGCGCCGATCTCGATGCCGCATCCCGGATAGAGCGACGCCGCAAGCCGCAGCGCCTCCCCAACCATCAGCCGCGCATGGCCGTTGCCGCGCGCGCCCTCGGCGACGGCGACCCGGCCGAGCCGCACCGGCGAGCGGATTTCACCCTCGCCCTCGGGCGCGATGAGCCGCAGATAGCCGATAAGTTCGCCGTCGCACCGCAAGGTGAGGTGCCGCGCGCCATCGTCGCGTCCGTCGAGGTCTGGATAGGGCGAGGCCTGTTCGACGATAAAGATCGCCTGGCGGAACGCCAGGAACTCATAAAGCTCGTCCATCGAAAGCTCTGCCCAGTCACGCCACGCGAGGGTCATGTTTTCGGGAATCGTCACGCCAGCGCCGCCGTTTCCGCCTATACTCCAGCTCCCGATCCTGCCGCGAAAGGGCCGCCATGGAAACCATCGCTCTCAATGGCCGAGCCTATCGCCGCCCGAGCCGGCCGACCGTCGTGATCTGCGCCGATGGCTGCGATCCCAGCTATCTTGACGCCGGGATTGCGGCGGGCGTGTTACCGACCATCGCCGGGTTCCGTGAGCACGGCTTCTTCCGCTTTGCCGACGCGGCGATGCCGACCTTCACCAACCCCAACAATGTCTCGATCGTCACCGGCGTGCCGCCCTCGGTGCACGGCATCTCGGGCAATTTCGCGCTCGATCGCGACAGCGGCGCCGAAGTGATGATGACCGATCCGGCGATGCTGCGCACCCCGACCCTCCTGGCGCTGATGGCGCAAGCCGGGGTCGCCACCGCCGCGATCACCGCCAAGGACAAGCTGCGCAAGATGCTCGGGCATGGCTGGCGCGGGGTCTGTTTCTCGTCGGAATTCGCCGACAAATGCACGGTCGAGGAGCATGGCATCGCGGATGTTGAGGCGCTGGTCGGCCGGCCCAAGCCCGACATGTATTCGGCCGATCTATCGCTGTTTGTGCTCGACGCCGGGATCAGGCTCGTCGAGCAGGGCCGCGCCGAGCTGCTTTATCTGTCGCTGTCGGATTATGTGCAGCACGGCCACGCGCCGGATGAGCCGGAAGCACTCGACTTCCACCAGGCGCTCGACCGGCGCATCGCCCGGCTGATGGAATTGGGCTGCCTCGTCGGCGTCACCGCCGATCACGGCATGAACGACAAGGCGCTGCCCGATGGCGCGCCGCACGTCATCTTTCTCGAAGACGTGCTGAACCGGCAGTTCGGCGCCGGCGCGGTGCGGGTGATCTGCCCGATCACCGACCCGTTCGTCCGTCATCACGGCGCGCTCGGCTCGTTCGTCCGTGTTTATGCGAAGAACGGCGTCGCGCCGGCGGAACTGGCGCGCGCGGTGCGCGGGCTTCCCGGCATCGATCAGGTGCTCGACCGCGCCGCCGCCGCGGCGGAATACGAGCTGCCCTTCGACCGCGAGGCCGACCTCGTCGTCACCGGCGACCGCAACACCGTGTTGGGGTCGACCGAGGCCGAGCACGACTTGGCGGGGCTCGCCGGCCACCGCCTGCGCTCGCATGGCGGACGCGGCGAGCAGCGCGTGCCATTCCTCGTCTCCGAGCCGCTCAACGCGGCGTATCGCGAGAAGGCCAAAGGCCGGCTCCGGAATTTCGACATCTACGATTTCGCGCTCAACGGGGTCGAGGTTGCATGAGCGCTGTGTGTCCTTCGAGGCTCCCGCCCGGCTTAACGCCAGGCAGTCGCACCTCAGGATGAGGAAAATATTGGATGGCGTTAAGAACAGCCCTCATCCTGAGGTGCCGAGCGCAGCGAGGCCTCGAAGGACGCACGGGCCGATATCCAGGACAGGGAAATTGCGATGAAAGGCGATAAGCGGGTCGTCATTGTCATCTGCGACAGCCTGCGCGGCGACCTCATCACCCCGGCTGACACACCGTTCCTCGTCGAATTATCGACACGCGGCACGCGCTTCGCCGCGCATAAAAGCGTCTTCCCTTCGACCACACGGGCATCGAGCGCGTCGATCGCCACCGGCTGTCTGCCGGCGCGGCATGGGCTTTACGGCAACACCCAGGCGCTCGACGAGGGCGAAGGCCTTATCTGCCGCAATGTCGGCGCGCCCGATTTTCGCGACCGCATGCGCCGCGCCACCGGTCGTACCTTGCGCGTACCCACGCTGGCCGAGCGGCTCCGCTGGCACAATGAGGACGCGATCGTCTGCTCCAACGTATCGCCGGGCGCGGCCTATTTCCAGGACCCGGACGGCTACGGCACGATCTACCACTCGGCCGGCAGCTACGGGCCGGGCCTGAAGCAGATCGACGATCCCGCCAGCGCGGCGCTCAAGAAGGGCATCGCCGGCGACCAGGCGATGACCGACCGTTTTTGCGCCGATATCGTCGAAGGACGCGCCCCGGCCTTGGCGCTGATGTGGCTCTCCGAGCCGGACTACACCGGCCACCACTCGCCGCTCGGCTCGCCGCAGCATCGCGAGGCGATCCGAGCCGCCGATCGCTGCGTGCGCCAGGTATTCGAGACCGTGCGGCGGCTCGACCCGTCGGGCGACGACATCCTGTTCCTGACCGGCTCCGACCACGGCATGGAGACCGTGGCCGAGGCGATCGACATCACCGGCCTCCTGGTCGCCGCCGGGATCAAGGAAGCGCCGGACTCGCATGACGTCGTCGTCGCGCCGCAGGGCACCTCGGCGACGATCTATTTCAGCGAGGCGGCGCGCGGCCGGGCGCCTGACACGGCGGCGTTCCTCAAGCGCGAGAACTGGGCCGGGCGCGTCGCCGCCGGCGCGGAGCTGGCGCAGATCGGGCTGCCGACCGACACCGCGCTGCAGGTCGCGGTGGCGATGGCGACGGATGACCGCGTCAACCCGCACGGCGTCGCCGGCTTCGCGCCGATCGTCGCCAATTCCGACGACAACGAGAGCAAGATCGGCTTTGGTCAGCATGGCGGGCTCGGCAAGAACGAGCAGAACCCCTTCCTCATCGCCGAAGGCGGCGGTTTCGCGCCGCGCCGCGAGACCCAGGCCACCTCGCTGATCGACATCGCGCCGACCGTGCTCCGGCATCTGCGCATGGACCATGACGACATGGACGGCGTGGCGCTGCTCCTGGAATGAGCGAGGCGGTCGTCGCCGCGCAGGAGCGGCCTTCATCGCCGCTCGAAGTCTTCCGCGTCTTTCTGCGGCTGGGGTTGACCTCATTCGGCGGCCCTGTCGCGCATCTCGGCTATTTCCGCGCCGAGTTTGTCGCCCGCCGGAAATGGCTCGACGAGGCGGCGTTCGCCGACATCGTCGCGCTCTGCCAGTTCCTGCCCGGCCCCGCGAGCAGCCAGACCGGTTTGTCGATCGGCATCATGCGCGCGGGACTGCCGGGCGGGCTCGCCGCCTGGCTCGGCTTTACCCTGCCCTCGGCGATTGTAATGTGCGCCTTCGGCTACGGCGTCAGCTGGGCCGGCGACCTGTCGCACGCCGCCTGGCTGCACGGGCTCAAGATCGTCGCCGTCGCGGTTGTCGCCAACGCGCTGTGGGGCATGGCGCGCAATCTCTGCCCCGATATTTTGCGCGCCACTATCGCGGTCGCCGCCGCAGTCACGGTACTGGCGGCGCCAACCGCCGCAAGCCAGGTCGGCGCGATCATCGGCGGCGGGCTTATCGGCTGGTGGCTCATCAAGGGCGCCGATGTCGGCAGCGGCGCGGCGCTCCAGGTCGGCATTCCGCGCAGCTGGACGTGGCCCGCCGGCAGCCTGTTCTTCGTGCTGCTGTTCGGCCTGCCGTTGCTGACCGGCGCGGCTCACAGCCAGGCGCTGGCCGAATTCGCCGCGTTTTATCGCGCCGGCGCGCTGGTCTTTGGCGGCGGCCATGTCGTGCTGCCGCTGCTGCAGGCGGCGGTCGTGCCGCCGGGCTGGGTCGACAACAACGCCTTCCTCGCGGGCTACGGCGCGGCGCAGGCAGTGCCGGGGCCGCTCTTCACGTTCTCGGCCTATCTCGGCACGGTCATGGGGCCGACGCCGAATGGCTGGCTCGGGGCGCTGATCTGCCTCGTCGCGATCTTCCTGCCCTCGCCGCTCTTGCTGATCGCGGCGCTGCCGCATTGGGAAACGCTGCGCCGCAAGCCGGCGGTGCAGTCGGCGCTGCGCGGGGTCAATGCCGCCGTCGTCGGAATCTTGCTCGCCGCGCTCTACAACCCGGTCTGGACCAGCGCGATTTTCAGCCCGCGCGATTTCGCGATCGGCATTGTCGCGTTTCTGGCGCTTGCGCTATGGCGGGCGCCGCCCTGGCTGGTGGTGATCGCCGGCGCCATCGGCACCGACGCGATCGCCGCGATTTTCGGATAGGAGGCTCGATGAAACGGACGATCCTCATCCTCGCCGCAGCGGCGGCAATAGCGATCCCTGCGCTCGCGCAGCAGAAGATGAACATGCCCGGAATGAACATGCCCGCCGCGAGCAAGTCGATGCCCGGCATGGACATGGACGAGGTCAAGTCGAACGCGCCCTATCATCCCGGTCTCGGCGATCTGATGACCGCCTTCATCCAGCCACGGCATACCAAACTGGGCCTCGCCGGCCAGGCGCAGAACTGGGACTACGCCGCCTATGAGCTCGGCGAGCTCAAGGAGGCCTTTGACGATGTCGGCAAGATGATCCTCAAGCACAGCAATCTGCAGATCGCGCCGGCGATCGCCGCGACCGTCACGCCAGCGATGGACGCGGTCGACAAGGCGATCACGGCAAAGGACCCTGCCGCCTTTACCAAGGCCTATGCCGATCTCACCGATGCCTGCAACGCCTGCCACAAAAGCGCCGACCATCCGATGATCGTGATCCAGGTGCCGAGTGCCGGCACCGCCTTTCCCGATCAGAACTTCAACCCGCCGCCGAAATAGTCCCTATCGCTCCGGGATCAGGCAAAAGCCCTGCGCCTCGATGCCGAGCGGCGGGTTGAACTTGCTGCGGAAATTTTCCACCGCCACCGCCGCGGTCAACTCGACGATCTGCGCCTCGGAAAACTTGGCCTTGAGGCGCGCGAACAAGTCGTCGTCGACCCGCTCGCCGGTGATCGTGATCCGCTCGGCATAATCAAGCGCCAGCCGCTCCTCCTCGCTGAAGAGCGTGCTCTCACGCCAATTCGCCGCCTCGCGTATTTTCGCCTCGCCGTCATCTGCTTCCAACACACGGTAGGAATTGATGTCGACTCAGAACGGGCAACCGTTGATCGCGGCGACACGGAAATTGACGAGCGACACCAGCGCCTTTGGCAACTGGCCCGACTGCTCGATCGCGGCGCCGAGAATTTTCGCGACGCGCAGAATCGGCGGGCAATGTGCCATCACCTTGGTGGGATTGAGCAGGTAGCCAAACATCCCCTGCTCTCGCTCGAAGATGTCCTTGAGGATCGGGTCGTCGCCCGGCTCCTCGATTTCTCTCACGCGCGGCATCGTGCCTCCATTGGCTTGTGGCATCCGTCAGACCTCTTCGAGGGTCGAGCGGTCGTAGCAGACAAATTCGACCGTGTGTCCATCCGGATCGGACACATAGATGGATCGCCAGCCGATCCAGCCGTGAATCGAGGTGTTGGGTTGCAGACCTCGTTCCGTCAGGTAATCGAGCACCCGCTCATATTGGTCGAGTGCGATTTCGACGGCAAAGTGGTGGAGGGTAGAATTCTCCGGCGAACATCCGGGCCAGGAATGTCTGGAGCGGCTCGATACCCACTTGTGATCGAACAGACCGATGATTTGCGTATGCCCGGCAACGCCATCGGCAACCCGCATGAACGCGATGGAATCGTGCAGAACCCGGATCAGCGGAAAGCCGAGCACATCGCGGTAAAACTCGATCGAACGCCGGATATCCGCGACCCGCAAGACCACCTCGCCGACACCGAGCGGCTGGATTGGTATGGTCGATACGGGCTCCATTCGCGCCCTCCTGCGTCAGTCGATAAAACATAGCGGGAAGGCGGACTGCCGCCGACGTCCAAATCTCGCATTTCGGCCGGACCAGTTGCCACGGTCCCTGCGCTTGGAAAGCAGAGTCAGGGTTCGGGCAGCGCCGCTTTCAGCCTATAGAGAATTTCGAGCGCCTCGCGCGGGGTCAGCTCGTCGGGGCGGATGCCGGCGAGCATTGCCTCGGCCGCCGACTCTTTGGCCGCGACCGGCGCCGGGCGATGCTGCACGGCGCGGAACAGCGGCAAATCGTCGGCGAGCCGCGCGAGCGCACCGGCCTCGTCGCCATTCTCCAAAATCTCCAGCACCTCCTCGGCGCGCCCGGTGACCGCCTCGGGCAATCCGGCGAGCTTCGCGACATGGATGCCGTAGGAGCGGTCGGCGGTGCCCGGCGCGACCTCGTGCAGGAAGACGACGTCGCCCTTCCATTCCTTGACCCGCATCGTGTGGCACACGAGACGCGGCAGCTTCGCCGCCAATGTCGTCAGCTCGTGGTAATGCGTCGCGAAGAGCGCCCGGCACCCGTTGACCTCGTGCAAATGCTCGAGGCAGGCCCAGGCGATCGACAGCCCGTCAAAGGTCGCGGTGCCGCGACCGATCTCGTCGAGGATCACAAAGCTCTTGCTCCCCGCCTGGTTGAGGATGGCCGCGGTCTCGACCATCTCGACCATAAAGGTCGAGCGCCCGCGCGCCAAATCGTCGGCGGCGCCTACCCGGCTGAACAGCCGGTCGACCGCGCCGATCTTCGCTGACGACGCCGGCACGTAAGAACCCATCTGCGCCAGGATCGCGATCAGCGCATTCTGGCGCAGAAAGGTGCTCTTGCCGGCCATGTTGGGGCCGGTGACGAGCCAGATGCGATCGTCACCCAGCACGCAATCATTGGCGACAAAGGCGCCCGAACCGGCGAGCGCCGCGTCGACCGTTGGGTGGCGACCGCCGCGTATCTCGAACTCGACACCGTCGGTCAACTCGGGCCGTACCCAATGGCCCTCGACCGCGCGCTCGGCGAGCGCGGCGGCGAGGTCGAGGCTGGCGAGCGCACCGGCAGCCTCGGCGATCTCCAGCCGGCGCGCCATGACATCGCCCACCAAGTCCTCGAAAAGCCGCAACTCCAGCGCCAGGGCGCGCTCGGCGGCGCTCGAAATCTTGCTTTCAAGCTCGGCGAGCTCGGTCGTCGTAAACCGCATCGCGCCCGCCATGGTCTGGCGGTGGATGTAGTCGGTGCCGAGCTTGCCGGCATTGGCGGCCGAGACCTCGATGTAATAGCCGATGACGTTGTTATGCCGGATGCGCAGACTCGCGACCCCTGTCTCCTCGGCGTAGCGCGCTTGCAGCGCGGCGACCGCCCGCTGGCTATGGCCGCGCAGATCGCGAAACTCGTCGAGTTCGACCGAATAGTTGCCGGCGATAAACCCGCCGTCGCGCGCGAACAGCGGCAGCTCGGCCGCGAGCGCGCGGCGTAGCCGGTCAACCAGTACACCATGCTCGCCGAGCCGGGCTTCGGCCGCTTCGAGCAGCGCCGGGAGCGGTACCAAACCGGGCGCGGTCAGCATCGCGCGCAATGACGCGGTCTCGCCGAGCGCGTCGCGCAAAGCGGCGAGGTCGCGCGGGCCGCCGCGGCCGAGACTGAGCCGAGTCAGCGCGCGCTCGATATCCGGGCAATGCCTGAGCCGCTCGCGCAGCTCACCGCGGACATCGCTGCGCTCGACAAAAAATTGCACCGCGTCGAGCCGCGCCCCGATCGCCAAAGGTTCGGTAAGCGGCGCGGCGAGGTGATCGGCGAGCAGTCGGCCTCCGGCACCAGTCGCGGTGCGGTCGATGACCGAAAGCAGCGAGCCGCGCCGGTCGCCCGCGAGCGTCTGCAGCAGTTCAAGATTGCGCCGGGTCGCGGCGTCGATCTGCATCACCGCGCCGGCGGCGATGCATGTGGGCAGCCCGAGATGCGCCGCCCCGCCCTGCCCGTCCATCGGCTTTTGGGTCAGCGTCACATAGTCGACCAGCGCGCCGGCCGCGGCGATCTCGGCGCGGCGGAAATTGCCAAACCCGTCGAGCGCCTTGACCCCATAAAAGCTTTCGAGCCGGCGCCGGCCGGTTTCGCTCTCAAAGCGGGCATTGGCGAGCGGGGTCAGCGCCGTCTTCCAGTCGCCGAATAGCTCGTAAAGTGTCGGGCGCTGCAACAGACGCTCCGGCAGCAGGATCTCGCCCGGCTGGATGCGCGCGAGATCGCCGGCGAGGTTCGCCTCGCTGGTCGGCGAGATCGTAAACGCTCCGGTCGAGAGATCGAGCCACGCGAGCCCCATCTCGCCGCCGGCCTCGGCGATCCCGGCCAAATAATTGTGCCGGCGCGCGTCGAGAAGGCCGTCTTCGGTCAACGTGCCGGCGGTGACGAGCCGTACCACGGCGCGCCGCACCGGGCCGCGATTGCCGCGGCGGCGAGCTTCGGCGGGGTCTTCGGTCTGCTCGCAGATCGCGACCTTGAACCCAGCGCGGATCAGCCGTGCGAGATAGGCTTCCGCGGTGTGCACTGGCACGCCGCACATCGGGATGTCGGCGCCGTCGTGCCGACCGCGCTTGGTCAGCGCGATGTCGAGCGCGGGCGCCGCCTTGACCGCATCGTCAAAGAACAGCTCGTAGAAATCGCCCATCCGGTAGAAGAGAAGGTAGCCCGGGTGCGCCGCCTTGATCTCATGGTACTGCGCCATCATCGGCGACGAGGACGCCAGCGCCGGCGGCGCTGCGGCGTCGCGAGGCGAAGCGTCGTTCATGAGCGGGCGGGATCAGCCATGTGCGTCTTTCGAAAGCTACCTCATGGCGAGGAGCGCCCGAAAGTCGCGTTCAGCGGGAGCCGGCCGATTTCAGGCGCCGCCGCAGCCTGCCTGTGGCGCGAGCGGCACGATGGCCGGCGTCGCCGCGTCGCCGATATCCGGCGCCGGCAGAAAATCGATGCCAGAGACCTTTTTGCCGGTATCGGGCGAAGAGGCGGTAGCGGCATGGTTCGGCGATAACAACACCGGCGGCAGGGCGCTGTGCTGGCTGTTCCCCGACGCGGGCGCCGAGTCGTTGGGCGCAAGGTTCGCGGCGGTCGGCAAAACGGGTTTCGGGTCGCAGGGCGGCGCGAGCGCTCGCACCCAGGCAGTATTCGAAAACGAACGCGGCGCCGTGATCGGCTGTTGCGGCGGGGTGGTCGCGAGCAGCCGCAACAACTCCGCCTCGTGCGATGGATCGAGAAGCGGGTCGGTACGTGGCTTCACCCGGCCCATCGCGACCGCCATGACATACGGCATCTTGTTGTAGCAGGCCTCGCGCTCGACACCGACCGCACGAACAAAGGTCGGGTCGGACTGGTCGCAGATCTGAAAAGCGTTCTGCTTGACCGGCTCAAGCGGGTACATCTCGCGGTAAAGCTCGCGCGGATTGAACGAATGCGCGTGGAACACCGCAAAAGTCAGCGCAATCACCGTGATCGCCAGCATGCGGGGGTGCCGGCCGAACTGGACGCCGATCTTACTCAGCATGGGAAAACTCAGCCACCAAAGCTGCGACGACTTCTATCAGCAATGACAAAGGCGATCCAACTCGCTTTTACCGAAGGCAATGCCGCGCATTGTTTTAAAACCGATTCATTTAAAGAACCGCTACCCGCCCGGCCGGATTCCTCACACCCAGTTCGCGATCTCGTCGACCGACAGGCGCGGCGGCCGCGGGTGCAGCGCATCGCGCTCGCCATAGCCGATATTCATCAGAAAATTCGACCGGTAGCGGCCGTCCGGAAAAAACTCGGCATCGACCGCCGCGTTGTTGAACCCGGACATCGGGCCGCAATCGAGCCCATGCGCGCGCAACGCCACGATGAAATAGGCGCCCTGCAGCGATGAATTGCGAAACGCGGTCTCGGTCGCGAGCGTCTCGTTGCTGGTGAACCAGCCGCGCGCGTCGGTGTGCGGGAAGAGCCGCGGCAAATACTCATAGAACAGCGTGTCATACGCCACGATCACCGTGACCGGCGCGGCCCGCACCTTTTCCGAATTGCCGGACGACACACAGGTCAACAGCCGTTCCTTGCCCTCCGCGCTCTTCACCAGCTCGATGCGCATCGGCTCGCAATTGCCGCTGGTCGGCCCGAGCATCGCCATGTCGAGCGCGGTCTCGATCAGCGCGTCGGGCACCGCGCGCGGCTGCCAGCGCGAAAAGGTGCGCGCCTCGCGAAAAAGCTGATCCAGCCCCGGATCGTCGATCGTCGTCATCGTCGCCATCCTTCCTGATGGACACTTGGAATTTTCATGCCAACGGTAAGTCGCCTGTAAGCGGTCCGTGGCACTATCCGATAGAACGTTGGCAAGGGCAGCATCTTTGAAAACAGTCGTCGTTCTCCGCGACGGTCACCAATCCGTTGCCGATCATCTTGGCGAAATGCGGGGCTGGCTTGCCGAACAAAAGATCGAGGCCCGCGAGCTGGTGATGCTGCATGTGCTGAATTTCCGCGTCGTGTTCCGCGCGACCTTCGACAGCGACGCCGACGCCGACCGCTTCACTGAAAAGTTCGGCTAGATTTTAGGGCGCGCCCCAGCCGCCGCCGCCCGGCGTCTCGACGATGACGATTTCGTCCGGCGCCAAGGTCAGGCTCGCCTTCCCCGCCACCTCCTCGACCGTGCCGTCATTATGCAGAACCGCGTTGCGGCCGCGCTTGCCGTCGGCGCCGCCATGGAGGCCATAGGGCGCGAAGCGCCGCCTTTCGCATTGCAGCGACACGCGCGCCTCGCCGCCGACGGCGCGGATCGCCCGCACAAGACCGTCACCGCCGCGGTTCTTGCCGGCGCCCGACGAGCCCTCACGCAGCTCGTAGCGCTCGACGCGCAACGGATAGGTGATCTCCAGCGCCTCGATCGGCGTGTTCATCGTGTTGGTCATGTTGCACTGGATGCCGTCATCCCCCGGCCCCATCGGCCGGCCGCCCTGCCCGCCACCGATCGTCTCGATATAGCTGTAGGCGCGGCCGTCTCGCGGGTCGCGGCCGCCGACCGCGATCGTGTTCATCGTGCCCTGGCTCGCCGCCGGGATGCGGTCCGGCGCGAACTGGGCAAAGACCTTCAAGACCGTGTCGGCGATGCGCTGCGTGGTCTCGGTATTGCCGGCGCAGGTCGCCGCGGGCGGCTTTGAGGCGAGAAAGCTGCCCTCGGGGATTTTCAGCTCGACCGGGCGAAAGGTGCCGGCGTTCACCGGGATTTCCGGGTCGGTCAAAATCTTCACCGCGAAGAACGAGCCGGAATAAGTCATCGGCGCGACAGCGTTGATATTGCCCTTGCGCTGCGGCGACGACCCGGCGAAGTCGAGGGTCAGCTTCGCCGGCGTCACTTCGACCCGAAGCGCGATGCGCACCGGCTCGTCGTCGGTGCCATCATCGTCGAGAAAGTCCTCACCCGAATAGGTGCCTGGCGGCAGTTCCGCGATTCGGCGGCGCATGCGGCGCTCGGCATAATCGAGGATCGCGTCGAACCCGGCACAGAGCAGGTCGACGCCATAGCGCGACGCCAGCTCCTGCAGCCGCCGCTCGCCGACCCTGAGCGCCGCGAGCTGGGCGTTGAGATCGCCCTTGCGCTCGTCGGCGGTGCGCACATTGGCCAGGATCAGCCGCATCACGTCGCCCTGCAGCTCGCCCTTGCGGTATAGCCGGATCGCCGGGATGACGATGCCTTCCTGGTAGATCTCGCGGCTGTTGCCCGGCATCGAGCCCGGCTCCATCCCGCCGACATCGGCATGATGCGCGCGCGTCGCGACATAGCCGATATGCCGGGTTCCGACAAAAACCGGCGCGACCAGCGTGATGTCCGGCAGATGCGAGCCCCCGATAAACGGGTCGTTGACGATGACGACATCGCCATCGTCGCAGCGCCCGGCGGCGGCGATCGTCGCGCTCACCGCGCGCAGCATCGATCCCAGATGCACCGGCACATGCTCGGCCTGCGCCACGAGCTGCGCTTCGGCGTCGAAGATCGCGCAGGACGCGTCCATGCGCTCCTTGATATTGGGCGAGAACGAGGTGTGCTTGAGCACCACGCCCATCTCGTCGGCGATCGATTCGAGGCCGTTGCGCAGCACTTCGAGGGTGATCGGATCGATGGTGTTGCGCAGGTCAGTCATTTGCGGTCCTCGCCGCCAGGGGTCCGCTGCGCGGCACCGTGCCGCCGGTGATGCCGCCGTCGATGACGAACTCGGCCCCGGTGATGTAGCTCGATGCGTCCGAGGCGAGGAACAGCACCGTGTTGGCGATGTCCTGCGCCGTGCCGACGCGGCCGAGCGGCGCGCCGAGCCGGCCCATCTCGGCGACGTCGAGAGGTGCGTTGCGGCCGCTCGCCAGATCCTTTTCCCAGATCGGCGTGTCGATGATGCCGGGATGTATCGAATTGACCCGCACCCCGTCACCGCGCGCCGCGCACTCCATCGCGACTGCCTTCGAAAAGAGGCGCACACCGCCCTTGGTCGCGCAATATCCCGCCAGCACCGGCGAGCCGCGCAGCCCGGCGATCGACGACGTGACGATGATCGAGCCGCCGCCCGACCGGCGCATCAGCGGCAGGCAGTATTTGACCGAAAGGAACACGCCGTCGAGGTTGATCGCGGTCTGCCGCCGCCACTCGGCGAGGCTCATATCGACGATCGACGGCGCGCCGATCCCGATGCCGGCGTTCGAAAACAGGATGTCGAGGCGGCCGTGACGCCGGTCGACCTCCGCGGCGAAATTCTGCCAGTTCGCCTCATCGGTGACGTCGAGCGGGAGGAACTCCGCCTCGCCGCCGGCGGATTTGATCGCATTCACGACCTCGCCGCCGCGCGCCGCATCGATGTCGGCGACGACGACCCGCGCGCCCTCGCGCGCCAGCGTTTGGCAACTGGCCGCCCCGATCCCCGAGGCGCCGCCGGTGACAACAGCGACTTTGCCGTCCACCTGACCCATCGCTCCCTCCCTTATCCGACCTCCACGATCAGGCTGCCGCAGTCGTCGATCCGCGCGCGGTCGCCAGGATAGAGCACGGTCGTCGCCGAGATTTCCTCGACGATCGCGGGCCCGGCGATCTCGTTCCCCGCGAGCAGCGCCTCGCGACGCCAGATTGGGCAATCATGCCAGTCGCCGCCGGTCGGGCCGGCGGCCTCGAAATAGACCCGTCGCGAGCCGGCGAGCGCGGCATCGGGCGGTGCCGCGCCGCCGTGCTCCGGCCGCGGCAGCTCAGGCGTGTCGATAACGCCGCGCGCGGTGACCCCGAGGCTGACGATCTCGACCGGCGCGGCGGGGTCGCTATGGCCGTAGCGGCGATGGTGCTCGGCATGGAAGGCGGGAACCAGCGACGCCCACTGGCCTTGACGAAAGCCGACGACCGGAATGGGCAACTCGAAAGATTGACCGATATAGCGCATGTCGACATGCATCTCGACCTGACGGCGCTCGGGCGCGACCCGATCGCCCGCGAGCAGATAGCGCGCCTGTTCGAGCAGCGGCTCAAAGCTCGCCCGCGCATCGCCGGCGGTGAAATCGGCATGCGCGGTGAGCTGTGTCTGCGACAGGTCGTGCCGCAGATCGGCGACGAGTAAGCCGAGCGCGCAGAGAATGCCGGGGGTCGGCGGCACCAGGAGGCGCGGGATCGACAAATCGCGCGCCACCGGCGAGCCGTGCATCGGCCCCGCGCCGCCAAACGGCACCAAGGTCAGCCCACGCGGGTCGTGGCCGCGCTCGATCGAGACGACGCGGATGCCGCGCCCCATAGTGGCGTTGGCGACGCGCAAGATGCCGGCCGCAGCGGTCACGAGGTCGAGGCCGAGCGGGCCGGCGATCCGCGCCTCGATCGCTCGTCGCGCCGCGCCCTCGTCGAGCGTCAGCTCGCCGCCGAGACGCGTCTCGCCGCCGAAACGGCCGAGCACGAGATTCGCGTCGGTGACGGTCGGCTGCGCGCCGCCACGGCCATAGCAAGCGGGGCCGGGGATCGCCTCGGCGCTCATCGGCCCGACGCGCAAAGCACCACCGTCGTCGATCCAGGCGATCGACCCGCCGCCGGCGCCGATCGCGTTGATGTCGATGACCGGGATGCGGATCGGCGTGCGTTCGAGGCTCGCCTCGCGTGTCACCTGCGGCGCCCCGCCGAGGATGAGGCTGATGTCGGTCGACGTGCCGCCCATATCCATCGTGATGATGTCAGGAAAACCCGAGAGCTTCGCGACATGCGCGCTCGCGACCACCCCGCCCGCCGGCCCCGATAGCACGGTATGCACCGGCCGCTCGCGCGCGGTGGCGACCGTCATCAGCCCGCCCGAGGCTTCCATGATCATCACCGGCACTTCAGCACCGAGGCCGAGACCCTTTGCCGGGTCGGCGAGAAGCTCGGTCAGCGACGCCAGATAATGCTCCATGATCGGCATCAGGAAGGCGTTGAGCACGACGGTGCTTGTCCGCTCGTACTCGCGAAACTCGGCGAGAATGTCGGTCGAGGCGCAGACCGGCACGCCGGGCAGCGCTTCCACGAGAATCCTGCGCGCACGCCGTTCGTGCATCGGGTTGGCGTAGGCATGCAGAAAGCAGATCGCCACCGCCTCGATCCCGCCTTCCTTGAGCCGCGCGGCGATGGCGCGCACGCCGTCTTCGTCGAGCGGCGTGACCTCGCGGCCCCGCGGATCGAGCCGGCCGCGCACGGTATGGCAATCCTCGCGCGGCACCAGCGGCTGCGGCCGCGTCTGGCGGATGTCATAAAGGCTCGGCCGGTCCTGACGACCGATCAGCAGGATGTCGCGGAAGCCCTCATTGGTGACGAGCGCGGTGCGGCCGCCCTTGCGCTGGATGACCGCGTTGGTCGCTGTCGTCATGCCGTGCCCGACATACTCGACATCCGCGCCGCCCGCCCCCTGCAGCTCGAGCGCGCGCTTCAGCCCCTGTACCGTGCCGAGCGCCCGGTTCTCGGGCGTCGTCGGCACCTTGGCGACGGTGACGCGCTTGGTCTCCTCGTCATAGGCGACATTGTCGGTGAAGGTGCCGCCGACATCGGAAGCGACCCGCAATCGGGGGAGGCTCACGGCCAAAGGACAGCCGCAACGTGCAGTGGATGCAAGCGCGGGTTGGGCCTAACGGCGTCGATATTCGCGCCTTCCGTAAAATGAACGCTACCGAACATAACTTTGGGAACCGCCCGCGCCGCAGACTGTTTGAAAGTATGATGGGTTTCCTCGACAAAGCTAGAGACTGGCGTCGGCGCGCCGCGGAATTAAGAGGAATGGCCGAGCGGATGATGACCCCGGCGGCGCGAAACAGCCTGCTCGATCGGGCGGCCAGCCTCGATCACCACGCCGAAAACATCGAGCAAGTCACCGCCAAGTTTCGCGAGATGCGCGGGACTGCGGCGGCAGGCCGTGATTCCGTCCCGCGGCGTCGCGGTCGAGGTCAGGGGCAGGACTAGCCGGCCTCAAGTCTGCTTGAAGCAGCGGTTGGCGTTCTCCCAGAACAGCTTTTTCGCCTTGTCGCCAGCGACGCTCGGCCATTCCAGGATCTTGTCGATCGAGTTCGGAAACCACGACTCGAAATGCGGGTAGTCCGAGCCGAACATCAGGCATCCGTCGCCAAGCGCACCGGTCACCATGTCGAACATCGGTGCGTGCTCATGCGCCTCGACATTGGCGAAGACCCGGCCGGCGGCGAACTGCTCGCTCGGCAACAGCTTCAGTTTCGCGGTGCGGCCGACATAGCTCACCTGCTCGTCCATCCGGCGCACCCAGAACGGCAGCCAGCCAAAGCCGCATTCGAGCACGCAGAGCCGCAGCCCCGGATAGCGGTCGAGGATGCCGCCGGCGAGAAACCCGGCCATGAAGCGCATCGCGCCCCACGGGTGCGAGCACAGTCGCGCCAGGTTACACGTTGTCCCACATCTCGGTGTAGCCGGGGAAATAAGGTGCCGACCAGGTGAAGCTGTGATGGACGATCGCCAAATCGTGATCCTCGGCGGTACGCCAGATCGGTTCGAGATCGGGGTGGTCGACCGGGATTTCGTTGGGCAGCAGCGGCTGCACCGCGACAGCCCATTTTGACGTGCCCCAGCGCTTGATCTCCTCGACGGCGCTCGCGACATCGCGGGTCGAGGCGACGATCGGCCCTTTCAGCCGGTCGGGATAGGGGCCGCAAAACTCTTCCATATGCCGGTGGTAGGCGCGGATCAGCCCCACCTCGAGCGACACGTCGGGCACGCCGCAAATGCTCGTCCACACCGACGGCACGAGGAAATGCACGTCGCTGCCTTCCTCGT